>Ga0181577_10002251_pt1 | contig 15216 bp, 13 predicted proteins | sample 101ome_21_FD_132468 | JGI IMG/M metagenome (GOLD analysis project Ga0181577, IMG submission 132468) | Coastal salt marsh microbial communities from the Groves Creek Marsh, Skidaway Island, Georgia - 101413BT metaG (megahit assembly) | ecosystem: Environmental > Aquatic > Marine > Intertidal...
ACGTAATTTCTAATTATGTCCGTAAATTGTTGTAGTCTTACCTTCTTCATAGGTTCTGCTTTATACAAAGCAACAGGATCAACCATCATGTTTCTAGCTTTGTCATAGACTCTAAGTGACCAGTTATTAAATACTTTATGGTTTGCATCATCCTCAGAAAAATTTGCACTTATTGTTCCCCACTGTGTATGAAACTGAAGCATATCTACCTTTGGATCTAATACAGGTAAGTTAGTAAAAGCTTTTTTACAAAAAGAATGTATTGTTCTAAAGTTACCAAAGTCATCTGACTTATATGATTTAAATTTTTTTAATACTCTATCTACAGCTTCATCAATGGCTTTGTTTGTAAAAGATACATAAACCATTTCCCAAGGTTGCACACCAAGTCTTAAATGTTTCTCTACAATTTTAATTAGTCTTGTTGTCTTACCAGTTCCAGGTGGCCAAAAATCTTAAATGTTTTGTTTAGCGTCTGGGTCGAAGCCTGGTAGCTCTCGTTTGAATTTGACATTACGTTCTTTTACATCCTCTTGTTCAGGCTTAGGTACTTTCCAAAGTCTAGCTTTGTAGCCGTTGTGGCCTCTTACATACTCTGCACCATTATCGATTAATAATTCTTTTACTTCGTCACGTTTAAGATTGTTACCATCTTTCTTTAAAAATCTTTTGAATACTTCTGCTCTAAAATAAACAAAACCATTTTCTTGAAATACATAATCTGTTTGTGTTTCGGTAATGTCATCTGCAATTTGGCTATCATCAAGAAAGTGTCTGAATAAATATTGAAACTCATCCTTATCATCATCAGTAAAGTCGTAGCCCTCTACATCTGTTTGCATTGATTTAAGATAGTTAAGCCACATATTGAAAGCTTCTTTCTCCATTGTTTTCCAAACAATATCTGAATCAAACAATTCTGTTTTTAATAATTGCTGCTGACAAAGTTGTTGCCCTGTTAGTCTTACAGGTTTTTTATCTATTGTTAAAATGTATTTAGGTGGTTTTGTATTTATCTTTTGGAAGGAGTCTACAGTAAAACTATAATTGTTTTTACCAATACCAAGTTTACGTTTCATACATAAACCTTGGTTACAATACTTTCTAGCTATATCTGTTTGACATTTGTAATTATAATTTTTATCTCCACTCAAACTTTTTATTACAGTGGCTTTTAGTTCTGCAGCAGGATAAGCTTGTTTACCCCATCCTTTGTTTATCTCACCAAGTTCATCTTCCCATGCACCATCTTTACCATGTTTCTTGAGCATACATACTCCAACATTAAATAAAGCTTCGTTACGATGTCCTTCTCCTACAGGATTCTTTACAAAGTTTTGTACACAAGGAGGATATTCTGCAAACAATTCGTCTTCATCTTTATACTCTTCTACTTTGATCTTATAAAATTCTTCAGGTTTTATGTGATAAGGTTTTACTGCTTTCTCTAAATCTTCTATCGGTATCGAGTGGCCGTTGTCATCTATTGCATGACGTGTTGTAAGTTTTGCATTGTGGTATGGCAAGTTCAACCAATTACCAATCGTACCTAGCTTTACGTTAATCGTTCTTTGTTTTGGAAATATCTCACAATCAGCAAGTCCTAATCTGCTTGCTAACTCAGTTAGCTTATCAATCATATCAGTAGCAGGTATCACACCATCGATATGTAAAAAAATATGTAATCCACCCGACTTAGATCGATATGGAAACAAAGGTAATTTTAATTCTCTAATCTTTTTTATAATAGTTAAGGGATTAAATCCTGCATATTCATCAACATCAATACATCCCCACTTACAGTTATTGTTCTCCATGATAGGAACAATACCTAAACTTAATTCACCATCTAAATGTTTTTGGAATAGTTCTAAAGTAACTTCACCTTTTTTAGTCAAAGCCTTACCTTCAGCTTTACCATCGGACCTACGAGCCCCATTGAGCTCGTAGGTACCATATGCTGATTTTAATCCGCCAAATAGTTGACTAAAAAAATTCAGTGAACTCATTAGAACGGTTGCTTAGTTCCAGTTTGTTCTTGTTGTTCGTCCGTAAGGTTAACCTTAGCGTTTCCTTTTTTACACGTTTCATAAAATGTTTGTGCAGCATTTAATAACGTGTCGTTAGGAATATCTTTCGCATGGTTAATTTCCCAACCATACCAAGAACCAAGATTGTTCTTTTCTAACACTGTGCTCAAGGTATAGATTTGAGACCATGTTGGTGGTTGAAAGAAGCCTTTTGCTCCCTTACGTCTCTGAGAAAGCATCATTGAATTCCACTTCTTAGACTTTTTCGCCTGAGTAGCTTTCATTACAATAACTGCAGTTTCAGATGGCTGATCATTCTCATCTACCATCATTACATAATGATAGTGAGTTGGCTCGATATAATTACCATTTGATAATCTATCTTTACGATCATCTCCCCGTTTTGTTTTTGTCATGATATCCGAATCAGCAGGATATGAATTAACAGGTGCTAAAGAATCTTTAGTTCCTCTGTCAGCCCACTCCACATATTCGAATTTGAAAAAACAAGGAACAACTTTAAATCCGTCTGCTCCATTGTAGAGCTTGTTTAAGACAGAATTAATAACCATTCCTGGTCTTGCCTCACCAATAAATTTTGCATCACCTTGAGTTACTTGTGGTGAATTATTGGTAAGTATTTTTAAGAACGGTAACGATACATCTTTTGACGTAATGTTTTCCGCTCCTGCGCCTGCAAACTTTTCTAAGTTTGCTAGCATTGGTGCTGGAGCATCTTTTTTAGTTGCAACAGCTTTGGCTTTTCCGTTTGCCATGTGTCCTCCGTTAGGTTTTAGTTGTTAGTTTTGTTCTATTGGCAACATACAATCCAAACATTTCAGATGGTATATTTTGATTCTTCTCCATTTGTTCTCTAACAAATCCTCGAAGAGTCTGCCAATGGATGTCCTGTTTTTGGTCTACGACAAGACCTTGTTTTTCTAACTCGGCTTTTAACTTAACCGCGTCAGAATCTTCACCCTTACCAAATGATACTGATACATTGTTTTTGATCAGATCCCCATGATTATTATCTCGTAGCCATTTAAAAGCTTCGATCTTTTTATCTTCAGGGATTTTTGCATAGTAGTAAGGAGAAACTGTAACAGACGAACCGTCTTCTAGTTTTATAGAAGAAACACCTGCTTGTTGCATAAGCGTTGGTATAACTTCTTCAGATAAACGTCTAGCCTCCTCTTGCTCTGTTTTTAAGAGCTTTTCAAGGTCTTCAACTTTTTTATTCTGGGAAGATAGCTTCTTACAAGCCGATGAGATTTCAGTCACTTCGTCAGTTTTTATATTTACAGTTGTTAGTTGTTCTAAGTCCATAAATGGCCTCCTATATTTGCTTGACTTTATACTAGATGAGAAATATAAGTCAACCATTATGTTGAACTTGTTTAACTACAAAACCACACCTTATCAACACCAGCAAACATGTTTAGAAAATTCTTGGGATAAACCAACATATGCCTTTTTTATGGAAATGGGTACAGGGAAAACCAAGGTTGCTATAGATAATATAGGTCTTTTAAGAGTAAATAGAAATATCACAGGTGTTTTAATTCTTGCTCCAAAATCAGTTTACACTGTTTGGGCATTTGATGAAATTAAAAAACATATGACACCTGATGTGGATTATGAAATCTATTCTTGGAATATAGATAAACCAAAACAATTAAAAAAATCTTTAGACTCAAAAGGTAAACTTAAAATATTCTGTATGAATATTGAAGCTTTATCTACGTCTAGAGGATTAAAAGGTGCCACAGAATTTTTATACTATCACCCAAACAACTTAATGATTGTAGACGAATCAACTACAATTAAAAATCACAAAGCAATTAGAACTAAGAATGTTCTTAAACTTGCATCTTATTCTAAATACAGACGTATTCTTACAGGATCTCCTGTAACTAAATCTCCACTAGATTTATATACTCAATGTAATTTCTTAGACGATAAGCATCTAGGTTTTTCTAGTTTTTACACATTCAGAAATAGATACTGTGTTACTCACAAGCTTGATCTTGGTGGTGGTAAATATACAGAGATACCTAAATATTATGTTCACATTGATGAACTTGAGGACAAACTATCCAAGTTTTCTTATCGTGTAACTAAAGATGAGTGTCTTGATCTACCTCAAAAACTATATTCAAAAAGATATATTGATATGAATGACGACCAAAAGAATTTTTATGAACAACTTCGTATTGCTGCGATTGCCATCATCGAAGATGAAACTGTATCGTATAACAACAAATTAACTGAGATTATAAAACTACACCAAGTCTGTAATGGTTTCGTCAAAACAAATGATGGAGAAATCAAACAATTTAAAAATCCAAAACTTCATGCCTTGTCTGATATTATAGAAGAAGCTGATGGCAAGATTATTATTTGGGCTACATACATATTCAATATTGAAATGATCATAAAGTTTTTAGAAGAAAAATATGGAAGGCAATCTGTTGTAGCTAACTATGGTGATGTAGATACTTTGAAAAGAGCAAAGGCTATGAAAAGATTTCAAGAAGATCCTACGTGTAGATTCTTTGTAGGTAATCCTTCTACGGGTGGCTTTGGTCTTACTTTAACAGAAGCTAAAAACGTTATTTATTTTTCTAATAGTTTTAATTTTGAGGTAAGAAAACAATCTGAAGACAGAGCACATAGATCAGGTTTGAAGCATCAAGTTTTGTATACAGACTTGATTTGCAAGGGAACAATAGACGAAAGAATCATATCTTCTCTATCTAATAAAAATGAACTAGCAATTAAGACTTTGGGCGATGAGTTCAAAGAATGGCTCAAATAAACGGCCATAGACCCCTTATTTTTTGCGATTTAGGCCTTAGCCCTCACTAGATACCACGTTCTCGTATTTAGCGTATCTTTCCCACCATTTTGCTTGATAATCCTTCAATTCTTGGCCTTCTATGTCGAATTGAAAGTATTGCATGTCTCTAGAACACATTCTGATAGAAGCGGCTTCTATAGGTCCAAATACTTTTTCGTGAGCTAAAGAATAGGCAGCTAATTGCATGAAGTAATCTTGAACAGAACTCCATTCTCTTTTCTTTGGTTTGTTCGTTTGTTTCCAATCAAACAATGTTACCTTACCATTAGCAACACCAACTAAGTCTGTAGCTCCTGCATATTTTTCAGGATACGCTAAACTAATTTCATTACCCCAAACTTCTGTAATATCATCACAGTGTTTCAGAATAGTATGAGCCATCTTTCTAGGTCTATTACCTTGTTCAGATAAATTTAAATACCCCTGTCCTTCAATATACTTTTCAATAACAAGGTGCATTTCTGTTCCTATTGTGGCTGCTTCGTTTTTAATACGATTAGCTTCTTGTTCTCCCTTTTGTTTTTTCCATCTCTCTAATGCTTCGACAGATGCTTGGTCCTTTGTCGCTCCTAAAATTGTAGTTACACTTGGCAGTTTTGTACCATCAACAGCGTATAATCTTTTTCCTGTTTCAGGATCTTCTGCTCTAGAATATTTTTTGTATTCGTATTTTTTTATGGATTTAAAATCAGATAATGTAAATGAATTTTCGTTCTCTGTGAATTTCATTCCGCACCATACTACATATGGTTAGAAAGTACAGCTAAAAGTATTGCACTCAAGCCACCAATAATCCACTTTTCAAGTCTAGCAATTCTTGTCTCCATTCTATCAATTCGTTCGAATGTTTGTTTCTGCATTATACGACAGATCTTTTCATGATATTCAATTTTTTGTAATGCTGATTTTCTAGCCATTGAGTACCTCATCTGCTTGTGCATAAGCATCTTCAACAAGACCGCCTTCTTTTAATCCTCTAGCTGCTACTGCTTGGCCAAGAGTATCTTGTGGGAATAATGCTGCAAATTGTTGTGCTTGTTGTTGTCCTGTGACCTGTGGTGTTTGTCCCGTAGCCATTGCAGTTGGTTCAGTAGGGGGTGCCATTGCTGCAGGCTCAGTAGCTTGAACTTGTTGTTCTCCACTTGCTGCTCTATCAAAATTAATTTCACTTAATCCAACTAAATTAGCGCCTTTTAAAAAGTCTTCCCCTGCTTCTGCTACATCAGGTTTTAAATTTTTAGCTGTATCAAACTCAGGATAAATTCTATCTCTAGTAAATTTAGGCATCGTACCAAAGTCATAACTATTTCTTAATGGTAAGTTAGGATCAAGACTATTTATTTTTTCTTTTATTTCATCAAAATCAATTTTGTTAGGATCAACTCTAAAATCATCTCCTTCTGCTTCCATCAAACTATTTATAAATCTAACAAAAGTTCTTTCTGCTCTAGGAGCTAGTTGAGGACTTAAAGTATATTGTGCATCTGGATTCATAAATCTCATGTATTGGTTTAGATCCATTAAATTTTCTGCTACGTTTGGATTTGTAAGCACACTACCAAATATTCTTGCACCTAAAATTAATTTAATTGTACTTCCAATACCAAAAGCTGCTGCTGTTGTAGAAGTAGAAATAGCTCTTGATGAACCTGCTTGAAGTGTAACAGCTCTTTGTACGAATGTTGAAGGATCTCTGTAATCCACTCCGTCTAAAGCTGATTTAATATCTATAACATCATCAATGTATTGTAATGCTTTTCTTCCTTTCTCACCACCTCCAAAAATTTCTCTAATCTTATCTCTTCCTTTTTTATTTGCTTTTCCTGAAGCATCAATCAAACCGAGGTTCTTTGCAAACTTAGTCATGTCTAGTTCACCAAAATCGTGAGTTCTAATGATGCCATCATTTATGTTACCAATATCAGATTGTGTAAATACTCTTCCGTCTATCTCAGTAACATCTAATACTTCATTAGTTTTTGTTTTGGCTCTAACTCTTTGTTCAGTAATATCATCCATTTGAAAAGGTCTTTTTCTAACAAAACCTCTAGCGGCTGCTTGTGCTGCAGCGGCTTGTGTAGATATAGTATTAAAATCTCTAATAGGTTTTTCTGTAGCATTGTTCCAAGAATCCCAAAACCATTCTCTTACATATCTATCATAGACTTCTTGTGACTCTTTACTTTTAGGTATTTGAACTGTTCTAACTTTATTTCCTGCTTTGTTGAAAACATCGTAAGAAGAATTTGTTACTCCTAATATTTGTTTTAATTGTTTTACAGCATCTACACTGTTTCCAGCCATAATTCTTCTTATAACTTTATCAAATACTTCATCAGGATAAATTGAAGCTGCACCTGTTATCTCAATTCCTTTATCTGCAAATAGTTTACTATCTACGGCTCTAAGATCTTTTGCAACTTTGTTTCCTTGAAAAGGTCTTAAAACTAAAGAATAGAATGTATTAGCTTCTTTCAATCTATTGAAAGCTAAATTAGCTGTTCTAACTTGTCTATCAATAAACGCTTCAGCAGCTTCAGGACCTTGTTCTTTTAATATTTGATCATATTCGTTTTTAAAAGTTTTTGTTTTTAAAGCTTCTCTTGAGTTAGCTGTTTGTAGACTGTTTAAATCAGTCTCCATAGCATTTCTAATTACAAGAAGTTGAGATTTAACATTGTTATATTTACTACCTGTATAAGCTGCAGTCTGCATTCTTGACATACCCATCCAGTCACTAATTCTAATAGCATCTCTGTTTTGTGTAGTATCATTTAAATATTTAACATATTGAACTAAAGGATCATCTACATCTGTAAGATCTCTAGCTCCTCTTTCTAAACTATTAAAGATATAACTATCTTGTGGGTATTCTTGTTTTAATCTATCTAACAATACTTTTGTCTCTTGTTTGATAGTTTGTGTTGGTATGAAAGTAGGATTACCTATTTCTTCATAATATTTTCTTACATCTCCGTATTCTACTTCAATTGCATCTAAAACTTTCTTCCATTCGTTTCTCATTTCATTAATACCTGCATAATTCATAAGACTAATATTACTTGCAGGCGCTAAATTTAAATTTTCAGCAATTGCTAAAAACTCTTCTTGAGTTAATTTTTTATTAAGATCTTTATTAACTTTAGCTAATGGTCCGCTAACAAGTGGGTACACACCAATTGTACTAAAGAATTTTTTGAAGAAGTTTTGAAAGCCATTAGTTCCTGGTATTAGTCCAGCAACCGTAGGTTTGTATCCTCTTCTTTCATAAGCTCTAGCAATTTGTTTAGATTGTTCACTGTTTAATCCTAAAGAATTTTTTATAAGATCTCTTCCTGCAAATTTAACAAGAGGAATTAAAGAAGTAGCACCACCAGCCCAAAGAAGATCATTGTAAGTTTCACTTACAGCATTGTAAAACATTCTTTGAGCAAAAGGTAATTTTCTAATATCGTTATCTGTAAGATTAGCCATATCTTCAGATGTTGCAGCAACAAAGTCTGAACCTAAATTAGCTATTTCATATAAGCCAGCACCTGCACCTGCTCCTAAAGAACCTAAAGCTAAAGACTGAGCTTCAGTCGATAAAGCAGGAGTAGCACCAAATCTTCTTAACTTTGAGAAAAAATCAATTGTGTTATCTACCATTCCTCCAAGACCTTGTAACATTCTTATAGGTAATCCAGCTGCGCCTCTAACTTTAGGTAATTTTTTTAATTGATCACTTAAAACTGTAAATCTATTTTCATAGATCTTACCCATAGGAGCGAAACGAGTATCTACACCATAAACATCTTTGAAGCCATATTTTGAGAAAGCATCTAAAAGTTGGTCTTTATTTTTAAAGTAAGGAATAAAAGAAGATCCTGCAGCTCCTGCTAAAACAAAATCTCCCCTTGTAATTCCAGTGCCTTCAAAACCTTCTAATCTTTTTTGTTTTTGTGCAGCAACACTAGAAGCACCTAAATCAATTAATCTTTCATAGTCTTTTACATTATCGTAACCTTTAAGCTCGCCAGATTTAAAAGCTTGATCTAATGCTTTTAATTGTGTGCTATTAAGTTTTCTTGTATCGATATTTCTCTCATCAATAGCTTTTTGTAATGTAGGTAAATCAGCCAAGTTAACCTCCTATTGGTATACTTCCCAATATCTGATCTCTTGTTAATTTGTTTTGGGCAGCTTGTTTTTGTGCAAAGTTTGCTTGTGTTTTATCGTATTGTCTTTTTACTCCAGGAATATCCATAAAGTTTTGAATAATAAATTGTTCTTCTCCACCATTTAATTTGTATTGACTTAAAAACGTAGCTGCTTTTTCATCAAATTCTTTTTGTAAAGATTCATAGTTTAATCTTATTGTTCTTGGAGAAGCGATATATTTAATGATGTCTGTTCTTTTAGCAGCGTTATCAATATCTTTTTGTGTTAATCTATCTTCTGATTTGTTTGCATTGGCTACAATGTATTTCATACGTTGTTCAATTAAGGCTAATTGAGTATATATTCTTAAATCTTCTTCCGTTGGCCTGTAGCCTTTAGCGATTATTCCCGCTTTCTTTAATTGTTTCTCAACTTCTTTTGCTCCATTTTCTCTAGCATCTTGAAGAGCTTCATTATATTCTTGAGTTAACTTCTCTCCTTCAGATTTGAATATATTTACTCTTTTTCCAATTCCTGAACCACCAATTAAATCTGTATTTTTTGCTAATTCATTTTTTATTTCATCGTCAATTGTTGAACTATCTGCACCTAAGTTACCTCCTCCAAAGAAGTCTAACGTACCTAATGCATCCTCAGATAAAAGACCAAAAGCTGCTTTAGCACCACCCTTGTCTGCATTGTTGATAACAAACTCTACCATCTTACCACCACGTCTATTTTCTTCTAAATTCATTAACGCTTGGTTAAGTTTGTCTTGATTTATTTTTACATCAGTCCCTGTAAATTGTGCAGTTTCAAAATATTGACCTCTTACAGGGTCAAATTTTCTTTCTAAAAATTGTCCTGTATTTTCATCGTAAGCAACTCTAACGTTTCTAAAACCCCCTGGAGCAGTTTCATCTTGAACTCTAATTGTTCTATCACCTGCTTTAGCTATTTTAGGACCACCTACGCCTTTTTTCTTAGCTTCAGCTTGTAAATAAGCTTGAGCTAATTTCATATCAGAATCTCTTTGAGCTAATTGCATAGCTAATAATGTATCAGCACCCACACCTAAGGCTTGCCCTGCTACATCAGCTAAACCAGCGAAACCTGCTTGACTTGTTTTTCCAGTTAATAATTTAGCAGCAACTTTCATTGTGACTAAATCATTTAAGTTTTGATTGCCTCCACCTACAATTTTATTTATTTCACTTCTAAAATTTTTAAAACCAGTAGCTAAATCATTTTTTTCTAGTTCTTTAGCTGCAGTTAAATCTTTCTTTCTTTTATCAATTAAATATTTTAATTCACCTTCTGTTTCATTACCTGTTAATCCTCCAGGCATTGGAGTTTGATCAGGGGGTGTTGGACCTACTTTAGTTTCTCTGCCTATAAGAGATCTAAGTTCTGTTTCAGGGACATTTGATTCAATTGCTATTTGTTTTATTTGTTCATCTGTAGCTTTACTTGCATCTGTAACACCTAATTTTGATGCAACTTCGTTTATTGCATTTGTTCTTTTTAATTGTCTATCAATAGTTCTTTCTCCCTCTGTTTTAGGATCTCTAATACCTATAGGCATTGCAGGTTTTTTAACTTCTAGTTTTCTTTTTACGTCTTTACCTTCTCTTTCTTCCTCTGTTAAATCTGTTCTTTCATAAACAGGTTTAGACATAATTAATCTATCTTGAATGTCTGCTATATATTCTTGATTTGACATACCTTCAGGAACTTCAACAGCTCCAGCATCACCACTTAACATTGCTCCAGTGATACCACCTCCGATACTACCAACTGCTGTTTTACCAGGATTTCTTACAATAGCTTTTTGTAACCCTGTTGCTCTTGGTGTTAAATATTCTGCTGTTTCTCTTAGTGCTGCGATACCAGAACCTTTTGCTGTAGAAGGAATAAACGCTGCAGCAGGTAAAGCGTATGAAACACCTTCAATCATTTTTCCAACATCTCCTTCTCTGTATCCCTCAGCAGCTATGCCTGATCCTAAACCAACACCATATCCTTCTAGTCCTGTAAGAGCAGTTCTCACTGCAGGTCTAGCCATTTGTCTTCCTGTAAAAGCCATAACAGGTTGTGCTGCTGTTCTAAGCATGTTGAAAGCAGGCATTATTCCACCTGCAAAAAAACCAGGTATCTTACCACCTTGTTTAGCCTTGTAGGCTTGCATTGCTTTTTGTTTAAAGAGAGGTCGTTTTAAAGTTTTATCCATGTGCTACCTCGCATATGGTAGGGCTGCCTGTGCCGCTGCTGGTTGTCTATTTAACATTGAGTAAGTAGCGTAAGCTCCTAGTCCAGCACCTGCTGCTTGAGCAAGTGGATTACCTGCAGCACTAGGGGCCGTTGTTGATGTAACAGCAGATTGTGTTGTAGGTCCAGCTGCATAAATATTTTTTAAGAACTCTGCTCTTTGGAAAGGTTCGTAAGCTCTTTGTAATTCAGTTTGTCTAGCTGCATCTAAAGCTTGTTGACCAAGTTGTCTTTGTAATCCTCCAGCTGCCATTAATTGATTAATATCAGCTTGTGCCATACCTTGCTGTTGTCTTCCTAATACACCCAGCTGACTCGCACCTTGTAATCCTAATTGCTGTTGTTGAGTGGCTAAATTTGCTGCTTGACCAAAACCTGTTGCCATAGCTTGTCCAACTTGACCTAACCTTGCTCTTTCTAATTCTGCTTGTGCAACGCCTTCTCTTCCACCACCAAAAGCTCCAGCTTGTACAGCTTGTGCACCTAATCTATTTTGTGCCATTTGAGATTGTCTATTAATTTCATCGATAACATAAGACTGATATGGATTTAAAAATTGATTTATATTTGGTCCAGTTAATGATTGTAGTGCTGCACCTATTCCTGCAGTGGTCGTTGGCGCTCCAACTCCTGTAGTTCCAGAGGCAGTAATTCCTTGTTGTTCAAGAGCACTCGCTGGTGAAACTTGTATTGCAGGTAGATTAACTGGAGTTTGTGCAAGAGAACTTGCTATATCCATTAACCCGAGTTTTCGTTCTTCAATACCTGGTGCTTCTCTTATGTATTGAGTCGTTGTAGCAGGTTGTGCGGGTGCTGGCGCAGAACCTCCTCCGCCTCCTCCAAATATACTCATCTAATTTAACTCCTTTTGAAACTCACAATGTTTCATTTTCCAATTATATTTACCCATAATTTTTTTATACCCTGGTCTCATTAAAGCTGTAACTCTTTTACAGTTATTTATTTTTGCAAACTCCTCTACTTTAGCTACTAACTTACTAAACCATAAACGCATTTTTTTACCTGTACAAATTAACCCTTGTAATTCTTTGTAATTAGGGTTTTGAAAAAATCTAGTTGTACAGCATCCAAACACTTTATCTTCTCCATCTTCATCTTTTCCAAACATAATCCACAAATGCATTATGTTCTTTTTACATAATTCTTTTATGTGTTTAGCATCAGCATATTGACCACTAAACTTTAAAGCCTCTGATATAAGAAACTCAACTAAAGGCCAAAAATTATCTATCTCTTTAGGCTTAATGCATAATACATCAACATCAGCCTTAATTGTCTTTTCTACTTGCATCTAGTAAATCCATTATTCTTTTAAATCTCTTTTGTTGCTCGTAAAAAAACTCAGCTCCTTTTTTTCTTTGATCTTCTTTATTGTTTAAACTTGCTCCTGCTATAATACCAGCTCCTCTTACAGCTGCAGCTCTTGAAACAAATTCACCATCAGCTAATTGTGCTAACATTGTATCTTCATCGTCATCACCCATGCCTGCTCCATCTTTTACAAATCCTTGAGCACGCATATAATTATTCATATCGTTCTCATCATGAGAAAACTTAGAAGGAAGTGCTTGGCCGCCTTCATTAAATCTTGCTACGTTAACAATTCCACCAGAATTGTATTCTACTTTTTTAAATGTTTGTGTAGGTTCGTCTCCTAAAATTTCTTCTACAGTTTTGTATGTAGCAGGATCTTCTAGTGCTGTATTAACTCCTGTTGTGTAGTCTCTTGTCATAAAACCAGTTGGTGTTCCTGGTGCTCCTGATTTAGCAAATTTTGTGTAAGCTTTGTTTGGTGTAGGTAATAAGTAAGATTGTGGTTCATCACCACCACCACCCATACTACCAAATAATGATAGTAAAGCTGTTCCTGCTCCAATTTTACCTGCTGTAGTTTTAGGCATTAAGTTAGATAAAAAACTTTGTTGCTGTACATTTTTTAAACCACCTTCTACAGGCATTACTCCTGCATCAGCTGCTTGCGGTGTTCTACCAAACAGAGCGCCTATGCCTCTTACTGCTGAAGTTTGTCCAAATTGTTGTCCCAATGTAGATCCTGCTAAAGTATTAGCTCCTGTTTGACCAAATGCTTGAAAACCCCCGACTCCTGCCATACCACCTAATTGACCTAAACCACCAACTATAGTGGCATCTCTCAACGCTCTATTAGTTGATTTACCTCGAAGTTTCTGTACGCCAAATGTGGCTAATGCTAGTGTAAATGGATCCATAATAATACTTAACCGTATCCTGTAATATTACCATTTTACTAAGTCTTTATCAACTCATCAGCAAAACAGCCTCTATATTGATGTTCTCCTACATGTGATATTCGATCAGTAATAAGAGCATAGCATTTACCACCTATATCTTTCCATCTTTTACAAAAGGCAAAATCTTCTCCTGTGTAAGTTTTTTTTACAGGATCAAACCAAGTATCAAAAAGGTTATAAAAATAAGGTCTATTGATTAACTGACCATTGATGACAGTTTTTTGAATTATTTCCATTTCAGGATATGCTTTTATCATTTTTTCTATAACTTCTCTTTTAATTAACATACATCCAGTTGGTGAATGAGTAACCTCTATTACACCATCTTTAATATTTATATTATTTTCATCTTCTACTTTCATTGGGTATTTATAAAATGCTTTAAATTTTAGATCTTTAGCTGTTTTAATTTGACCTTGTTTTATTTTTTCAAAACCTTTATCCCAATCCATATTTTTTAAAGGATAAGGAACAGATATAACATCTTTATCGGAAGCTATCATTTTAAATACTGATTGTGTTTGAAAGTCTATGTCTGAATCAACAAATAATAGATGAGTATGTTTACTTTCCATAAAGCTTGAAACACAAAGATTTCTTCCTTGAGTCACTAATGATGATTTCATTACTTGAAAAGAAGCAAGAACATCATTCTTTAAACAATGTTTTTGAAATTCTAAACAAGCTTGAAAGTAGTGAATAGATACTTCGCTATGTACAGGTGTAGCAACAAATATAGAAAAATTCTTTGCAGGTTTTGTTTCAGTTTTAGGTTCAATTGTTTTATTAAACCATATAGGTTTACTTGGGTCTTGCATATTTAAATTTCTCTTTCTTTAGAATATTGTAAATTAAAAGCAAAAGTTACTCTTTCATAATTTTCTTTTTGTTCAAGTACTTTATGTTCTAGATTAGAATTAAAAATAATCATGTCTCCCTTTTTACCTACAAATTTAATTTTTGAATCGTCAAGATGTGTAGGGTTACTTTTATTGGTATAGTAAATGACACCTGATAAAGTGCCTAAATGTGTATGAGATGGATTATAATTACCTTTATAAGAATAATTTATCCACATATCATAATTATCAAAGTGTCCGTGCCATTTTCTAAGAAAAAAATTTCTGTGATTTTTTTCTAATATTTGAGCACAAATTCTCAAAGTAAAAGGTAGCCAGTAAGATTTTTCTATTAAATCAGAAGGAACTGAAACTTGAAAATTATTTGTTTCTGTTCCTTTGTTTTGATGTGATTTAAGATAGCCTAAAGGATGATTTTTAATTTTATCACATTCTAACTTCCATAAATCTAACTCCTCCACTATTAAAGGTGGCAGCTTTGTGTGTAAAACTTTATTACTCAAAACATTCACTTCTTGGACTTTGAATTTAGGATCTTGCATTTAAAGCTCCTGTTAAAAATCCAGTCCAATGCCCTGCTATAGCTTTCCAATTGTAAAAATGATTAAAAAAGTTTTGTTGAAATTTTAAATGGTTATGACAACCTTTTTCTTTTAGTTGATCAGGTATGCTATCTATGATTGATGCAAATTGTATAGCTAAATTATTAAAATTTTTATCCATAGGAACATACACAGGGAACTCAGAACAAGTCTCATATAATG
>Ga0181577_10002261_pt1 | contig 15184 bp, 8 predicted proteins | sample 101ome_21_FD_132468 | JGI IMG/M metagenome (GOLD analysis project Ga0181577, IMG submission 132468) | Coastal salt marsh microbial communities from the Groves Creek Marsh, Skidaway Island, Georgia - 101413BT metaG (megahit assembly) | ecosystem: Environmental > Aquatic > Marine > Intertidal zone...
TGGACGGACAGGAGGGAGTTTGTTGACGACGATTAGTTTCTCGAGACGGCGGCGTCGAGGCGTCGAGGCGTCGACATCGAGGCGTCGAGGCGTCGAGGCGTCGAGGCGTCGAGGCGTTGACATCGAGGCGGTCGGGCGGTCGGTGCCGGCTGAATGGTTCGTTCGGTCGTTTGTTTTTTCATTTGATTTCAAAGCTGCCATCGTAATCTTCGGCGTCTTCGGGGTTGAGGACGGAGATTTCCTGCCTGACGCTTCGTCGGGAGGTGCGCCGGTGGGACTTGGTGTCGAGTCGTGCCTCGACGCGGTCGACGCCGCCGGCAGACTTCTTTTTTCGGGTGGTGCCCTCGCGTCGGCGCTTGGCGATTGCGCGCTTTGCGAGGTGGTCTTCTGTGGCTTGGAGCTCCTCGAGGAGCTCGACGTAGTAAGGGTACCGTTCCCACGGGATGGCATCGGTCGTGGCGTCTCTGTCGTCTCCGAGATCTTCAGTCGCCGCGCCGCGGACGACGCAGCCCGGCTCCGAGACGTGTCGGCAGTTTTTGAACGCGCACGTGCGGCCTTCGTTCCCGTCGTTCCCGTCGTTCCCGTCGTTCCCGTCGTTGTCGAGGCGGTCCAGGCGGGCGCGGATCTCTGGGAAGCAGGCTTCGAGTTCGGTGGCTGGAAAGGAGAGCGTCGGTTGGTTGAATCCCGGGGTGTCGACCAAGGCACCCCCACCGGCCAGTTCGATGATGGTCACGTTTCTCGTCGTGTGCTTGCCGTGTCCGGCCCGCTCAGAAACGTCCCCGACGGCTTGGAGATCGATTCGTGCGTCAACCGCGTCCTCTCCTGTGCCGTATCTTGCGTCGTCGCCTTCGCCTTTGCCTTCGCCTTCGCATCCTTCACTTTCAACCTCGTCATCGCGGAGGTGTCGCTTCGGCGTGGACGTGGTCGACGACGACGCCAGTGACGTGCTCCGGAGCGACAGCGCGTTGATGATGGAGCTCTTGCCGGCTCCCGATGGTCCTGCAACCACCGTAACGTCTCCTTTCAGCCTCTCCTCGAGGGCTTCGAGTCCAATCTCGCGTCCCTCTTGGACGCTGACCGCCACGCAGTCGTACCCCCACGCCTCGAGCCGACGCACCTCCTCCCGCACCTCCCCGTCGGACACCAGGTCGCACTTGTTCAGCACGACAGTCACGGGAAGACCGGTGTGTTCCGCCGATACCAGGTATCGCGTCGCTGCGCTCGGCATAAAGGGAGGCATGGCCAGAGAAAACACGAGCATGACCCTGGAGATGTTGGCGACGGGGGGCTCGTCCAGTTTGGACGAGCGCGGGAAGACGTCTTCGACCATGCCCCGGCCGTCAACCCAGTCGATGCCTACCACCCGTACCACATCGCCCACGAGCACCTGGCGCTTCATCTTCTTGAGCAGGGCGCGCACAACGCACAGCAGGCGCGTCTGTGGCGGCGGGGACGAATCTGCAAACGGCTCCCCCCCGCCCGTCCGCTCCACCTTGATTCGCACAAAGTTGGCTTGCGCTGCCATCACCCGTCCTATGATCGCCGAAGGCCGCTCGGCGACGCCGGCGTCGCCGGTATCGCCGGCGTCGCCGGTGTCGCGGGCAGCGGCCCGACCGCGGCCGGGAGTCGAGGGGCGAGGGTTCGGGCGGTGGTTCGGAGACAAAGTCGGAGCGACGTCACGCGACGGACGATACCTGGACTCGTCTCGCCAAACGGCGTGATGGAGTATACCGGCTGCTTGTAACATGCCACGCTCTGCCCGCGGCAGCGTCGCCAAAGAGCGGCACAGGGCAATTTGCATGGTTTCCGGTTTGCTGATCGGCCTGTCGCGTATACCGCGAAGGCGTGTACCGATACATTCAACGGCCGCCCGCGTCGACGAGTCGACGAGTCGACGAGTCGACGAGTCGTTCACGTCTCGCGGCCGGCACGCGCCGGATGCGTCGACGGGCCGCCCCGCCCAGCCGCGGCTGGGCGGCCGCAACGGCGGCGCGGTCATCGGCGACCGCGTCGCGCGGGCGTATCGGGAGGACAAGCAAAGAGGGTGTCTATCGACGCCGATGACGGCGGCACATTTACACTTTTCAGTCCAGCGCCGCGCTTTCCAGCGAGTCTGTCGAAAACAGGGGAACGTAGCCGCTTTGCGTGGCGAAGATAACCGGGATGGCAACGGCGTAGCAGATTGCTTCGAGCGCAAAGGTCCACTTGTCCACATACCACTGGCGAACGAGCGTAGCGCGTAGCGCGAGTGAGAGTCGTGGCGCGCGAGCGCACGTGGATCGAAAGGATTACCCACCGCCAGCGCTTTCCCATAGTCGCCGTCTTCCCGCAAGATTGACGCGACAGTGGGCTTGCCAGGGCTGTCGCACCGTGAGAGGGCCCTGTCGTCCTTCGTACCCCCCTCCTGCGACGTCTTCTCGCCTTTGCGCAGTCTGAGCAGACCAAAACCGATGTTCCCGCGTGGCGCGGACGTCGACCCGTTGACCTCGTTGATTTCGTAGGCGCCGTCGGCACCATCCGTAGCTTTGTCCGCGACAGCCACGCCATCCACTGCGTCGGCGAACGAGTCACCCCCATACTCCTCGCGGCGCGCATCTCGTTCGATATCGCGTTCGCGGAACGTGTTATAGTGCCGCCACTCGTTCAGGCGCTTCTTGTACTTGGCCCAACTCAACTTGCGGGCTTCGCGCTCAGCACAGAACGTCTTCCAGTGGAACAGATTGTACACGACGATCGACTCGATGGCCGACACCGAGAAGCAGACGTAGATGATCAAAATGCACTAGCGAGCGAGCGCGACAGTGAGCGCGTGGGCGAGTGGGCGAGTGGGCGCGTGGAGCCGGCCGTACCTGCTGTAGAGGCTGGATGTACGTCGACTGCGGCGTCGAGTCGTTGAGGACAAACTGAATGGCCGTCATGGCGAGGAAGACGGTGACGATGACGCTTATTCGGCCCCCGAGGTCGCCTGGATCCTGGAAGAATACCAGGAGTCCAAGTATGGCACACAACAGGACAGGAAGGACACCGTATCTGGCAAACGGACGAGCGCATTCCGAGTGAGCGGGCGGCCGGGCGGGCGACGGTCGAGTTCAAGCCACCTACACCAGGTTCCACTGCCAGAACCTACCGACTCGCATGATGAAGAATACCGTTTGACGATCGTACTTCTGCTCCCTGACCCAAGAGTCGTTGACGCCAGAGCCAGTCGGCGCGAAAGGGGCCGGATCTGCCGCAGCCGATTGCGACGTCGCGAACTTCTTGATCCGGTCCACGAGCGGCGGCCCCTTGTTTATCTCGAGCTGAACGTTTTGGAGGTTCCACTGAGGCGAATCGTCCCCGAGCCCCAGGTCGAAGACTCGCGGCCCGGCCGCCGACGGCCTGAGCGTGACGCCAGGATGACCCTCGACGAACATGCTGGTATCGAGAAAGTCCCAGGCGATCAAAAGATCCATCGACGTGAACGGGTAATTCTCGAAGGACATCGGCTGATAGAACGAACCTGGAGAACGAGCGAAGCGCGTAGCGCGTGTGAGCGTTGAGTCTGGGCCCGCGACGAGCGAGCGCACGTCTGTCGAGATCAATACCCACCGTACACGCTCACGACCGAAAGCACACTACCGTCCGGCCCGAAGTAAAACTCCTGCTTGACCTGTCGGTCTTGAGAGAATCCCACAGCGTTTGCAAAGTTGAAGGACGGCGCGTAGACCCCGTCGCAGCACGGCCCGCCCTCCAGCACGTTGCTCCAGCACTGAACGGTGCATGTATAGTTTTGCGTATCCATGAGCACCCTGTTCTGCTCGACGATCCCGACCGCACGCGGGTCCCTCCAGCTCAACCCGACGAGGAAGATCGACTCGTGGCGATACTGCTTCACGTCGACATCGATCAGCCGGTCGAGGAACACGTTGACATAGACGTCGGTCGTCTCCAGCGAGGGCAGACCGTATCCTGCCAAGGGAGACGCCTGTTGGCCCCTCGACACTGTCGCCTGGGACAGGCAGAGGAGGGTCAGGAGGGCGGTCAGCATGACGCGTCTCTCCCCCCCCCTTGTTCGTCCGCACTGGACCCTGCAGGTAGTAGACGTGGGATGTATGTAACACCCTTGTCGTCCGACGCGTCGGAACGAACGAATTCGTCCGTTCCGAAAGGGTCGTCAGAAGTTTTTTTTGAAGCTAGCTTCAACGTACGCGGCGCCGCGTACTGGACCAGTATTACCTCCCCACCGGTGGGGAAGAATTCTTCACTTCATTGCTTCGAAGCAACCGTCTCTGGAGGTCTTCCCGGTCCCATTCTCCACGCTGCCGCATATGACTATGTCTCTTCGGTATAGCTAGCTAGCGCAGCAGCGCCAATCCAACCTCGCGCCGGAGCACACGAACACAGAATGAACCGCCCGAATCAAACGAATCGACACACATTGCGGGATTCCTCGTCCACCAGAGGCTTTCTCGGCCACACCGTCACGCTGGCAAGGTATCCTCACGCGTCTAGATCTAGAAACTCGCGGGGGAACTGCCGGGGGGACTGTACGACGAGGGGCGTGGACGATCCCTCCCTGCTGCCCAGGTTGGACCTGGCGGGGGTGCGTCAAGTCCGCCAGAGCGAGGGCGCCGAGGACGTCGAGGACGTCGAGGACGTCGAGGACGTCGAGGACGTCGAGGACGTCGAGGACGTCGAGGACGTCGAGGACGTCGAGGACGTCGAGGACGTCGAGGACGTCGAGGACGTCGAAGGCGCGAAAGAGCCCAAGCTCGTCGTGTTCTCGGGCGGGACGGCGTTCAACGCGGTGGCGGCGGACGTAAAGAAGCTCACCACGAAGGTGTCGTACGTCCTGCCGGTGTCGGACGATGGGGGCTCGACGGCAGAGATCGTGCGTGTCTTGGGGGGGCCTGCCGTCGGAGACATTCGTTCACGGTGTTTACGGTTGGCTGACGAGACGAACGAGGAAGCGAGGGCCGTGAAAAAGCTCCTAGCGTACAGGCTGTCGAGCTCGGCACAGGAGGCCAAGCGGGAATGGTACGAGATCGTCGAGGGGGACCATGCGCTCTGGGAGGGGGTGACGGAGCCGTACAAGCACACAATACGAGCATTTTTGGTGCACTTTCACGCGCAGATATTGCGGCACTCCAGCGAGCGGTTCACGTTCACGGGCGGGTCTGTCGGCAATTTCTTCTTTGCCGGCGCCAGGACGTTCCTCCGGTCCTTGGAAGCCGCGATTTTCATGTTTACGCGCGTCGCACGTATTCCAGAGGGGTCCATGGTGCTGCCAGCTATTTGTACCGAGGAGCGAATAAAGCTCGCGGCAGAGCTGGACGATGGCAAGGTCATCGTCGGTCAGCACGCCATCTCCCACCCGTCGTGCGACGTCGACTCGGTCGCCGTCGATAAGTCCTCCTGGGAGGAGCTCGAGTATCCCATACGCCGAGTTTTCTACCTGTCGTCGGAGGGAGACACGAAGGAGCACGAAGTGGCGCCGGTGGCCAACCCCCGGGTGGTCGGCGAGCTGGCGTCCGCGGACGCCATCGTCTATGGTATGGGGTCTCTCTATACATCAATTTGCCCCTGCTTGATTTTGAAGGGCACCGGCGAGAGCATCGCCAGTCGGGCGTGTCCGAAGATTTTGGTCCTGAACGGCGTGATTGACAGGGAGACATCCGGCTCGCTGAGCCATCCGGGGCCGATGAAAGCAAGCGACGTCGTGCTAGCAATCACGGACGCGCTGAATCGTCGCGGGGCGAGGCAGGCCGGCGAGCTGCGCCATCTGCCCGGCCGGTACGTCACCGAGCTCATCGTGCCCAAGGGCGGGCCCGTCGAGATTGACGAGGTTGTCCTCGCCGAGCTCGGCGTCAGGCGGGTCGTGGAGGTCGAGAGCGAACACGTCGATTGTGGGGTGCACTTCGAGCCCGACGGGCTGATCTCGTCGATCGGCTCGCTGGTGAGGTGACAGCCCTGGATTTTGCCCCTTCGCTAGAAACAATCCTCGCCTAAACCAAAGCCCAGTCGGCACGCCAACTTCAATAACAGCACCAACCACGAGGCTTGACAAGACGCAAGCGCAAAGAGAGCGGCGCGAGACGCCGGCAGCTTGTGAAATTGGCCCAAGCCCTCCACCGAATCTATCGCGGCAGGACCATATCCAACCGTCCGCTTCCGTCACTCGCGGTTTAAATTGAACCGAAAGACAGATTCATAGTCCTCGGATCGACCGTGGCCGGAGCCGGTGACGTTTTGAGCGTGCCAGGGACGTCTGGAATCTCGGGCGCAAAGAGACTCATGCCGCCGAAGAAGTCGGGAAGACGTCAGCCCTCCCGGCGTGGGAGGCCATCGACCTTGGCAGAGGAGGACTCTGCGATTATCGAGATCGAGGATGGGAACGCGAGCGAGGGCGCGCTGATGGACCTCGAAAACGAGCCTGCGGCCGTCGCTCCTGACCAGGGGGGTCAAGAGAGGGGGGAGGCTGAGGACGGCGATGCGCCCACAGCGAACGGGACAGACGGCATGAAGAAGCGGAAGCGTGCTGGTCGACCGAAGAAGGCCGTCCAGATCGAGGCGGCCGAGGGCGAGGAGGATGCCGGCGAGGCCGCTGCCGATGCCCAGGCGGATGACAAAGGCGACGAGGATGATGAGGACGACAGAAACGACGACAACGAGGATACAAAGACGGAAAACACGCAGGCGACGGAGAAATCGCAAGAGCCGACCAAGCGGACCACCCGAGGCGCACAGCGTCGGGCCACGCAGAGAAGGAGGAACGCGAAGGCGCCGCTGCAGCTCCAGGACGTGTCGGTCGACAAGTCTGACCAGCTGCTCAAACAGGTCATGACCGAGCTGACCGACTTGCAGGCGACGTTCGGCGTGCGCTACAACCTGACGCTCATCGGCCCGCACGGCGAGATGAAGGTCATCTCGTCCCCGGCCGTGCAGACCATCACCATGGACCCGGCGGAGATCTCCAACCTGCCGTACCCGAAGAAACTGAATATTCTCTCCAATGCGGCTGAAATCAAGCTGCAGGAGGTGCACGACTCGGAGGGCTACGGCCTGTGGCCCTGGGAGAAGAAGACGCCCGACGGGCCGCCGAGCGACAACGATGACGACGAGGACGTCAGGACGGAGGATGTGGTTGAAGAGGCCAGGGAGCAGCTGACGAGGAAGCCGGTTAGGTTCACCGGCGGCGACGCGGACGAGGACGTCGACTATGCGGACTCGGCGGCCCACGCCGTCACGCCCGGGCTGATGGCCGTCGTCGAGTTTGTCAGCGACACGGCCGAGACGCCCTACCTCGGGGGCTCCTTCTGGAGAAGGGACCCATTTCCTTCGGTATCGATCCAGAATCTGGCGGAAAGCATGGTCGTAGCCCCTTCTGGAGGACAGACAAAGGACATAGAGCGCATGAACCGTTTTCTCAGCATCGGGGACGTCGAGGGGACTGACGCCCTGCCAGTCCTGCCGAGCGACCCGACGCCGTGCGATCCATCGGACCTCTTCATTGTTCCGGTTTGGGGTATCGATACGTACACGAGGGGACTGCTGGACGTGGCGTTGGCGTCTTGCGAGGGTGGTATCTTGTCGAGGACCAAGAGGAATGCGTTCTTCGACACTTACTTCTTCCCTCAGCTCAACAAGCTGCAGCATGAGGGATGGGACGCCCTGAGAGCGCTCCAGATGATCAGCGAGGATACCACTGCACCCGAGGAGATCCGCTCGGCGGCCAAGGGCGTGCACAAGCTCATGGATGTCCTCGAGGAGACGGCCGGCACGGGCGTGCCGGTGCAGAGGTACCAGCCGCTGCGTCCGAGCGGCAGGAAGTACACCAGGGGCCATCCAAAGGGAGACGGTGTCGTCCTGCGCAAGGAGGGAGGCCTGCCGAGGGAAGCCTTTGTGGGATACTACGGCGGCAACGTGTGCATGCCCTGGAGGTTCTACGAGAGCGAGGTGTCCAAGCTGGCGAGGGGGAACTCCAAGTCGCAGTGCATCTTGCCGACCCACTCGGTGACCCTGGAACGCCCCAACGTGGACGAGATGGGGTCGTTCATCCTGTTCGTTGACGCCAGCCAGACGGCCAACTTTGCGAGCAGGATCAACCACTCGTGCGAGCCCAACTGCGATCTCAAGACGTTTGTCGTCGACGGTCAGATGAAGCTGGGCGTGTGGACTCTTAAGGATATTCGCGACGGAGAGGAGCTCACGATCGACTTCAGGAAGAAGGGAGACTTCGAGCGGGAGCTCCAGGGGCTCGCCTGCCTGTGTGGGTCGGAGCACTGCGCCAAGAGCTTCGTCAACACCCAGGTGCCGGTTAGCCCCATCAACTCGTTCATGGTCGACAAGTACAACATCTTGCAGAGGACGAAGATGCTACTGGAGAGCGTGAACGAGTCCGCGGCAGGCCTCACCAGGAACGACACGTCCAGGCTCGAGCGGTATGGGTTCAAGAAGATGCTCCTTGAGGACGCCTTGGACGTCGACAAGACGTATCCAGTGCCCAAATGGCTCACCATCTGGGCCGCACAGACCCTTCGGGTCGTCGAGGAAGAGTCAGAAGAGCTGAGGAACGTCCTGCAGACCACCCACCTGGACCCGGAGGAACTCGGCTACCGCCTCGAGGATGTCGACCGCCTGGCCTCGTGTCGCGTCAAGCTCCTCATGGCGGCCATGGACAAGGCGAGATTCTTTCTGAACAATCAGAACTACGAGAACTCCAAAGAGCCACCCATCCAGTTCCTCAGCAGCACGGGCATCGCCGACCACCTCTGGAACGGGCCCAACTCTGTCGCCAGGCGGGCCATCAAGGCCATCGAGGGCTACCTCGAGGAGCTGGCCGCAGTCTCCGTGGGTGCCAAGAGATCATCTCGTCAGAAGGATCTGGCGAAGGCCAAGGCGGCCCAACCTCCCTGGTGGCAGCCGGCCGGCAAGCTGACTGTCGACGGCGAGGGTGCCGACGGCGACGCCGACGCCATGGAGGTCGACAGGATTGAGTACTTGACCGTCGAGCAGGTGCACGAGCGTATGAAGGAGCTGGTGTCGACCGAAAAGCCCAAGACCGCGCAGGCTGCCCAGGCCGCGCTGCGCGCCCTCGCGGACATTGCCGCAGAGGGGGGGCCCGTCCACGCCGGCCTTCACGACCTCTTGCTCATGTACTCGTACACCAAGAGCTACTTCTCGCAGAAGGACTTCAAACCTTTCAAGCCGGTCCTCGCTGATGGCGACGTCAGCGCCACTCGATACCGCCCGCCGTTCCTCTGGGCCCTGTTGTCGGGCTGGTACAAGTTTGCCGGCGGTGGAGACGTGGTCGAGGCCCTCGGTGTCGACCGCAAGGGCGTCATCTGCCTTCCTGACGTCGAGTGCACGTATCAAGCTGCCTTTACCAACGGCGAATACTTCGTGAGCGACGAGCGGAAGAACCTGATCCGCTTCTTCAGCGGCGACGTGGCGTTCGTCTGGCCGAGGAATCTCCCGAGCTTCACCTTCAAGACGACCAGCCAGTTCTTCGGAACCCCCCAGCTCGACGCCGTTCTCGATGACGGCGACGACCGCGGCCTGGAGGCACTCGCTGGCCACCTCGAAGGCTCGTTCGTCGAGGTCACCAGTGCGCTCGAGGACGCGGCCTAGGCGTCGATGGCCGGCGCCGGGTGGATTCGGTCGGCCGAACAGACCTGACACTGACTGACCACGCACTGTAACGAAATCAACAGAAGAAAGAATCCTTAGGATGAAAGAAAGAATGAACGAAACGTTTGATAGGAATTCCGTGCCGTCGAAGTGCGATGGCACTCGACGCACACGCGCGAGCAGCTTACTGTCCTCTGAGCGAGATGTTCTCGTCCTTCTCGTAGAACACGATATCACCCTCGTCCGCGACGTAGTGGTCCTTTCCGAAGCTCCTCACCAGCGGCGCAATCAGGTGCGACGGGAACCAACCCGGGCTCGGCTCGGGCTCCCTGTAATACTCGCCCATCACCACCTTGGCCGAATCCGTCGCCTTGCAGAGGTTGTAGTGCGGAATCTGCGGGAACAGATGATGCACCACGTGCGTGCCGATATCGTGGTGAATCTTGTTGAAGATACCGTAGTCCCTGTCAATGGTCGACAGACCGCCCCGCATGTAGTTCCACTCGTCTCCCCTGTACCAAGGCACCTCCTCCTCCGCATCGGACGGGCCGTGGTGGTGCAGGTACGTCACAACGTCCAGCCACACCACGAACATCCAGTACGGCACGAAGTACAGGTTGAACATTGCCAGCGGGCCCAGAGCGAACGTGCAGGCAGCGAGGATACCGATGAAGCCGATCTGGAACGCGTTCGAGGTCTTGATCATGTTGGCCTCGCCTTCAACGAAGAGGTCAGACTTCGGGTCGAAGTGGGATCCGACCTTGCCCGGAGAGCGGTTGAACAGGTAGAACGGGTAGGCAAACAGCGGGAACGGGAACAGCAGGCGACCCAGCCTCGCCACCTTGTTCATACCCTCCAGCATCGACTTGGTCACCGGGTGCCAAGACTCGTCGTTCTCAACGTGTCCGTGGTTCGCATGGTGCGTGCGGTGGGAGATCCTCCAGCCGTGGTACGGAACCATGATGGACGAGTGCACGATGTTGCCCACAAAGTCGTTCAGCGACTTGTTGGCGGAGAACGACTGGTGACCACAGTCGTGCCCAACGACGAACAGAGCCCAGAACATGGTGCCCTGTGCAAACCAGTACAGCGGCCAGACAAGCGGGTTGTTGACGGTGAACGCCGCAAAGGCCAGGGCAGCCACCACGCCGACATCAAGCGCCAGGTAAGCGAAAGACTTGAGCGCAGAGCGCTCAAAGCACTCCTTCGGGATGGATTCGCGCAGGTCCTGCAGGGAAAACGGCGGCGCATTAGCCAGCTTGCGACCTCCCTGTCATGGACGACCAAGGTATTCCAAGAGGGTGAGAGCGAGAGCGAGAGCGAGTGCCGGCCCGCCGGTCCTCCGGCCAGGGATCGATACGGCCGTCCTCGGCAGCAAGAAAGGAGAGAATGGAGACGTCGACCTCGAGCCTCCCCGCCTCCCCTCTGCGCTGGCCTCTACCCTGCGCTGGCCTCAGAATTGCCACGGGCCCAACCCCGGCAATACGCCCATCCAAACGTACCTCGTACACGGGCTTGTCTCCAAGTTCCATAGGCGCGGCCACGTTGACCCTGTTGGCCCGAACGACGGTCGCCATGCGCGAAGAATTCTTGAAGGAATTGCAGGACGACCGCCGAGCGCGGATCGAGACGGCGCTGATGCGCGAACTAGAACAAAGAGAGTTCATACTGAATCAAAGAATCAAAGAATCAAATTCCGAATACAATTGACCCGAATGTGCCGGGCGAGGCCGAGTTTTTTCGTCGATTCGCACGCTGACATGAAAGTCATAGGGCAGGGTATCATCTCAGCTGTCAACGGCCACCTTTTTCCGCCGCACCCCCTTGGCCTTTCCCGTGGCCTTTCCCTTGGCCTTTCCCTTGGTCAACCCCTGCTCCACCAACGCCCGCATCACCCGCTGGAGCTCGGCCCGATTCTCCTCCCGGCTCTGAAACCGGTCCCCCACCAGCCGCACCACCCCCGTCCGCACGTCATACCGCCCCGCACAAATCTCCGCCACGTACGACGCCCCATCATCCGTCAGCCCATACGCCGCCTGCATATCCTTCAAATGGAACTCGACCACGACCTTGCTATTCACCGGATGCACCTCCCCGGCAGCCACGGGCACCAACACGTTCCGGTACGTCCACGTCACACTCGGCGCATTCGCCTCGGGCGTCGGCACTGCCACCACATCCATCCCCATGGCCCGAGCGATATCCTCCACGGACGCGTCGGGCCGCGCCGCCAGCTCTGCCAACAATGCATCGTACTCTGGACAAGAGGGCTCGAGAATCTCTGGTATCGCGGCATCCAGATTATACATACTCACTGATTTCGGCAGGTGCATCCCCTGCTGCGTCTCTTTAACGTACTGCGCAACCATATCCGGGCGCCCGTAGGATCCTGCCTCGCTCCGCGTGAGGCGGGGGAGACGAGCGAGCGAAGGGTCCGGGCGCATCCAGGCGGCTTGCCGCGGGGTGAAGCCTTGTTCCACGAGCTCTTTTTGGCGTTGCCTGGCTGCTTCGGCTGGACTCGGCGACGGCTCTTGTTCCTCGGAGGGCGAGGAGGGCGAGGAGGAGGTCGGCTCGTCTTGGTTGGAAGCGTTCCCGTCATCCCGTCCGTTTTTGCCGTCCTCACCGGCGTCCTTCGTCTCTTCGTCTCCCGGCATCGGAGAAGACCTGAACCACCGTGTCCCCGTGGCCGGGACGACCGGATTCGGAACGAAGTGGCCGGTTGCAAATTTTGGCACGCCCGTTTCCGCCGACTCTTTCGCGATCAGGCCGACCAGGGCCGCCCCATGTGGTCGTATAGCTGCTCGAATCCGCTGCATCGAAGCTTGTGTGTGTGTGCATTGAAACTGGCTTCTCCGAGTCTTCTTCGTTCCGTGTTTCCGTGTCGCCCATTTCGTATTTCGGTTCGGGATTCTATCTCAATGGGCGTTCGGATCGGTCCGTTTATCATCGGATCGCCCACTGCCGAGCAGGAGCGGGCTGTGCTGGGCGCGGCGCCGACGCTCGACTTCAATTACCACCGCCGAAAGCACGGTGCCGCCGACGCGACTTCCCTTTCGTTCTCTCTCCCGTACACCCACGACGTCTCTCGGACCAAGATCGGCCGGGGTCGAAAGGACTACAAGAGAGCAAGGGCGCTGCTGAACAAGTGGGAGCATTTCAACCTGGCCTGGGCGTACACCAACTCGCCGCGGGTGGCGGTCGACGCCCCGGTGCTGGTCACTGCGCGGTCGCTTGGCCTGTGGACCATGAATCCGTTGCGGGTGTGCAGAGTAGAGTCCTCGCGGAATGGGTATTCGTTTACGCATCGGACGTTGGCGGGGCATCAGCTGTCGGGGGAGGAGCGGTTCGTGTTGGAGTTGGGGAGGGATGGGTATGTGTGGTACGGGGTGGAGACGGTGTCGAGGCCGGCGACGGTGGTGAGTGCGTTGAGTTTTCCGGTGGTGCGGTGGTATCAGGGGAAGTTCAAGCGGGATTCGTTGCGGCGGATGCAGGTGCTGGTGGGGGGGTGCGGGTGAGGCGTATACAGGTCTGCCGCTGGTCTATATGATGATCACACATTCATTGATACGATCGCAATGGGATTCGGATTTAAACTCCGGCCGCTCAACCAACCTTGGCCAACTGCCCGACCGAGAGCACCAACACGTCGTCCTGGAGCTGCACGAACATGTCTCCATTCTCTCCATCCACGTATGAGAGCACGCCCTCCGTGCCCTTATGGTTGCCGACCAAAATACGGACCATGTCTCCGGCCTCGACGGGCGCCAGGTCGACCTGGTCGACACCGGTCCGGCTGTGGCTTCCGGCAACGTCCACGTCGATGGCCCCGTCGTCGGTGACACCCGTCACCTTCCCAGTGGTTCCGTTCTGCAGTTGGACGAAAAGTCCGATCCAGTCGAACGGGGTGCAGTTGTCCGCCGGCCCGCGGACGTTCGCCGCGGTGTTGCCCAGTTCGACGTCTGCCGCACCGGGTCCAAAGCCGGGATGTGCCGGCGTTGACGCCCAGGCGGGGTCGTAGGCTGGGGTGGCAGTCGCCTCTCGGCCAGGGGTCATATGGTACATCGGTGTCGCCGATCCCATTGCGCTGTAGTGGGCCGGGGTCGCGGTGACGCCCGACGACCAGTGTGCAGGCGTCGCACCGCCGAGGGCGCCCATGCCCATGCCCATGCCCATACCCATACCCATGCCCATGGTTTGTATGGGGCGCTGCGAGGCAATGCCGCCGTCTTGAGTGGAGAGGTGCGCCCTGTTGACCGTGACGGTCTGCATGCGGGCCTCCAGCTCGACGCGCACGTGGGTGCCCGTGGCACTCTTGATGGTCCCTCGCATTCCACGGTATGGTCCCTTCTTGATATCGACTTGCCTGCCCTCGAGGAGCTTGTCGTGCTGCGTGGCCAGACGGCCGGTGTAGCCGTCCTGGGCGGGCCGCCCGCCCATCCCTGGGCCGTTTGCACCCATCCCATGCTGCGAGGGGGACGCCATCACGCCAGTGGATCCACCGTACGGGTTCGGGGTGGCCATGTTCCTCGCCGGCGTCGCAAGCACGCCCCCTCCCGAGACGACGCGCCTGCCACCGCGGACCTTTGCCTGCCTGGCCTGCACGCACACAAAGCCGCCATTCTCTTGGATGTCCCTGGACTGGATAAAGAGCGCCCCGCGCATTATGTGTTTCACCGTGCCACTGCGGCCGCGGAGCGGACCCTCAAACACCTCGACGATATCTCCGAGGTTGACCTCGTTCCGGGTGCCGTCAATGGCCGACGCGCGCCTGTTGACCACCTTGCGCTTGATGTCGGGCAAGCGACAGACGCGAACATCGGGCGAGTCCGGTCGACCCTGGTTCGTCATGACGCGACAGCTATCCTTGTCGACAGAGATAATAACTCCCACCGTCTGTGCATCGAGGACGACCAGGTCGAACAGCTCGTAGTCGCCGATCGAGTCGATGGTCGCCGCAACCGCCACGGCCTCGGTGATGTCCCGCACAAACACGCGGATGTCCTCCCTTGTCGCGTCCGTGACAATATGACACACGGTGGCATCGTCGCTCACGCTCACGACCATACCCGTCTGCCCCTTGTGGCTCCCGTTGATGACCTTGACGTGGGCGCCGACCTCGACGTGCTTTTTGAGCTCCTTGGGAGTGAAACTGATGGGCTCGATGCCCGCCAGCGCCGAATCGTTCAGTCTGACCATGATATGGCCACCATCGTCCGTAACCCGCACAACCGTACCCCGCACACCCTGCAGTTCGCCCGACTTGACCTCGACCGTGTCCCTCGCGGCAAACACAGTCTGTCCGGCATCTATGTCGAATCCTTTGAGCAGCTCGGATACATCTTCGCCGGTCTGTTCGCCCTGAGATGCAGCGTCAAAGCGCTGAAGCTCGTCCAAAGGCGGCGCCGACGTCACCAGTGTGACCGTCTTGATGGCGACGCGCTTGACCAGGTATCCCTGGTTGAACGTCTGGTTGCCACCAAGGACGTAGACCATCTCGCCGGTCATCCGATCTCTCTGCTGAATCACGTCCAAGTTGTAGACCCTTGCCTCCTCCGGGATGAACGGCTTCGGTAAA
>Ga0181577_10002267_pt1 | contig 15163 bp, 19 predicted proteins | sample 101ome_21_FD_132468 | JGI IMG/M metagenome (GOLD analysis project Ga0181577, IMG submission 132468) | Coastal salt marsh microbial communities from the Groves Creek Marsh, Skidaway Island, Georgia - 101413BT metaG (megahit assembly) | ecosystem: Environmental > Aquatic > Marine > Intertidal...
CGGCGCATTTTGCCGAATTGGGCGTTCGAAAAACCATCAAACGCACACGCGGAAATTTCACGTTTTTCGGCCCCGGCGGGAAAATCATTCGGACAAAGCGCATCGAAAGCGGAACGCGCAGACAACCGTTCGTTCGTCCCACGTTGGAACGTTACCGGGACGAATTGCCATTTCGCGTGGCAAAGGGTGTTCGGCAATTCTTGGTTGATGAATTCAAAAAATCGGTTTGACCATGTTGGATTTGGTGTTTGATAAACTGACAAACAACGCGGATTTGGACGCGTACGTTGACGGCCGCGTGTTTCCGTATTTGCGCCAACAGGGGGCCGAATTGCCGGCCATCATGTTTGAACAAACCAACGCGTCGTTCACGCCCACAAAAACAACAACGTCGGTGAATGACGAATTCGAATTCACCGTGAATTGTTTTTCGCAATCGCTTTCCGAAGCGTGGTCGATGCACACCATTTGTCGCGACATTTTCGAAGGTTTGTCGGGCGCGTTCACGGTCGGTTCAAACAATTACAAAATCGCATCGACGGTTTTGGACAACGTCGCATCCGACGTCATGGACGACGGCCACGTTTTTATTGTTGAACTCATTTTCACGTGTTCGTTCAAAGCGCAATTTTCGCGCCGTTGACATTTCGCGCCGACACCGATTTGGGCGATTTGATGACGATTTTTGAAAACATCATTTCAAAATTTTGAATCATGGCATTGTCCACAATTTCAGGCAACACGATTGGTTTGTACGTGACGTCCGCCGAAACGGGGGCCGTTTCACGTTTGGTCGGGTTGTCAACATCATGTTCGTTGTCTTACTCAAACAACGTAATTGAAACGGCCGCGAAAAACGGAATCGCGACAATTTCAACCTTGCATTCGGTCGCCGGCACCGGTTCGTTCACCATGTCCATTGACGGCCTCGTTGACATCACAACGGCCGAAGATAACGCCGGAACCACCGCGTCGGACGAACACGGTTTCAACAACCTCATGGACATGGCAATTACCGGCACGGCCGTTGAAGTCGTTTTCAAAAGCGACACGGGCACGACATACACCGGTTCCGCATTCATCGACTCGTTGGAGGCGACCGCCGGCGTCGATTCGTTCGCGTCGTTCACGTGTTCGTTGAAAGGAACGGGCGGGTTGACGGTTGCGTGACAATGATTTTGTAATTTGGGGCCAACCCAAAATTTCAAATCATGTCAAACAAATTGCGCGGCGAATTGTCCGTGACCATCAACAACACCGTCATTCCGGCGTTGGTCAACATGAATGCGTTTCGTTTGTTGTCGGACCGTTACAACATCACGTTGGCGGAAATCGACGAACAATTGAACAACGACCCGTTGAACGCGGTCCCAAAAATCGTGTTTTGCGGCATGTTGAACCATTGCCAACGACACGGCAAACCGGAATCGTCGTTGCCTTCGTTCGAACAAATTTGCGCGTTTGTGTGCGAGGATGAAAAAACATTTTTGCAAATCACAAACGACGTTGTGGCGACGATGGCACCCGACCCGCAAACGGCGGGAAACGTAGTGGCGGCCCCCAATTAACGGGGCCGCCAATTACGTGGTCCGATTTGTACGCGTCGGGCCTTCGTTCGGGGTTGAAACCGAACGAATTTTGGGACATGACGTTTTTCGAATTTGCGTGTTTTCGAAACGGGATGTTGGAGGCGGACAAAACGCGTTGGAATCACACCGGCGCGTTGTTGGCGATGACTTACAACGCAAACCGTGGCCGTAGTCAACAGGCAAAGACGGCGGCCGATTTCAACCCGTATGGGGCGGGCGACGCGAACCCCGAAAACAACAAACCCATGACGGCCGAACGAATCAAAAGTTTGGCCGCCGAATTGAACGAAGCGCATGGCCGGAAAAAGTAGCCGTTTGGCGATTTTGTTGGACCTCGACGGGACCAAATTCGAAAAAGGATTGAACCGGTCGTTGTCCCGGTTCCGCAATGCGTCAAAACAAATGCAATCCGCCGGACGAAATTTGTCCGTCGGGTTGACCGCGCCGTTGGCGTACGTCGGCGCGCAATCGTTCAAAGTGGCGGCCGATTTTGAATTGGCCATGGCAAAGGTTGGGGCCGTTTCGGGCGGCGGTGGCAAGGCGTTGAACGCGTTGACCGACCAAGCCAAAAACCTTGGGGCGACAACGTCGTTTTCGGCGTCGGAGGTTGCCGGCCTCCAATTGGAATTGTCGAAACTTGGTTTCACGTCCACCGATTTGATTGGTCAAAACGGGGTTGGCGGCATGACAAACGCCGTTTTGAATTTGTCCAAGGCGTTCGACAAAGATTTGGGCGAAACGTCGGCCGTCGTCGGTGAAACATTGCGGCAATTCGGGTTGGATGCGTCCGACACGGGCATGGTGACCGACGTCATGGCCAAAGCGTTCGCCACGACGGCGTTGGACCTTGAAAAATTCGGCGGCGCAATGGGCAACGTGGCCCCGGTCGCAAAGGAATTCGGGTTTGACATCAACGAAGTGTCGGCCATTTTGGGCGTCATGGCCAACAACGGCATTTCCGGAAGTGACGCCGGCACCAAATTGAAAATGGCGTTGTCGGAATTGGCCAAATCCGGCGTCCCCGTCAAAGAAACGTTCGAAAAATTGTTGGCCGGCGGTGTTTCGTACACCGAAGCGATGGAATCCATGGGCACGCGCGCGGCCATTTTGGGTCCGGTTTTGGGAAACAATTTGGACGAATTGTCCGCGTTAACGGAAGAATACCGGAAGGCCACCGGCACCGAGCAAACGATGTCGGATGCCATCGGACAAACGGCCGACGGTTCGATGAAGGAAATGCAATCCGCATTGGAGGCGGCGCAAATCGAAATCGGAACGGCATTGGCCCCGGCCATGGTGGATTTGGCGCACACGGTCCGCGACATCGCGTCGGCCTTTGCAGGGTTGGACGACGACACCAAAAAAACCATCGTCACAATTGCCGGTGCGGCGGCGGCAATTGGGCCAATGTTGATTGTTGCGGGCAAAGCCACGTCGGCGGTTGGCGGAATCACAAAATCGTTTGGTTTGATGTCGGAGGCCGGCAAGTTGGCCGGCACCACGGGCGCGTCGTCGTTTGCCAAATTGGCCGGCGTGTTGACGTCCGGACCGTTTTTGGCCATCGCGGCCGCGGTTGGCGTGTTGGCCGTTTCCTTTGGGCCACTCATCAAACGCATGAATTCCTTTGAATACAAAACGCGCACCATGGCGGGCGCGACAAAGGAATTGAACAAACAAATCGGCAACGAATCGGCGGAAGCGCGCGTGTTGTTTCGCGACCTGACAACCGCCGTTGAATTGGAACACGACCGCGCGGACGCCATTCAGGCACTCAACGACAAATACCCCGAATTTTTGGGGAACATGGATTTGAACACGGCGTCGTTGGAGGACATCGCGCGTTTGGAAAAAGAAGTGACCGACGCCATCGCGGACCGTGTTCGACAACAGGTTTTGGCCGACGCCCAAACCAAGCGAACCGAAGCGTTGGCGAACGTGGAAAAATCATTGGTTGATTTTGAAACGTCGGCACGAAACGCCGGCGCGGCGGTTGGTCCAATCAAAGCGGTGTCCGCCGAAATTCGCGAGATGTTCATGCAAATTTCGGAGGGCGAAAGCGTCGACTTCGATTTTGGTAACATGATGTCGTTGATGGAATTGGCAAAGGCCGCCGGCGTGGCCGAAGGTCAATTGGCGAATGTTGCCGTGGCATTGAAAACGGCAACAATTGGCGACGGCGGGTTGTTCGGGGGAACGACGTTGTACGACTTGGTGGCCGTTGTTTCGGACACGGGCGCAAGTTACCGGAACCTTTCCGAAATTGTCGAGGACAACACGAAGGCGCAAGGGGAAAACGTCGACGCCACAAACGACGCCGCCGACGCGGCCAACGCAAACGCGGACGCAAAGAAAAAAGAAAGCGGCGCAACCAAAACGGCCACAACACAAACCAAAACGTTGGCCGACACGGTCAAAGAATTGGCCGACCAATTAGCCCAAACAACCAAAACCGAATCCGTTTTCGGTGAATCGTTTGGCAAGCGCGACGAAGACCGCGCACGTGCGTTGAAATCCGCGATTGACGAAATAATCGGCGAAGGTTTCACCGGCGAAATTGATTTGTCCGCGTTGAAATTGACGGCCGACCAATTGTCCGCCATCACGACAATTTTGGGCGAAGATTTTGGAGGCGACGCCGACCAAGCGTTGCAAAAGTTGGCCGAAACGTTGACGGCGTTACAACCAAAAACCAACGAAGCGTTGACGCCGTTGGAGGCGTTGCGCGCAAAAATGGCCGAATTGGGAACGTTGGAACGCGTCGGCCTCATCGACGGAATGGAGGCGGCGCAACAGGCGTTGGAGGCGTTGGAAACGGCGTTGTCCGAATCGCTGTTGAACGACCCGGCGTTTGAAGGTTCCGAGAAATTCAAAGCCATGCAAGCCGAAATTGAACGTTTGCGCGGCGGGTTGCAAGGTTTGGAATCGGATTCGTCCGCGGTGGAATCCGTGACCAAAGAATTCGACAAAATGGCGGCGGCACAACAGGCCGCCACCGATTTGGCCGGGGCGGCCGTGGATTCGTTGTTTGACAAAAACAAATCCATGGGCGAGGCGTTGAAAGAAAGCGCGGCGAACATTGCAAAATCACTCATCAAACAAGCGTTGGCCACGGCCATTTCAAACGCCATCGCGTCGGCATTTTCGCCGGCGTCACCCGACAACATCGTGACGGGCGGCGCGGCGGCACCGGCAAAGGCGGCCGGATTGGTGGCCACGGCGAAATCGTTGTTTTCGGCAATCCCTAAATTTGCCGAAGGAGGGGCCGTGTTGGGCGGCCGCGGCGGCACGTTGGCGTTGATTGGCGAAAACCCGGCGTCGCGCGGGGAATTCATCGTTCCGTTTGAAAAAATGGGCAAATTCATGAACATGGCCGGCGGCAACGCGGGCGGCGACATTCAGGCGCGCGTTACCGGCGACGCGTTGGAATTGTCCACGCGTCGTTCCGCACGCAAGTATTCACGACGAACAATCATTTGACACATGGCAATTGCACGGTTTGACGGGACCACGTCGGGTTCGAATTCAGGATGGACGGCGCGTTTTTATCACGAAAACGTCATGGCCGACGGCACCGCAATTCGTGTCGAAATCATTGATTCGGGTTCGACCGCCGGGACATTCAGTCAAAGCGAAACAACGGTTGAATGGTTGGACACCGTCGAAACGTCGTTTTTGTTGGAATACGAGGGCGCGACGGACCAACGGCACGAACCGTTGGTTCCGTCGACATGCACGTTGCACTTGGTCCAAACATCGGCGGCGCAAGGTGAATTGATGGACGCCATCCACGCCAACGCCGACCACCGGTTTGGCATTGCGTTGTTCACCTTCGAACCCGACGAAAATTCCGACGTCAACGGCCACGCTAATTTCGCCGACGCGACGGGATATTGGCGGCCAATGTGGTTCGGAACCATCATGGCCGACCAAGGCGAATCGGAACACCTCATTTCCAAACGGCAATTTACCATCACGGCGCAATGTGGTTTGGTGTTGTTGAATGACGAACCATTCAGGACGAACGACGACCAACCGTTTCAAGGCGAAAATTCGTTGGCCGTTCAAATCGCCCGGTGTTTGGACAAATTGCCGACATCTACGTTGTGGGGTTGGAATAAATACGACGGCACCACATCACCCGACGCGACCGGATTGGACGAAACCGATTTGTTGCGTTCGGGGTTAACGGACAAACCGCACACGCCATTTTTTCGGGAGGCGGTGTGGATTCAGGACCGCGACAACCACGTTCCGTTGTTGGGCGGAACCGTGGATGTCCCCGGCGGCGCGTCGGTTTTGCAACACACGTTGTGTCAATCGTTGGCGTTTGTGGACATCCAACGAAGTGACGACGCCATGGGCGGCACGGTTCGGGAAAGAAAATACACGTCATGTGGCGAAGTGTTGGCCCAAATTGCCAACGTGTTTGGCGCACAAATTTTTTTGGCAAACGGTTCGTGGTTTTTTGTCAATGCCGTGGTCCATTTGGCATCCGTTTCGGGTTCGGGCGCGTCCAATCGCCAATACCTTTGGTGGACCAAAACCAAAATGTTGTCCGACGTTTCCCACGGTTCGGTGACCAACCCGTTCGACACGTCAAACATGGACGTTTTTTCGCGCGGATTTGATTTGTCCGAAGGCGTCACACAAACCGTGTTGTTCCCGGTCAAAGCGGTTGCGTCCGTTCACATCGAAGGCGGCACGCGGCGGTTGGCCCAAGGTAGCCAAAACAATTTTGGCGGCGGAATGTTTGGTTCGCGTCACGACCACGAAGGCGAAGAAATTTTTGCCGTTCGTGAGGCGTCGCAATTCGCGTTGGATTCGTTGACATATTCAAACGACGGGGCCGTGATTGCGGGCGGGCAAACCATGACAATGTCGGGTCGATTGGCCTTTGCCAAATTGGGTGTTCACGCGGCGTTGGTTGGTTACGATTGGAACACCGACAAAGCGCGCGGGGCCAAATACAAAGTTTCAATGACCATCAAATGTGGTTCGTATTATTTGAAACGCGACATCGCCCAACGAAGCGAAACGGCCAACATCAAAAATTCCATTGGTTCGACGGTTGCCACGGCCAAATTTTTCGAACAATCCGGCGACATTGAATGGACCACGACCGCCGAAACATACGACATCGTTTTTCCGCGTTTGGGTTGCAACCCGGAGGCCGCCACGGTCGAATTGACAGCCGCCGGCGAAACCATTGATTTTGATTTTGTCGGCGGGTTCCACACCGAACGCCGAAGCAACAACCCGGCCGAATTCCGCACGTCGTCGGGGACGGCGGGAATTGGTACGGGAACGATTCAAACCGGAAGTCAATTTGAATTCGGTTGGACGTTGCCCAATTTGCCCGACGGCGTAGACCACGAAGGCGTTGAAGTGACGTTTGATTTTCAATTGTTGGATTCGCAAAACAACGCCATCACAGGTTCCGACAACGTCGATTTTTTCGACAACGACGGCACCGCGCCGGAGGGCGCACAAACGGTTTTCGCGCGCATGTACGAGTTCGATTTGGTCATGGGCGACGGCGAGGAAGGCGGCGACGTGGAATTTGTCGCGTTGTCCGACCAAAACACGACAAAAATTGTCACGTGCGAATCGGTGTTGGGCGATTTTTACGAGGAAACCCAAGCGAACCGGGGAATGCGCGTCATCGACGAAGCCGACGGCACAACCAAAACGGCGTCGGCCGACCGTTGGGTGACGGGCGACAACATCGACGCCGGCGGGAAATACATTCACGCGTTGCGCGCGTCCGAAACTTTGCAAAAACGCGAAAAACCGGTTGTCATCCGAACAACCCAATTGGCGTTCACGGACCACGAAAATATCCCCTATCCCCTTTCCACGTCGCGCGGTTCGCATTCCAACGCGGCGTTCAACATTTTGCATTTTGGCCGGCCAATATTGTTGGGGTATTCAAACGGCGTCAACGAATGGTTCCATTTGATGGAACTGAAAATGTCGTCGGACGGTTACGAATTCACCATGTGCAAATTGTCGTCGGCGCGGGACTTGACGTCCATCACCGAAGCAAACGACACACGCATTCCGCGCGGACCACGGCCAATGCACACCATCACGTCGGACGTTCCAATTTCGCGAAATCCGGTCACGCAATCCACGATTTTGTCGTTGGACCGCAAAATTGCCACCAACATTTCCGACATTACGGAGGAGGCGCAAACACGCGCGGCGGCCGACACGACATTGCAAAACAACATTGACGCGTTGTCCGACACGGTGTCCGACGAAGCGGCGGCACGGGCGGCGGGTGACGCGGCAAACGCCACGAGAGCCGATGAAATTGAATTGTTCAATTTGTTTTTTCAGAAATAAGACATGGCCCTAAATTTCAAGAGTTACCAATTTACAAGCACGGCCGCCCAAGGCGTCAACGCAATAACCGTGACAACGACGACGGCGTTGGTTCGTTTGATTAAGTTTCACAACGGCTCGACGTCGGGAACGGCGGACGTTGAAGTGCTGTTGAGCAAAAGCGGTTCGGGACAAAAAACCATCATCAAAAAACAGTTGAACGCCAATGAAAATTTCGACGCGCTTGTGGACATGTTGGCCTTGGAAAATGGCGACGTTTTGCGAATTGATTTTGGCGCGGCCAACGTTTCGGTTTTGATTAGCTACGTCGAAAGCACGACGAGTTTCGAGGGCCACAGCGTCGCGGAATTGACCGATTGGAGCAACACGGCCCCGACAAACGGTCAAATACCCGTTTGGAACGCGTCGGCCGGTGAATATGTGCCGACCACGTCGGGTTCGACCATTTCCAACACCGACGAATTGTCCGAGGGGTCGACGAATTTGTATTTCACCAACGCCCGAGCGGACGCGCGCATTGCCGCGGCAAGCATTGACGATTTGAGCGACGTGGACACAACAACCGTTGCGCCAACGACCGGTCAAGCCCTTGTTTGGGACGGCGCGCAATGGGAACCGGGAACGGTGAGTGGTGGCGGCGGGGGCGGGGCAACCGACCTCGACGGATTGTCCGACGTTTCCGCACCGTCCCCAAGCAACGGTGACGTGATTGTGTTCAACACCGGAACGTCGACATGGACAACGAGTGGTTCGTTGCAAAACTTGGTTGCCCTTTTGAAACAACCCACGTCGGACACAACAACAATTGAAGCGGACACGTCGAACAAAATCACAATTGACAAAACGACGTCGGCCGAAAAAGTCGTTGCGACCGTGGACGGAACGGACGCCATGGTTGTGAAAGACACACACACCGAATTCAAAGGCGTGTTGCTTGAAAACCAAGGCCGTTTGACGTTGCGCGAATTGGCAACAAACGGGACGAATTACATTGGGTTGCGTTCGCCGTCAAACGTGACCACAACAACAACGTTTGTTTTGCCGGATGGCGACGGAACGGCGGGGCAATTTTTGAAAACGGACGGTTCGTCGAATTTGTCGTGGGCGTCCGCGTCCGGCGGCGGCGGAACAAATCAAATGATGATTCCGTGGGCCTTTTTTGATTCAACATTGCGCGACGTGTTCATTCCCATCACGAGCGAATTGGAAAACACAAGTTCCCAACGCTACAACAAGTTTGTCGCGCCATTTGCCGGAAGTTTGACCAAATGCACGGTTTTTGGTACTCTTAATCAATCCGGAGGAACGGGAATTTCGTTGACCATTTCCAAACAAACGGGCACAAACGTTTACACCGACCAAGAAACCGTGACGTTGTCCTCGTTGACAGCATATTCGGCCTCAACGTTCACATTTTCCACCAACAGTTTCAACGCCGGCGACGTGTTGATGTTTGAATTGACCAACGGTTTTTCGGCGGCATTCGGCAATTTGACCGGCACGTTGCTATTCACGGCCTCCTAAAAATGACACGGGAAAATTTGTTGAACGCGGCAACACTTGGTTGGACGTATGTGACATTGACGGACGCGGTGACGTTTGCGTTGGGTGCCTTGGGTGCGGCGACGCTTATTTGGATGAATGTTGAACGCGCATTGAAAGCGCGGGCGGAACGAAAAAACATGGATTGTGCGGACGATTGAAAAAATCATTTTGCATTGCACCGCGACAACGGGCGACGTGTCCGTGTCAACGGTTCGTTCGTGGCATTTAGACCGCGGATGGCGGGATGTCGGTTATCACTTTTTAATCCGAACGGACGGCATGATTGAGGCCGGGCGACCGATTCACGAAATCGGCGCGCACGTCAAAGGCATGAACAAAACGACAATCGGCATCGCGTACGCCGGCGGGTTGGACGCCGACGGAACGCCGCGCGACACGCGCACGGACGAACAAACGGCGTCCATGGTTATGTTGTGCATGTCACTCATGGTCACAATTCCATCAATTGACGGCGTCCACGGCCACAACGAATTTTCATCAAAGGCGTGTCCGTGTTTTGATGTTGCCGAAGAATTTTGGCACATCAACAACGAGCCGTGGCGACAATTGGGAATCCACGAAGCGTTGTTGACCGCGGAAAAAACGTTGGCGTGGTGAGTCGCAAAAACGCATCGCCCGAACACGACATTCAATGTGAAATTGTGCGTCGGTTGAAAGAACATTCGCCGGACATCATGTTTTGCGCCACCGTGGGCGGTGTTCGGTTGTCCATGAACCAAGCGAAGCGGATGAAAGCGGCGGGATATTTGGCCGGAATTCCGGACATGTTGTTTTTTGAACCGCGCGGTGAACACGTCGGATTGGCCATCGAATTGAAAGCGAAACGCGGGCGGGTGTCGGCAACACAACGCGACGCCATCCGCCGTTTGACGGAACGCGGATGGCGGGCCGTTGTTTGCACCGGGTTTGACGAATGCGTGGCCGTGTTGCGGGCGTATTTTGACGCCGACGTGGTTGGTTTTTAAGCCAACGCAAAAAAAAGTTGCCGAAAAATTTGGAAGTGTGCGAAGTGTGCGTATCTTTGGGGCATATCAAACACAAAACAACACACCATGACAAACGATTTGAAAACCGCCGCGGCAAATTACGAAGCGGCAACACACGCCCGAAACAAAGCGGTTGCACGACGCGTGAAATGGATGGAGAATTTCCGCGCCACGTTCAATTGTTACATCACCGACGACACATTGGAACGTCACGGGAAAACGACCGAATTTGCGATGTTGACGGAATACAAACGACAGGCAATCGCAAAAGAAAAAGAGGCGCAACGGCAATTGTTGTTTGTCGCCTCAAACGGTGCCGCGGTTGTCATGCACCGGGGCCGGGTCAAATAAAAAGCCAACACCATGAAAGAGAAAATCACGTATGAATGGGGATTGTACGACGTGGTTCGTGACGACCATTTTCAATGTTCGGCCACGCCGGCCGAAGTTGCGGAATACATGATGAACCCGAACGTGTCGTTGCGCCTAATTCGTTGGCACCCTGACGACGGGATGGACGATTGCCACGTTGAACCGGACGGGACTTTTGAGGCGGGCGGATGGTTTCGTTTGGGTCAGGGGACGAAGGTTCCCAAACGATACGTGGAACAATTGCAACGATGGGTGGCGGCGTACGGTTATACGGTGTTGCGACCGGATGAATTGCCGTGACGAAATTGGCCGCCGGGTTTGCGTCCGGCGGCCTTTCTCCCTACCTTGGAACGCACAAAATCAACACGCATGAACGCAACATGTCCCCATTGCCAAAAAACCGTCGCCGACGCGTTGGCATTCACAAACAAACACCGCGCCGTTGGCCGCCGGATTTTGAACGAACAACACGGCCAAAACCGCATCCGCGACCACATCAACAAACGGTTGCATTTGGTCCCGATGTTTGTTGTCAAAGTTGCGGCACACAACGGACTGACATTGGACGAACTCATTTCGGAATCGCGGCGACGCGAACGCGTCCAAGTTCGTCACGCGCTCATGTGGTTTTTGGCCGAACACACGACGTTGGCGTTGGTGACTATTTCGGCCATGTTTGAACGCCACCACGCGTCCGTCATCCATGCCCGGAAAACGATTCCAAAATTGTTGTCCGTAGGCGACCCCGACACGGTCGGCGTTGTGGACATGGTTATGGACATCGCAAACGACATTTGGAAACCTGAAACACAAAATTCAATCACATGAAAATTCCCAAGCGAATTACCTTGAAAATTGACGTCGACAAAGTGTTGACGGAACACCTTTATCAAGGCAAAAAAGGAAAGTATTTGGACGTCGTGTTGTTCAACACGCCCGACAACCAATTTGGCGCGGACTACGTCGTGAAACAAGATTTGCCGCGCGACGTGCGCGACGCCGGAACCGAACCGCCCATTTTGGGCAACGCACGCGTGTTCGAACCCAATGGCGGCGACACAAACCAAACCGTTGGCGCGCCATCGCAACAAAGCGGACCGCAAACGCCACCACAGGCCGCGCCCAACATGAACGGACACGCAAACAACAACGGATTGCCATTCGGATGAACATTCCAATTGTTCGACCGATGGAACGGTTCGACGCCGTTTCCAAGATTCGCGAAACCGGTTCCCAACGTGGTGTTGGGACCGGGTTTCGTGACCTCGACAAATTGTGGACCATGAAACGCGGTTTTCCGTTGTTCGTGGCCGGCGCACCGCATCACGGCAAATCCATTTTCGTGAAACAATTGGTCGTCAACGCGGCCGACAATCACGGTTGGCGTTCGTTGTTGTTCATGGCGGAGGAAGGAGGCGCGGACGATTTGATTGTGGATTTGGTGGAAATGAAAATTCAAATGGACGCGCGGAAATTGACGCCCGGCGGGTTGCCCAACGAACGGTGCATGTCCGACCAAACGTTTGTCGACGCGTTGTCGTGGGTCAATCGCCATTTCGCAATCATCGACCCCGACGACGTGGCCAACACGAACATTCCGTTCACCTTGGATTTGTTTTTTGAAATTGCCCGTCGCGAATCGTTCGACATGACCGTGTTGGACCCATGGAACGACGTTGACCGCGATTTGGAAAAACACGGCGGCCGTGAGGACTTGCAATTGACCGACGCGTTGCGCGACATCCGGCGCGAATCCGCACAACAAAACCGAATCGACATCGTGGTGACGCACATTGCAAAAGTGGCGGCCGACAAAAAAGCCGATTGCGGCACGCGTTACCAAGGCCACGCGATGCCAACGGAATGGGCCGGCGGTCAAACGTGGTTCCGTCGCGCGTTCACCATGTTGTTGGTGTACCGGCCGCCCGAAGGGTTGGTAATTGACGAAAGCGGCCAACCGATTGAACCGGGGGAATGTTGGGTGTACTGTCAAAAGACAAAGCCCAAAGGCGTCGGCCGATTGGGCATGGTGAAATTGTGGTGGCAACCGAACAAACACCGGTTCGTTGAACGGGACGAATCGCAAAACGAATTCGGCCCGAATCAACGGTGACAAAAAAAAATCGAAAAAAATTTTGCCCAACGCTTGGATTTGTGAATTGTGTTCGTATCTTTGGGACATCAAACAAACAAAAACACACACCATGTACTTGCAAAAGAACCCCATTGCCCAACAAACCGTCGAAGGATATTTGACGTTTTTAAGCCGAACAAACCAAGACGCGGAATGTCGCGAATTGTGCGACATCATCGCGGAACCATATTGTTACAACCAATTGTTTTCATTTGCCAACCGTCAATTGACGCACAACACCGGACGCCAAATTGCCGGGGTGTCGGCCGCGGAAATGGAGGGCCGACGTTCAATGGCGATGCAATTGGTGACCGTTCTGCAATTGGTGAAACCATGAAGGCGTTGTTCGAAAACCACATGGCCGCCGGTCGCCGAATTGCGATTGTCCAAGCCGACAAAACCGTGGACGACATCCACATGACAGGCCACAACATTTTCGTGGCATTTGACCACGGGAACGAAACAATCATGTCGCCCGTTCCGGACCGATTTGGGGACCGCCAAATTTTGGACGCATGGACGGACAAACACCGGTGCGAATTGGTCGAAGGTGCCGACGATATTTTGGACGGCGTCGCGTGGGAATTCAATTGCGAATCCGGCAACCATTGGTTGTGCCGATTGATTGTCGAACCGTTGCGCATTCAGCGTGACGAAACAAACCCGGCGGCGTTCATGATTGCCGCCCACGTCATGCAAAACCGGGGCGGCAAATGGCAACCACACGTCGGATTGGTTGACGTGGAAATTGACTAATTCAGGCCGACGGGGAATGGTCCCGTTGTCCCCTCTCCAACCGCGGTTCATTTGGGCCGCGGTTTTTTTTTCGAAAAAAAGTTGGACAAACGTTTGGTTGTGTGAAAAACGTGTGTATCTTTGAAACATCAAACAAACAAAAACACACCCCATGGAACTTTCAAAATTCCCCCATTTCAATTTCACGGCCACCAACCGCACCAACCAAAACGACGTGCCCGGCATGACGTACGCGGCCGTGACCATCGAACAATTGGCGGACCAAATGCCCGGCACCATTGACGCCACGAAATTGCGTTACCAATTGAAAGCGAAATTGAACCGCGCGCGTTTGAACGATTGTTTCGAATACTGTGAAACGTTTTCGTTTGCGCACAAAGGTTACAACATGTCTTTTGAGATTAACCACGAACGCGTTTGGAAATGATGAACGCGCCCGAACCAACATCGGACAACCCGGCCACCGCGCCGGGTTTTTTTGTGCCCGGTTCCCGCGTCAACAAACGGATGTTGAAAACACATTTCGTGGGGACATTGATTGTTGTTTGGGCCGGGCCTACCTTCGACCACGTCCACGGACGAACACAAAGCGCGACACGGTGACGGCATCGGACGCGCCCCAAGCGCGGACGAATGACGGCACGCCAATTTGGGCGCGGTGTATTCAAAAGAAACCATGCCCAACATTCCCAAACGCGACCGCAAACGACCGTGGAAATCCAAACCCCGAAACACCAAACCGGCCCGTTCGTTCCGTGAGGACGGAACGCCGGTCCGGCCATTCCACGACACGCCAACAGGTTCGGACGTGGAACCGCGATTGAAAACGGCACGATGGCAAAGGTTCCGCGCGGCCGTCATTCAGCGTTGGCCCGTGTGCCCGGTGTGCGACCACATGGGACGCACCACGCCAACCACGGACGCCGACCACATTTCACCAAGACATCGAAACGAATTTGACATGTTCGACATTGCGAATGTGTGGGCGTTGTGTCGGGATTGTCACCAAGTGAAATCGCAATTGGAACGACAACGAATCCATCACGAAACAATCGACGGTTGGATTCAACATGTGGCACGAATTCGAGGAACGCGCAAATGACGTTCGGCAAACCCTGATTGGTTTGGCCGAACGTTCGCCCGTCGTCGTGGCATTGGCGGACATGTGCGGGTTGCACGTGTGGCAATTGGTCGCCATGTACACCGACCACTTGCCCGCCAACGATTGGCGATTGATTGTCGAGGATTGGAACGTGGACGTCATGCACAACGTGTTGGCGCACCTTATCATGTGGTCACAGGAACAACACACGACCGGCGTTGACGATTTGTTTTCGGACGACGACGAACCGCAATTTTTGTGAATTTAAGGGGTAAGGGGGGGCGAAAATGGTGCATATTTGGACCAAGAC
>Ga0181577_10002269_pt1 | contig 15160 bp, 13 predicted proteins | sample 101ome_21_FD_132468 | JGI IMG/M metagenome (GOLD analysis project Ga0181577, IMG submission 132468) | Coastal salt marsh microbial communities from the Groves Creek Marsh, Skidaway Island, Georgia - 101413BT metaG (megahit assembly) | ecosystem: Environmental > Aquatic > Marine > Intertidal...
GCTCTGTCCGTCGATGGTTGCACCCAACGTATCGGCAGAATCTTCGATCACAAAGAGGTTGTACTTGTCTGCGATCGCGCGTAGTTTGTTCCAATCAGGAAGGTTTCCGATCAGGTTTGGGATCATCAAAGCCTTCGTCTTATCAGTGATCATCGACTCTACCTTGTCGGCGTCGAGGTTGTACGTGCCTTCCTCAACATCCACGAAAGATGGGATCAGCTTGTTGCGAACCAAAGGAGCGACGGTAGTAGAGAAGGTGAGGGCTGGTGTGATCACCTCGCTTCCTTCCGGAAGAGCCATCAGCTCCACCGCCAGATAGTTGGCAGAAGAGCCACTGTTCAGCATGATGCCATAAGGCTTGTCAAAGAGAGAAGCTACACGCGACTCCATCTCACGCACATTCTTGCCCATCTGGGTGCTCGTACGAAGTACTTTGACTACAGCTTCAATTTCTTCCTCGCCGTGTACCGTCATTCCGTAAGGTACACGGATCATTTCTTCAGTGTGATTGCTCATCTATTGTTTGGATCTATGTTTCAGTGTAGTTAGATAGTCGTCGACATTCGACCAGCGAAAGTCGGGAAATTCCTCGTTAAATTTTGCTGCACTCATTCCGCCTTTTAATGGTCGCTCAGCGGGTGGTGCCAATTCCTCCGTAGAAACAGGTAAAATGCGAATCTGTTCGTGACCAAAGTACTTTGCGACCCGCTCGGCCAGCTGCACCCGATTGAGGTAATCGGTACTCGCAAAGTGGTAAATGCCCGAACTCTGGCGCTCTAGAAGTTTCTTGATGGCGCGGGCAACGTCCCAGGCGTTGGCCGGAGTAGCATACTGGTCCACCGGAAGCTTCAGCTCCATGGGTTCGCCGGTCTGCATGTTAGCACTCAATCGCGCAATGAAGTTCTTTCCTCGGATCTCGTCCCCATATACATTGGTGATGCGGCAGATCAAGTATTCGGAGAGATGTTCCTGTACGTACTGCTCGGCCTCCAGTTTGTGCTTGCCATAGACACTGAGGGGATTAACGTCATCCTCTTCCTTGTAATACCCGCGCTTGCCGTCGAATACGTAGTCGGTGCTTAGGTAGACCAGTTTGGCATTCAGCTCTTGCGCTAGGGCGACCGCTTGCTTGGTACTCGTTACGGTTTTCTCATAGCTTTCCTCCACGTGCTCTTCGCAATAGTCGACCCAGGTCAACGCACCGCAATGAATGATGACATCCGGACCAAAGGCTCTGACGCGTTCCACCTGCTCAGCCGTTGGGTCTAGGGTGTTGAACGCGATCGTCTGATCGGTTTCGAAAGAGAAATGGGTTCCAAGGCATGACCATCCCCCTTCTTGAAAGTGCTTGAGGCAATTGCCGCCTACCAGTCCGGAGGCTCCAAGGATCAGTGTGTTCATGATGGTTGTTGGCTTGCAGGGACGTAGCGCCAGTTGATGAATGCCCGAAAGATTCCCAGTATGATCAATGGAATGACCGCCAAGTGCATGGCTTGGGGTAGGATCGGGAAGGTCAATAGGGTGAGGATCAAGATGCTTCCATAGACCAGCCAATACGTACGACGAACCTTGTCAAGCCAAAGAAAGGCGATAAAGAGCAGATGAGTAGGACAAGCCCAAAGCATGTTGAAGTTGTAATCGGTTGCGTTGTGATCAGAGATGAACCAAAGGAAAAAGATCAATGCGCCCACGGCTCCCGTCATGATGAAGTAAAGTACGTCGATCCAGCGCCATAGCTTTTGTCTCCGGCGTCCTAGAAAGGAGAAGGCGAGTAGTACGGCAGCTACGATCCAAAAGAGCGGAATGGGCTGGAAAATGGACCAGGCATAGTTGAGTACCTGGGCCGGAAGCAAGGTTCGCTCTGCTTTCACGAGTGGGTGCCCGTCGAGCGTTGCGCCTTCAAAGCCTAGCATCAGTTGGTCTGGAAGGAACATGTACTCGGCGCTAGCTACCACCTTATCGCAAGGCAAGCCTAGTCCTAGATCGATGCCGAAGTCGCCCCAAGGGTGGTAGATTAAGTACTCATCGATCAGGTTCCTAAAGCTTGGATCGCTTTCCCTTCGCAGGTCAGGAAAGCTGGGGTTTCCGGAAGAAAGCGTGCTGTCCAAGACGTCGCGAATACGTGACGAGCAGTTGTCGTAAAAGAAATCGTAGAGGTATTCGCGGTTCTCAGGACGGGCGTTCCAAACCAAGAAATTGAATACCGCTTGTTTCTGGGCAGAATCCAAATCCAGGATCTGCTCCTCGATGCCTCGTCCTTCGTATTGGTATTCGCGGATGAAATTGGGCATCTCGCTGACCGAAAGAGCGTAGTTCAATCGCCCCATGGTGAAGTTGAAATAGAAGTCTTCGTCGAACGAGAAAGTGCCGTAATTGAATACGACATCAAGTCGTTGAGCGGGGTCGCTAACGCGCACGGCGCTGTGTCCGAAAAGAGAGTAAAGTTCCTCTCCGGGACTACAAGTCAGCAGCGAGATTTCGGCTTTGTTGCTGAGTTTAGACTGTGAAAAAGAAGGATTAAATGAAAGCGCTAAAAATATAGCAACCAGCATTTTATATTCTTTTACTTTAAGCATAGATAAAAGGAGAGTTCAATTCTTCCAAGGTCTGAAATTTCTTGTCTCGTTCGGATTGGATCGGGTCTTCGAAAGGCCATTCGAAACCAAAGGAATCGATTCGAATACCGTCGTCGGCAGTTGGGGCGTGCATGGTAGAAGTGAGGTAGACCATGCAGGTACTATCCTCCAAGACGGCAAAGCCATGCGCCACCCCTTTGGGTAGGTAGACGCCCTTGTAGTTATCGGCGCTCAATTCTACTTGGGCACATTGTCCATAAGTTGGGCTTCCGACCCGGATGTCCAAGATCACATCGATCAAGCGACCGGCAGTACAGTACACGATCTTAGCGTGGTCGTGTGGTGGATGCTGAAAATGCATTCCGCGGATCACGCCGTGTTGATTGGTAGAGTAGAAGCTCTCGTCGAATGTGCCGACAAGGTCTTGTGCTTCCATTGTGGCGCGGTGGTAGGTCTTGACAAACATGCCGCGTTCATCGCCAGCGTGAAAGAGGTCGATCTCAAAAACTCCGGGTATGTTCGTTTCCTTGAATCCCTTCATCACAATCCGAAATACGTGTGGATCTGTTGCTTCGTGTGTTCCAGTGCGTTATCACGAACGTGCTGGTACCAGTTCATGGTCCATTCAACGGCCTCTGCAGAACTAAACCTAGGCTTCCAACCCAATTCGTTCTGTGCTTTGTCGATGGCCAGTTTGAGCAATCCTGCTTCATGCGGCTTGCCGGTGATCTCGGGAGTTTCATAAGAACCCGCGCCCCATTTCTCGATCGCGAGCTGAGTCATATCCAGTACGGTCCGCTCGTCGTTGGGATAAGGACCGAAGTTATAGCCCTGTGCATAGCGCGTTGGCTCTTCGCTCATCTTCGCTGCGAGGACGAGGTAGCCGTTCAGCGGGTCGAGGACATGTTGCCATGGCCGCACAGCTTCCGGATTCCTCAGGATGACCGTTTCTCCTGCGATCAAGGCACGAGCGATGTCGGGAACCAAACGATTCTCGCTCCAGTCGCCGCCGCCGATCACATTACCGCTGCGGGCAGAGGCAAGGCTCTGTTGATGCTTGTCGTAATCCTTCGGGTTCAAGAATGAATTGCGATACGAAGAGATCGCCAACTCACAGCAGGCCTTGGAATTGCTGTAGGGGTCGTATCCACCGAATCGAGCCGTCTCAGGGTAGGGATCTGAGGTTTCGAAGTTCTCGTAGACCTTATCGGTGGTGATCATCACGGAGGTGCATGGCTTATTGAGATGGCGAAGCGCGTCCATGACGTAGATCGTACCCATGACATTGGTGTCGTAGGTCTCGACCGGAAACTCGTAGGAATCGATCACCAAGGCTTGCGCAGCGAGGTGAAAGACAAAGTCAGGCTGGAAGTCCAGGATCTCTTTCTTCACCCGCTCACGGTCGCGAATGTCCGCGATCACCGAGTCGCACAGTGAGTCTCCCTGGATCTGATGAAAAAGGTCGTGATCGTGCTTAGGGGCAAGGGAGTAGCCCTTCACTTCGGCTCCTAATTCTCTTAGGATGAGCAGCATCCATGAACCCTTGAAGCCGGTATGGCCCGTGAGGAAGACGCGTTTGCCCTGAAACACTTTACGCAGATCCATCTCTACCAATTCTTCCATTTCGGATCCTCGTCCCACATTCGGTTGAGGTCCATGTTGTCACGCAGCGTATCCATGCACTTCCAGAATCCTTCGTGGCGGTAGGCGACCAGCTTTCGATCAGCGGTCAGCTGCTCGAGAGGATAGCGCTCCCACATCACGTCGTCAGAATTCTCAGGAAGGTAGTTGAAGGTCTCTGGTTCACAGATGAAGAATCCACCGTTGATCCATGCGCCATCTTCCTTTGGCTTTTCGGCGAATTCGGTAACTGTATTGCTCTCGTCCAAACCGATCATGCCAAAGCGGCTTCCGGGCTGAACGATGGTCATGGTGCAGGTTGCGCCTTTGTCTTCGTGGAATTTCAACTGAGCCTCCATATCGACGTTGGCCAAACCATCGCCGTAGGTGAGGAGGAAGCGCTCGTTGCCGACGTACTGTTGCACGCGCTTGAGTCGCCCGGCTGTCATGGTCTCGAGTCCCGTGTCAACCAGGGTTACCTTCATGTTTTCCGCGTTGCTATTGTGCACGGTCATCTCGTTTTTGCTGAGATCAAGCGTGAGGTCAGAATTGTGGAGGAAGTAGTGGTAGAAATATTCTTTGATCACGTAGCCCTTGTAGCCGCAGCAGATGATGAATTCATTATGCCCTTGGGCAGCGTAGGATTTCATGATGTGCCACAGGATCGGTTTGCCGCCGATCTCGATCATGGGCTTGGGTTTCAAGTGCGATTCTTCACTGATGCGGGTTCCTTTTCCCCCGGCGAAAATGACAACCTTCATGCGCGGTTTTTGGATTTCCCGCAAATATAACAGCCCCCGTGGAGTCTAGGGGTTAAGAATTGGTAATAGGTTTTGAAACTCAAGTCTCAAGTCACAAGTGCCCAAATGTCACATAACACATAGCAAATATCACATTCCTCCACTACCAATCCAGGTCCGAGAACTTCTTCTTTCCTTCTAGGAAATAGGCCTTGATAATCGATCCGGGATAGATCCCGTTGGTGTTTCGCTCCTTTACCCAGGCTTGTGCCTCGCGGCGCTTTCTCATCCACGTGGGTAGGTTTAGCAAGAAACTCCAGTGTGCTGTGATGATCGAGAAGGAGGCGCGCACTTGCCCGCGCAGTATCATGTTGAGGAAGGCTAAGGCGTCGAGGACCAAACGTGCGTAGATCTTTATAAAGACCTCCCCCTCGGGGAGGTTCTTCACCATCATGATCAGGTTGTTGCGGTAGTTGCGAAAGGTCTTTTCCGGACTGCCATACGCGATCACGGCGCCTCCGATGTGGTAGACCACGCTCTGCGGACAGATCATCACCTTCATGCTGTGAATTTTTACCCGCCAGCATAGATCGATCTCTTCCATGTGGGCGTAAAAGTCGTTGTCGAGCCCGCCGCTTTCGCGGTACACGCTCGATCGGATAAAGAAACATGCCCCTGAAGCCCAAAATACCTCCCTTGGCTCGTCGTATTGACCTTCGTCTTTCTCTTGGTCGTAAAACAAGCGACCGCGACAAAAAGGATAGCCTAAATTGTCTATGAATCCGCCCGAAGCTCCCGCGTACTCGAAGTGGTCTTTCTTGTGCCAAGAGCGGATCTTGGGCTGCACGATCGCTACTTGCTCGTCTTGGTCAAACATATCGATCACGGGCTCCAACCAATTCGGTGAGATCTGCACGTCGCTGCTCAATAGGCAGAATAGGTCGGCGTCGATCTGGGCTAATCCTTCCTTGTAACCATTCGTGAAGCCCCTGTTGATCTTGATCGTGATCACGTTGATCTGATCCCCAAAGGTCGAGAGGTATTCCTGCGTGGTGTCCGTAGACGCATTGTCGATCACGTAGATCGCGTAGTCACCATTCTTTGGCGTATGCTCGATCACCTCGGGGAGGAACTGCTCAAGCAGGTCGCGATTGTTGTAACAGAGCAGCGCTACGGCTACCTTGATGTGTGGGAAACGCGAAGTATCTGACACCGGATTCATTTGGGTGCAATGTTAGCCATTACGGCGCTTTCCTAGGCGTCTAATAGGGGATATCGCTCAAAGTGATCGTTCGGGTCGAAGAGGTGTCGGTAGGTGGTCAGTTCTTGGATCTGTTCACATCCTAACGAACGAATGATGGCGATCATCTTGGGATTAAAGTCACCGATCCATGTGATCACGACGCCTCGGTAGAGTTTCTTCTTCTGAATCACTTCCGCCATGTGCTGAAACATGAAGCCTTCAACCCCCTTACCTTGGTGGTCAGGATCAACCCCGAAGGCAATGCCAAAACTGTCTTCGCAAACGCCGAGTTGCTTGTATATCCAAAACTTGAGCTTCCTCCAAGCATTGAGGTTGTCTCCGATGCGACGAAAAATAGCGTTGAGCTCCGGCAGCGAAATATAAAACCCGATTGGTTGGTCGTCAAAGTAGACAAACCAGATCAGGCGCTCATCGATGGCGGGTTTGATGGATCGTAAAAGGGCTTTAGCCTGGGCAGATGACATATCCGAAAAGTCACGGTGCTTGGACCAAGCTCGGTTGTAGACCGTTCGGAAATCCTCAGCGTAGCGATCCATCTCGCCGAGGGAAACGTGCTCACATCGGTAGCGAGCGTCTTGTTTCAGCCGTTCGTATCGCTCCTGAAACTTGGGCTGTAACGGCGTGGTGATGTCGCGAAAGAAGATGAATTGCATGTAATACACCTGAAAGCCATACGCCTCGAAGAGCGCCCGATAGTAGGGTGGGTGGTAGTTCTGAGCATAATGCGGTGGTCGATCAAATCCATCGGTCAACAATCCCCAATACCGATCCTTCTCCCCGAAGTTGATCGGCCCGTCCATCAACTTCCTGCCTCGCTCCCGAAGCCATTGTTTGGCTGTGTCAAATAACAGCTTAGCGGCTTCTAGATCATCGACGCACTCAAAGAATCCTACTCCGCCTGCTTCACGCTTTCGAGTGTGCGGAAGCTTGTCATTCACAAAGGCGGCTATACGACCAATGGTTTTACCTCGATCATCCTGAAGGATCCACCGGAAAGCGTCGCCGTGTCGGAAGAACTTATTCTTCTTTCGGTCGAAGATGTCCTCGATGTCCTGTCGTAGGTGAGGGATCCAATTGGGATCATCCGCGTAGATCCGAAAAGGGAGTTGCCGAAAGGCCTCTGTCGTAGATTTGTCCTTAACTTCGATGATCTGCATAGCGCGGGTATGAACCGAAAGTAGCGACAATTTCTCTAGCGGATCACATAGCATTTCCATCGCCGATCAAGCGCGTTTACCTCTGGGGAATGATGGGGGTAGGTAAGTCTTCCATGGGCAAGAAACTCGCCCGTCAATTAGGGTGGGACTTTATTGACCTCGACTATTTGATCGAGAATCAAACAGGAAAGACCATTCCGGAGATCTTCGAAAAGGAGGGAGAGCCTGCGTTCCGCGATTACGAATCCAATGCCTTAGCGTCGGTACTCACGACAGAAAATCTAGTGATTGCGGTAGGAGGTGGTACTCCGACCATTGCGGAGAATGCGGATCATATGGTACAGTCAGGACTCTGTGTCTGGCTCGATGCGCCGATCGGAATGATCGCACAGCGCTTGCGGAATGCTAAGGTAGAACGTCCGCTGCTCACCGGCTTGAACGATGAACAGCTAAATGAGAAACTCAATCGCTTGATGGAAGATAGGCAGCCTGCCTATACTCGGTCACACATGATACTTTCGGTCAACAATCTTTCTGCACAAGGAGCGATCTCAGCATTGAAGGGGATCATTCAAGGTAAATGACCGGATTCGGTTCGATCACCAGCTGAATGTGCTCTTGAATCGTGGTGGCAAGCGAAAGCCCGGTGAAGTCACACTGGATGGGGAAGCGTCGATGCTTGCGGTCGACCAATGAAGCGGTGATCAGGTATCGTGGCTGATGCGCCGTAATAGCCGAAGCGGCTTGCATCATCGTTAATCCCGACTTGATCACGTCGTCTACCAAGATCACACAGCGACCCTTGATCATAGCGTCCATGGATTCGACATCCTCCGGTCGCTCGGAATTGAATTTCAGTTGGGCCACCTTCATTGGCGAGATCTCCTTGATCCACTGGGTTAGCTGGTCTGATACCCACACACCGCGGGGTTCAATACCGATGAGAGTGATCTCTTTTTCTTGGTAACAGTGCTCCAGGATCTGATAGGCGATCCTTTTCAACGTGCGTTCAATTCGCACTTTATCCATGATGACGGTTCTCATGCGCTTCGTTGCTTAATGCATCAAAGGTAGAAATCGTGCTTTTCGCTCAAGCCAAGGCTGAGCTTTATTACTTTTAACCGGTGAACCAAAGAAGCTCCATCTTCCTTTTTGCGCTCCTCTTCGTTTTGGCAATGGGCAATTCAGCCTTGGCACAATTAAAGGTAGAAGGTCAGGTGCTGCACCTAGGTGAGCCTATCGACAACGTGACAATCAAGATCCTAGAGAGCGGAGAGGTTCAGCGCACCCTCTTGGCGGACCGTCGAGGCAAGTTCGAAAGTGAATTTGGCTTCAATCGATCTTATACCCTCGTTTTTGTGCGTCCCTTCATGCTTCCCGTGGCGATCGATGTGAATACCAAGAATGAGGGTGGAAAGATTCAGTTTTATGAGGTTCCCTTGAAGATGAGGATGTACCACCGTTTCGCCGGAATGTCAGAGAAGGAAGCGCGTCAAAGCATCGGTGTAATTGCTAAAAAAGGTCAAGGCGAGGATGCCTTTTCCTTCCAGCCCTATCCTAAAGTGATCGAAGAGCTGCGTCCTATCTACGCCGAGTCGGAGCGACTTGAAAAGGCTGGCGAAGGACCGATCGCATCTGAAGTGTTTTTCCCGGAACCAGCGGAAGCCAAGGTGATGGAAAAGACTACAGAGGAGGAAGAAGTGACCAAGGAATCAGTGGCAAAAGCGGAGGAGGTCAAAGAAGAACTAGCCATCGAGCGATTCGAACGGATAGAGGAAGCGCGGAAGGAAGAGCGGGGCAGAATGGTTGAGGCAAAGGACCAAGAGGTGAACGCGGCGAGCAAGGTTGAGTGGGAGGGAAGTTCGTATATCGATCGATCCAAAGAGATTAGACGAGAGATGGAGTTGGCCGATCAGCAGCGCAGGGATGACCTGACCGCGGCAAGGATCGAGAAGCATGCTCAGCATGAACAAGAGCTCCAAGCGGTGGCGGGGGGGATGCCTTCACCGCTCGTTCCGGCCACGGGTCGTCGCTTGGTGAAACACACGGTCGATGAAGGCACCTTCATGTCAGAAGAGCGCTTCATCGTAGAGGACCGAGGTGTCGTCTGCGAATACCGAAAGGCCACTTACAATTGGTTACTGTTTGACGTTACCTACTATTCAAAGGACGATGAGGAGATCAGTGAAGAAGAGTATGAGCATGTGCGGATCACGATGGGCATATAGGATCGGTGGATTGATGGTGTTGTTGATGTGGTCTTGGATCGCATCGGCACAGATGGCGAGTTTCAAGCACTATGGGCTGGATAAGAGCATCTTTCCGAGTAGAATCGAGTGCATTGATCAAACCGACCATGGCGAACTCTTGATCGGCACGCTGGCCGGATTGGTGATCTATGATGGCTTCGAATTCACGACACACAGCGTTCGCTCAGGTTTGGCAGAAAGTTCGATCTCGTCACTGTCTGCCTTAGGTTCACATGTCTTCATCGGACATTGGGCGGGCAACGTGTCAATCTACGACATGAAGACCGACACCTTCGACGTTTGGAAAACCGCCCCGGCGTTGGGCTTTGCGTCTGTGGTGCAGATCCTTCCCTTGAGCGTGGATTCTGCTTTGGCCGTCACTTCGGATGGAAGACTTTACTCCATTTCTGAAGACGTTTCCGAACGGATCGTTTTAGGAGAGGATGGCGAGTCGGTCCGGGTCAATCAAGTCCTGCGTGTCAAAGATGGTTTTATCGTGATCGCGGATGACCGCATTGTCAAGAAGCAGGGCAGTGCGTCCACAAATCTCCTAAGGGCGAAGCCGGGACAACGGTTCAACTACGCCTGCACGGAGGGCGATCAGTGGATCGTTGCGGATAATGACGGTCTCGAGGTGATGGAGAAAACAACGAGAGGAGAATTCAGCGTCGTTAAAGAGATCGATCTAGGTCGTGAAGTTTTGGCTCTTCAACAAGATCGCCAGGGCCATGTATGGGCTATGACGGAAGAAGATGGCGTAAGTCGGTATCACCTCCAAAGTCAGCAACTTCGACATTTCCGCCGCGAGAATGGATTGAGTTACAACCAGATCAGGGCTTTGTTTTGCGACCGAGAGGGAACCATATGGATCGCTACCGCGGCCGGCTTGGATCAATTCCTCGGCGATGCCTTTGTGCTGATCGATGATAGGCAGGGTTTAGAGGGTAGCATGGTTTGGGATGTCGAGTTGGTGTCAAACCAGTTTTTTGTCCTCACTTCCTACGGATTGGCCATTGGCGAATTAACGGCAGATGCAGCTCGACTTGAAGTGCGTCGATTCGTGGAACTTACCGATCTTTCACCGAGACAGCTAGAGCATGACGGAGGGAACAGAATTTGGATCAGAACCCAACAGGGAAAGGTGTTTCGCTATGATCTGGATGTAGAGAAGTTGATCGAGATCACAGATGTTGAGGTCCCTGTCAACTGCGTGGAGATGGTAGATGGTGAGGTTTGGTTCGGAACGAATGAGGGCATCTTCCGTCGCGGATCAAGTGAGGGTTGGTCGAGACTTACATCAGGTTCTGGCTTAGCCGGAGATAAGGTGACGGGGATCTATTACTCCAAGGAGCGAAATGAAACCTGGATCACAGTGTTGGGAGCACCGGTAACCCTGTATCACGATGGTAAGTTCAGGCAGTTTGGAACCGCAGAGGGAATCAGTTCTTCGGTGATCCAAGACGCCGCCTTTGATAGAGACGGGTTGGTGTGGTTCGCTACCTATGACAAGGGGGTCTTTCGATTTCAGGAAGAAGGAAGCTTTGTCTCTTTGACGGAGGAGGTTGCGCTTACTTCGACCACGACGTTTGCGATCGAAATGGATCGTTCAGGCAAAGTGTGGATCGGGCACAACTGGGGAGTCGATTCGTATGACCCTGCAACCAAGCAACTCACTTGGTTTGGGGAAGATAAGGGCTTCATGGGCGTGGAGGTGAACGCGGGTGCGATGCACTTTGGTTCAGATGACGCCCTCTGGGTGGGAACCCTTATGGGACTTCTCCATTTTGAGCCGAATGCTGTTCGGGACAATGCCATAGAGCCGAGTCTGAAGGTCGAAAGTGCCCGCTTGGGAAGTAAAGACCTCTTGAAACCTGCAGCTGGACTGCGATTCCTGAGTGCCGAGAACGACTTCGCTCTGACCTTTTCGAGCATTTCTCTAGCCAATCCGGAACGAAATGAGTACCGCTATCGCTTGAGAGGGGTGCACGAGAATTGGAGGAGCATCGATCGTCCGGGTAAGATCGAATTCCTCTCGCTGTCTGCCGGTGACTTTACTTTCGAGCTGATCGCGTGCAATGATTCAGAGTTGTGTTCCAGTCAGCCGTATACGCTCTCGTTTAGTATTTATCCCCCTTTCTATCGAACGTGGTGGTTCTACACGATCCTATTTGTGTTGGTTGTGGTCACCATCTTCTTTATGGATAGGTACCGCGTAGTGAACCTACTCGAGCAGAAGCACCAAGTAGAGGAACAGCTGGCCTTGCAACAGCAGCACATGGTCGACCTCGATCAGGAACGAGAGCGTTTGGAACAACGACTCAAGTCTGACACGGATATCATCCGTACGCTAGAAGAAGGAGATCGCAAACAGGCCCTTAAGACCTGCGAACTTCTACCTAATTTCAGGATACATCAGCGATTGCTCGAAACCGTAAGTTCAGATGGTGTGCTTTGTTTTCAAAACACCCGATACAATGCGGTATTCATGGTGGATGTTGGCGTACAAGGTAACGCGGCCCATCCGCTCCGAGCTCAACTCCTTCACAAGATGAAAGCCGTCCTGCCCGCAGAGTTCGATGCAGTAGCGATCATCACCACTTGGACCCAGATCGTGCGGGATTTGGAAGATTCCTTTGGGAAATTCAAGGGAGTACAGTGGACCGCGTTTCTGTCCTCTGGAGAGAGCTCCTTTTTAGGTGTGAAAGGAATGTCTGTCTTTACCATACCTGCTGATGGATTAAAGGAAGCCGCCGAGGACGCCGAGACGGAGCGAATCGAAGGAACCACCCTTTGGCCTTTCAGGGACGATGGGACCGTGGTGGTCTGCTCAGACGGGATCTTCGCTCAGTTGAATGAAGCGGGAACGCACAGCTATCCGAAGCAGCGATTGATGAAACTATTGGAAGAGAAACGAAATGCATCACAAGACCAGATCGTTGCCGCGGTTTGGAGCGACCTCTCTGATTGGTCGGGCGCGATGGAACAGTTTGACGATATCTCACTCTTTATTTGGAATCATGCGTAAAAGGCGAAAACTCATTGAAAACATGTATTTGTGACCATGAATAGGATAGCGACCATACTTAAAGATGTGTTTCTTTTTGGAACATTGATATGTCTCCTACTATCGGGATGTGCCGAAAACGACAGCTCAAAGGCAAATACCAAGGCGAGTGTCGATAATGAAGAACGTTCCTTCAACTGGGATGGAAAAGTGACCATGCTAATCGAAATGGACTCATCAGGTTGGAATGATGTGAGTCACATGAAGGTGCGCTCCTTCGAAAGCTCGCTCCCATTGAATGAGCTAGGTGAACAACTGATTGATATGGCTTTTTCCGGAGACGCGAGAGTGTACGGACCAACAATGCTTGGTGAGAGGGATCCCTCCCGCTTATTGGATCCTAGACAGCTAGTGGAAGAACTACAAGCGTTTGATACCCTTACCGTGACGGATCTCGCCACGGGTAGTCCGCGAGATACCGTAATCGACAAGAGCCTGAATAAATCCACTTTCACGGCTTTTATAATCAGGCTTGCGTCAAGTGGTGATCCCAGGGAAGGATTGGAAGTATCTGAAATTATGATGGGGTGTCTCGTGTTCAATGAAAGCACCGGAGAACTTAGAGGAGCGAGACCTGAATTTTATATGACGAATCCTCGGGATGAAATCAATGAAGTTGTCGCTACGGAGTTATTTGTCTATTCGGACAGCCTAGCCAATTTCCAACCCACTTTCATGCAGACCTATCGAGATGAAGGCATGATTACACTGATGGATCATCTCCACAAGGAGTACCCGGAATCGGATGTGTTCAAGATGTCTTTCAGACTCAGGTTAAGTTCAGGAACAGGAGAGGTCATCGTTGAAGAGGTTGAGATTACTCCCCAGCATGAGGCCGTCTGACTACGGCTTTCGTAGGCGAACGAACAACTCTCTGCCTAACCGAGGCTTGATGCTGTTATAAGCTCTGTCCATCACTTCAATGTCAAACATGGCCTCGAAGTAGGTCAAGTACTCTTGCTTGGTGCCACCAAAGGGTGGGTGAGGATTTCCGAAGTGACAGTCGAACAGTAATCCGACCAGTTTTCCGCCCGGCTTCAACAGTTCGTGGGCCTTCATGGCATAATCCATCCGTTTCTCGGGGTTCAGTGCGCAAAAGAATGTCTGCTCAACAATGATGTCAAACTGCTCCTCGAGTTCAAAGAAGTCGCCTAGGATGATACGATCCTCGGGTAATTGTGGGATACGGTCCTTGATGTGCTCAACGGCCGTAGGGGCAATATCGATCATGTAGACCTGTGTGAATCCCATAGAGTTGAGCAGCTCACCTTCCCAAGCATTGCCGCATCCGGGGATTAAGATCTTGATGTCCTTGTTATTGACTTGCTCGAAATATTCCTTGATCGGGGTAGAGGGGTAGCCGATGTCCCACCCTGTTTGGCTTTCCTTCCAGCGTTGTTCCCAATATTCGGGTGTGGTCTCAGGAGATTCCACGACTCAGGCTTAAGCGTCTTTGTCGATGTGCAGGTCGTGTCCCATCTTGTCTTTCTTGGTCCAGAGGTAATGATGGTTATGGGGATTACTCTTGATCTCCATCGGTACTACCTCGGTGATCTCTAGTCCATAGCCGATCAACCCCGTTCTCTTCTTAGGGTTGTTGCTCATCAGCTTCATCTTTCGTACGCCGAGATCGCGCAGGATCTGAGCACCGACGCCGTAGTCGCGCTCGTCCATTTTGAATCCTAGCTTCAAGTTAGCTTCAACGGTATCCAAACCTTCTTCCTGCAGTTTGTAGGCTTTTAGTTTGTTCATCAGACCAATGCCACGACCTTCTTGCTGCATGTAGACCACCACGCCTTTTCCCGCTTTTTGAATCGTCTTCATTGCCTCGTGCAGCTGTGGCCCACAATCACACCGGTACGAGCCAAAGATGTCGCCCGTAGCGCAAGAGGAGTGCACACGTACTAGGATGGGTTCGTCTTCTTCCCATTCGCCTTTGACCAAGGCCAAGTGCTCTTCTCCGGTTGTGGTCTGGGTGTAGGAGTGCAACATGAACTCACCCCATTCGGTTGGCATCTTTACAGTGACACCCGCTTCGATGATGCTTTCCTTCATCATGCGGTAGGCAACGAGGTCTTCGATCGAAATGATCTTAAGGTCAAACCTCTTCGCGATCTCCATCAGCTGAGGGAGACGAGCCATAGTGCCATCTTCATTCATGATCTCCACCAACACTCCTGCAGGTTCCAATCCCGCTAGTCGTGCCAGGTCAATGGTCGCTTCGGTATGCCCTGTACGACGCAAAACACCGCCACGCTTGGCGCGAAGAGGGAAGATGTGCCCCGGTTTACCGAGGTCTTCTGGTTTTGTCTCTGGATCGATCAAGGCTTTGATCGTAGTCGCTCTATCGCTGGCACTGATCCCTGTGGTCACACCCTTGCCGTTCAGGTCTACGGAAACGGTGAATGGGGTTTCGTGTAAGGCCGTGTTGTTCGGAACCATAAGCTCGAGGCCCAGTTCATCACAACGATCCTCTACCAACGCGGCACA
>Ga0181577_10002277_pt1 | contig 15128 bp, 25 predicted proteins | sample 101ome_21_FD_132468 | JGI IMG/M metagenome (GOLD analysis project Ga0181577, IMG submission 132468) | Coastal salt marsh microbial communities from the Groves Creek Marsh, Skidaway Island, Georgia - 101413BT metaG (megahit assembly) | ecosystem: Environmental > Aquatic > Marine > Intertidal...
TAAGATCCAAAACATTATTTTAGAAAAACACAACACAAGATACATTCGTAGTGCAACACTTATTGATTTGTTCTATTGGTTGATACTTTGGTTCTTCAAAGAACTCAATGACATTCCAATGAGTACAACTTGGGTGTTTGTAGGCTTGCTTGCAGGACGTGAATTTGCTATTGCGAGTTTCACAGGCAAGAAGAAAACAAAGTCAGTGTTCCCATTAGTGGGCAAAGACTTTATGAAGATGATGATTGGATTAAGTGCTTCACTAGCAATCGTTCTACTCATACATTATGTTATAGTTCCAATGGGTTTATAAATAGTTGACAATAGTAGCACTCAGTGTTATAATGGGTGCTACTTCATTTAATAGGAGACACACAGATGATAGAAGGATTTAAGTTACCGCAGGTAACATTTAAAACACGAGTACGTGACGAAAGCATTGACGGGCCTAATCCGTATCGTTGGCAAGACATGACCACAGATGATTATTTCAAAGGCAAAAGGGTTGTTTTGTTTAGCCTGCCGGGTGCATTTACTCCGACATGCTCAACATACCAACTCCCAGAGTTTGAAGCAAATTATGATCGCATTCGCAACAATGATATTGACGAAGTTTATTGCATGAGTGTAAACGATGCATTTGTTATGAATGCATGGGCAAGAGATCAACATCTACAACATGTGAAAGTTATTCCAGATGGCTCAGGCAACTTTACTCGCTTTATGGGTATGTTGATTGGCAAGAATCATTTGGGATTTGGTATGCGTAGTTGGCGTTACATGGCAATCATCAACGACGGCGTAGTAGAGAAATGGTGGCAAGAACCAGGCATTAACAACGACGGTTCAGATGATGATCCTTATGTTGAATCAACACCTACAAATTGTATTGACTATTTGGAAAAAGATGCTATTATAAACATAGACTAACACAGTTCGGGTTGTCACGTAATAGACACGCAGGAGGCCACGGTTAGCCTCCTTTCATTTACGCATTTACAAATTCAATGCTGCTAAATACATTATCAAAGGAAAGTTTAATGAAAAGACGTACACGCAGCATTTTAGAAGAATTGAATAATCTTCATAGCAAAGATCGTAGCGAAGATTTTATTCAAACTCGCGGTGCTAACATCATTGAGAGTGCCGTAAATCTAATCGAAAAGATCTACGAAATGTATGATAACGAAACAGCATTGGATTTAGAAAGAAGATTATTAAACAGCATACGTGCTGGTAACAGCAAAAAGTTCCGCACAGGAATTGAAAAAATAAAAGAGAGCAAGCAGTAATGGCATTTGAGTTTCTTACAGATTTACAAGAAGCAAGACTCACACGTGGTAGAAACAATCAACGTGAGTTAACATACGAAGACTGTAAGGAAAAAGCATATCTGTTGTTGTTGATGCTTGAAACTCTAAGACACTATCGTTCATACAGAAGCGATGCTGCAAAGTATGCAAACAAAACTGTCATTCACAGAGACTACCAAAGATTTAGAATTGACAGCACTGACCTTTACAACATGTTCTACTTTATTACTGGAGACAAAGTTGCACTAGGCAAACTAAAAAATCCAGGTGATGCAGAGAAGCAAAGAAAAACAACAGTGTTGAGCGTTGGCAAACTCAATGGATACCTGCGTAACATTGTTGATATGAAACCAACTACCAGTGCAGACTATCAAGCACTAATGGCAGTTGAAGCAGACTTAAAAATTACAAACAGTCAATACAAAGAAGTAAGACGCAGACTAGCAAGTTTTGACACTGCCACTCCACATGAACGTCAACAAATTGCAACACGTTTGATGTTTGCTGCAAGAGCAAAACTCAGTGACAGTGACTTGATTCCTTTGTTCAGTAAATTAGTAGCAGATAAAAACTTAGAAGATTACAATGCAACCAGTCCAGAGCCGGAAGTTTCTATTAGTGATGCTGGAGATATTGCTGGAGTAATGAATTACAAGTTTTTATTGAGCACAAACCGTTTGCCGTTTATTAATCAGTTTATGGAAAAGGCAAGCAAAGGTATGAGCATACCTGCACACCTAGTTGCAAGTTACTATCCTATACTAAAAATGGTACATGAGATTGTACAAGCTGGTCCTAGCTATGTAGAACAGTTAAAACAAGTGCATAATCGTGCAAAAAACACCCGTATAAAGTAATTTTTTTATCAAAGATATAAATACAATATATGAAACTTCACAGAGTGTGAAGAGTCCATTTAGAGTATAGGAGAAGAAAAATGGCAGTAGTAAGCAATCCAAATGCAGCAGTAGTTGCAGGTAACGGTCTAGGACCAAAAACATACGTTTATGCAATCGCAACAGGCACAATCACAACAGCAGATGCGATCACAGCAATGACAACAACTTACAACATGACAATCGCAGGTGTTGAAGGTACAGGTGACGGCGAGCACGTTATCGCACAAGGCGACGGCGGTGCAGAAGCAGTAAGCGGCATCTCACTAGTTGCAACATTTGACCAGAACCCAGCGTAATTAATCCCAGCTACCAAAGGGACCGTGACAACGGAAGGCGTCACACAAAGAGCTCAGTTTTTACTGGGCTCTTTTTTTATGTCCGTAAATAATACATGATATATTTGCCAGAGCATAAAATTGTTTTTATACACAATCCTAAAACAGGCGGCACTAGTATTGCTAACTGGCTAACTGAAAACTTTAAAACAGTTCGCGGCAGACTGCATGGCAATCATTTAGAAGCACAACATTTCTTTCCTAATGCAGAATTATATTTTGGTGTCGTACGAGACCCGTGGAGTCGTTTGGTTAGTTGGTACAAACATGCAAACGATATACGCACTATAAGTTTTAAAGATTGGTTGTTAAAAAATGCATTTTCTTATCAACCTACATTGTCATTCCAAAACAATCTTATGTGGGCAAGAAATTGGTATACATTGATAACTCCACAGTCTAACTGGTTTAACAACAATACTAAAATTTTGCGTTTTGAATCGCTGAACAACGACTTTGAATACATACAAGATCTTTTAGGTTGCAATAAAAGTTTACCTGTGTTAAACTCAACGCAACAATCTAATATAAACTACTACGATGCAGAATTAATTGAGCTGGTAAGAGATATCTACTTAGAGGATGTAATAAAATACAACTATGAATACACGATTTAAATTATATACATTAGTTGATATAACTCAAACCAATGCACGTAGAGGAGACGATGTATTCAACTGGAACCAACAACAAAACTTTTTAACTGTGTTACAAACAATTGGTATGCGAGTCAACCCAACAGTTGAAAAACAACCTGAACTGGTAAAAGATTTTCCTAAGTTTGGTAGCAAATACAAAGATGCAAAACAAGCATGGTGTTTGGAATTTGCTATCGAGTATCAAGGAGCAATAGATATAGAAATGTTGAACAGTGACTTTGACCTAGTGCCGTTTATTTCAAACTTAAATGAACAAGTAAAATTCAAAGACAGTGTATTTAGAACTAGCGGAACAGAAACTAATATTGTTTTTGTTGAAATTGCATAAATAATATTAGTGCTTTGCACTTAGGCATTTATTTAGGTAACCAAAAGGCAACTTACTGTCGTAATAATGGAGAAATAAATGTCGACAACTGATCTTGAAAGAACTAGTTTAGAAGCACACGTTGATTTATGTGCTATCCGCTATGAAACGCTGGACAAGCGTTTAACCAAAGTGGAAGAAAAAATCGAAGAGCTTCATGACGACATGAAAGCAGGTCAGACCAGTTTAACAAAGGTAATAATAGGTACAACAGGTACTGTAATTGCAGGATTATTAAGTACTATTGTTGTAGTATTAATGAGTCTATAATGCAAGTACGTGAATTATTTGAAAAAATGGCATTTGCCAAATCTGGAAATAAAGTTGTACGCAAGTTTAGATGTACCAGCGGCCCACGTAAAAACAGAATAGTTTCAAATGTAGCACAATGCTTTGCAGCACCAGATGTTGCAGCAAGACACAGATTAAAGTTGACAAAGGCACGTTTGGGTGCTAAAATGACACGTAAAGCAAAAAAGACAAAACGAATTAATCCTGCAAGCAAGAGAGTAAGGGCTTTAAACAAATGAGCAGTTCAGATTTTTTTAGAAAATATTCAGACATTATTGCAGAAGCAGAACAGAACATGGATCCTGTTGCCGCTGCACAGGAAAATCTTAGACAAGCTCAAGAAAATGTTGCAAGTCTTGCAGCACAAATGCAAAGTTTAACACAACAAAAACAAGAAGCTGATAACCGTGTACGTCAAGCACAAGATGCAGTTAGACAAGCACAACAGCAAAAACAACAGCAAGCCAGCCAAGCAAATCAGGCTCAGCAAGCACAACAGCAACAACCGCAAGGGCAGGCATCTAGACAGAGCCAATTGGCTAATACTATGTCTGCAATCAATGCATTGGCAAAATGAAGTTAAATGATCTCATAAAAGAATTTGTGATTTTTATGTCTAATGAGGAACAAGACATATACGATCGTTTGGGCCAGGTGTCCGCACCAGAACAGTTTTCAGAACGTGAACAACGTATAATTGAAAGTATGATAAAGAAAAGTTTAGTATCTAAGATTAATTACAAAGGAAATTGTTACTTGGTGAGGAATGATGAACTCGATAGCTAAAGAACTCAAACAAATAATCAGTACTGGTACACAAAAACACCCACTTCCGCAAAAGATGGGCAACAGTATTCGTATTGGCAGTGTTGTAATTCGATACAGTAAAAACAAACAAACTTATATTTTGTTTGATTGTATGAAACAAGAGCCGCTTGGTACTATGAATTCTAAATACAGTGCTCTAGCAGCAGCAAAAGCCTATGCAGAAGAGCAATCAATATCACATGTACAATATTTAGATATGCAGTATGTTAAACACACAGCTGACATCGAAGTATACGAAAACATTTTAAACAAGAGCAACGATTCGTTTAGAAAAGACCTTGCTGAAGTAAGATTAGGTATCAGCGAAGCAAAGCTAGACAATGTTTTAATACAATTAGAAGATATTATTTTTAAATGAGATAAATAATTAAAATAACAACCAGGAACGGATCCATGAACATTTCAGAATTTGCAAAACCAGTGACAGCAAAGAGCTTAAACGAAAGTCTTGCTCGTCGTTACAAAACAAAAATTAATCTTGAAAGTTATACACTTTCGCAGTTACAGAATGCACGTAATATATTACGTACAAAACTTTCACAAGTTGAAGTAAGTGAAAGTTTTAGCACAGTAATTGAAAGTGAAAGTTATCAAAAATCAAAATTAATGTTGGACATTCTTAATGCAGCAATCAGCGAACGTGGTGATATTGATGACGAAGTGCTAGAAGCAGCAAAGCCAGACTATATCGATATTGACGGCGACGGCGACACAGAAGAGCCAATGAAGAAAGCAGTCAAAGACAAAGAAAAGAAAAAGAAAACTGACGAAGCGAAGAAAGTTCCTAATAGAGATGGATCAGGTAACCTAATGCCCTATAGGTCCAGCGATGGCAAATGTGCTCCAGGGTATGTATTAGAAACAAATAGAAGAGGTATGATGTGTGTGCCAAGAGCATCAGCCGCATCAACGTTCACAAAAGAATCTATTGTACGTGAAGGTGCAGAAGACCAAGCTGAGATTGTTATGGCAGCAAAAGAAATGGTTGACCGTCTTACTGGTTGGATGGAAGACGTTGCTGAAATGAAAACAGAATCAATGCTAGAACTAGCAGATGCTATTCGCGACGAAATGGGTTCACAACAAAGCCAAGCATGGTTAGACACTATCAAGCCAGGACTTGAAGAACTATATGCAGCAATGGAAGTTACTCGTGGTTCGCTGAGCAACGGCGTTGGCATGTTAACTGGCGAAGGCGAAGTTACACCACCACCAACTGAAATGGGTGCAGACGAAATGGGTGCAGAGATGCCAGCTGATGATGCAGCAATGGAACCAACTGTTGACATGGAAGCAGGCGGTGATGAATCATTTGCAACAGCAGCACCAGCAGCAGGTGGAGCAGAAGAAGCAGGCCGCCCAGCACGTGAGAGCATTGAGCGTAAAGTAAAGCGTGAAAGTATTGATTCACGCAAACTAGCAACAAAACTAGCCAGCTCAAAAAAAAAGTAATTGAAAATTTAGATACAGATTCGCTGTTCGTTACCCTTAAACATTTAAAAGACAGGGGTGTGAGCAGCGTTTCTTTTTCTAAGCTAGACAAATATATGCGTAACAGTGATCGTCAACAGTTTAGCTACGAAACATTTGTAGCAGCAATGGAAAACGATCCACGTCTACAGAATATTGTTACAAACTATACTCAAGACAAAATAGAACTTAAACAAAGCGAAGTTGACGACTTGAATCAACCACAAGATGGTACTGATACAGTTGGACAAATGGCTGCTAGAGCAACTGATGTTGGTGCATCGTTAAGATAAGGTTGACACATGTCAGATCCTATTATAATATAGTTGTATGAGTTTAATTAAAAATAAGTTTGTATACGACAAATTAAAAAGAGTTGAAGTAAACGGCAAACGTAGATACGAAACACCAGGCGGTCCGCCTGTTGCTAGTGTCACAACAATCCTTGGCGAAACCAAAGACAAAACACATCTTATACAATGGAAGAAACGTGTAGGCGAAGCCAAAGCACAAGAGATTGTTACTGAAGCCAGTGGTGTAGGTACAAGGATGCACAAGTATCTTGAGGACTACATTGACACAGGCGAATGGCCTAGTGCAGGTAGCAATCCGTATGCCCAACAAGCACACATGATGGCAACAACTATTAAAGTTCATGCCATGGATGATGTTGATGAAATTTGGGGCAGCGAAGTTCCGTTGTATGTTCCTAATCTATATGCAGGTACAACTGACCTTGTAGGTGTATACAAAGGTAATCCTTGCATCATGGATTTTAAGCAAACGAACAAGCCCAAAAAACTTGAATGGGTTGAAGATTATTTCCTACAACTTACAGCATATGCCATTGCACACAACGAAGTACACGGCACAAACATACGTGAAGGACATATTTTCATGTGTAGTCGTGCAGGAGAGTACCAGCAGTTTGATTTGTGGCCAGATGAATTTGACGATTGGGAGAACGAATGGTGGAATCGTGTGTACCAATACTATGAGAAATTCGCATAAATACTTCTAGTAATAGGAGTATAAGATGGCTGTAGTTCAGTTAAGTAGAATTCAACAAAGACGTGGTAAGCGTACAGACTTGCCACAACTTGCATCAGGTGAGCTAGGTTGGGCAATTGACACACAAGAACTTTTCATAGGTAATGGTAGTGTTGCAGAAGGTGCACCAGCAGTTGGTTACACTAAAATTTTAACAGCAGAAGACAACCTAATCAACAATTTAGGATTGTATCAATACAAGGCTGCTGAGAACATATTAACCGGTCCTTCTGCAAGCAATCCTGTACAAAGATCAATACAACAAAAACTTGACGACAACGTTACATTAAATGATTTCATCGATCCAGATGACACTGTAACTGATTATGCTCCTATAATACAACGTGCCGTTGATCAGTTATTTGCAATACACGGCGGTGAAAATGCAAATGTTGAATTGAGAATTCCAGCAGGTAATTACAGATTAGAATCAACAGTGTTTCTTCCACCATGGGCAAACATTGTAGGCGATGGCAAAGGCAAAACTTATTTTGATGCTGTTGCTGATCCTGCATTTGAAATGAGATCATACGATACTGCATTACAAAGTTATTTGAGTCGCGGTGTGTTCACAAACAGTTTAACCGAAGCTGTACCAGAGCCTAAAAACATTAGACTCGAAGGAATGACCATACACTTTACAAGTACATCAGAAGCTATACGTTTGAACAATACACGAGACAGCGTGTTTAGAGATATCACAATCGAAGGTGAATGGACAAGAGGGGTTGATGGCATTGTTGGTAAAGCAACTGCACCTAATGCTGACCTATGGGGCATTGAACTAGCACTAAATGGTGCACCAGCTTATCCAGTAGAAAACAACGTGTTTGATAATGTTGAATTTAATAATCTAACTTATGCAGTCAGCAGCGACGACGATATCCAATACAACAAGTTTGTTAATTGTAAGGTAGACAATGTAGGTTATGGCTTCTTATGGGGTTTGTTGACATTAGGCGGCACAACTCCTGGACAAGCCACTGGACCAGTTTACAATACAATTGAAAATTGTACGTTTACTGGTGTTGCACTACAAGGTATCTACATTGGTAATGGACAATGGAATACTTCAACTAACAACAAATTCAAAGATGTAGGTGTTAACTCGGGTACAGACTTGACTCCTGGTGTAAGTGTTATCTACTTTGCAGAAGATGGCAACGTAAGCAACAACGACTTTTTCTACAGAACTCAAATTTGTACAGTTGATCCTTTGCTTGCTTATCCGCCAGAAGTTGAAGGACCTAAAGATTTTAGAAACAACTTTAAAACAAGTGTTCCTGTTGGATTTGTTAATGCAGGAACACAGTCAGATTTAATACAGTTTCCGACAGATGTGTCTTCAGGCAAAATTGAAGTGTATTATGATTACAAAATAAGATCAGCAGGCGATGCAGTAGTTGATGTGCATAGAGAAGGTACACTAACTTTAACTTACAACAAAGACACTACTTCATTTATTTTAAGCGACAACTATACTATTGCAGGTAACGATGCTAGAGGAAATACACTGGTGTTCTATGCCTTTTCTGATCCATTAGATCCAAGTAAGGTGATAATTAAAGTAGACAATGAAGGACCAGATGGATCAACATCTAGTGACGAATTGACCTTTACAAGTAGACACATGGCATAATGTATGTTTGACAAAAATTTTTATGGTAGGATTGAAGCCTGGCGTGAACTTCGTGATCAAGTAGAAACCTCCGACAACCCGTTTGACTTGGTAAAGTCTTTCTGGAACAAAGCACCTTTAGTTAATTTTGCAACAGACCCTTACGATAAAAGCACATGGCCAGATCCGTGGGAAATGATATTGCAAAATGAGTACTGCGACTTTATGAAAGTACTTGCAAGTTTTTACACTCTACAGTTAACCGAGCGTTTTTCCCAGAGTCATTTTGAGATACATATTGTACTAGACGACAAAGAAAGTAGAATGAAATATTTTCTTTTAGTTGACAATCAACCATTTGGATACTATAATGATACAAGCATTGACAAAAAAGATATTTCAATTTTTAGTAGTCAAGTGCGACATGTCATGCAACCAATTACATAAGTTATAATATAAGGATAAGATAATGATTCAAGTTACGAAACGTGATGGACGTAAAGAGCCTCTCAATATTGAAAAATTACACAAGGTAGTTTTTTATGCATGTGAAGATATTACAGGAGTTAGTCCTAGCGAAGTAGAAATTAAGAGTCAGATACAATTTTATAACGGTATGCAGACAAGTGAAATACAAGAAACACTAATCAAAGCAGCAGCAGATCTTATTAGCGAACAAACACCAAACTATCAATATGTTGGTGGCCGCCTTATTAACTATGCATTGCGTAAGCAAGTATACAATGGCTTCGAACCGTGGCATATTAAAAAGTTAGTCGAAGTGAACACTGAAAAAGGATTTTATGATCCTGAGCTGATTTCTTATTATGACGACGACGAATGGGATCGCATCAACAATTTTATCAAACACGAGCGTGATGATCATTTAACTTATGTAGCGATGGAACAGTTGCGTGGCAAATATCTTTGCCAGAATAGAGTTACAGGTGAAATTTTTGAAACTCCGCAGATGTGTTACATTCTTATTGCAGCAACATTGTTCCATAACTATCCAAAGGAAACACGTTTACAGTGGGTAAAGGATTACTACGATGCAGTATCTCTTCATGACATTAGCCTTCCTACTCCTGTTATGGCTGGTGTACGAACACCGCAAAGACAATTTAGTAGTTGCGTTCTTATTGAAACTGATGATAGCCTTGACAGCATTAACGCTACTAGTTCATCTATAGTTAAGTATGTAAGCCAAAAAGCAGGCATTGGCATCGGCGGCGGAAGTATCCGTGCTATTGGTTCGCCAATTCGCAAAGGCGATGCATATCACACAGGCATTATTCCTTTCTATAAAATGTTCCAAGCAGCAACAAAGTCATGCAGTCAAGGTGGTGTACGTGGCGGAGCAGCTACAATCTACTATCCAATTTGGCACCTAGAAGCAGAAGAACTTCTTGTACTAAAGAACAACAAAGGCACAGAAGAAACACGCATCCGTCACATGGACTACGGTGTGCAGTTTAATAAGTTGATGTATGAAAGACTTATCACAGGCGGCGACATTACTCTTTTCTCGCCTAGTGATGTACCAGGCTTGTATGATGCATTTTATGCAGACCAAGACCGCTTCCGTGAGCTATATGAAACAGCAGAACGTAACACAAGACTACGCAAGAAAGTTGTTAAAGCAATAGACTTGTTTAGTTCGTTCATGGAAGAGCGTAAGAACACAGGTCGTATCTATCTACAAAACGTTGACAATGCAAACGACCACGGTGCCTTCTTACCAGAGGTTGCACCTATTAGACAATCAAATCTTTGTGCAGAAATTGATTTGCCAACCAAGCCACTTAATGATTTAAATGATCCAGAAGGTGAAATTAGTCTATGTACTCTAAGTGCTATCAACTGGGGTAATGTTAAAACACCACAGGACTTTGAAAAAGCATGTACTCTAGCAGTGCGTGGTCTTGATGCACTACTGAGCTATCAAAACTATCCAATCCTTGCTGCAAGATTATCTACAGAAAAACGCCGTCCTATCGGTGTTGGTATTATTAACTTTGCATACTGGATGGCCAAGCATGATCTAACATACCAAGATATCAGCAGCGAAGGTTTGCAATTGATTGACGAGTATGCAGAAGCATGGAGTTACTACCTAATCAAAGCAAGTGCAGATCTAGCAGCAGAGCAAGGCACTATTTCAGGTGTAATGGAAACCAAATATGGACACGGTATCACACCTAACCAAACATACAAACAAGACCTAGACGAACTTATTCCACACGTTGAGCGTATGGATTGGGATAGTCTAAGAGCTCAATTAAAAGAAACAGGCATCCGTAACAGTACACTAATGGCACTAATGCCAAGTGAAACATCAGCACAGATTGCAAATGCTACCAACGGTATTGAACCACCACGTTCACTTATCTCTGTTAAACAATCTAAGCACGGTGTTCTAAAGCAGGTTGTACCAGAATACAAACGTCTTAAAAACAAATATGATTTGCTTTGGGAACAGACGTCTCCTGAAGGTTATATTAAAATTGTAAGTGTATTACAAAAGTATATTGACCAAGGCATCAGCGTTAACACAAGTTACAATCCAGCATTCTACGAAGATGAAAAGATTCCTATGAGTGTAATGTTACAACACATGCTTATGTTCTACAAATATGGTGGCAAACAACTTTATTACTTCAACACCAACGACGGTGCAGGCGAAGTTGATGTAAGCAAGATGTTTACAGAATTAAATGAATTCGAATCAGTATCCGAAGACACAACCGAATGTGAAAGTTGTGTAATATAAAACTTGACACGCCAGCAATGGCGTGTTATTATTTTAAAAAATGTTAAAAGGATAATATAATTATGAGCGTTTTTGACGTAGAAAACAGAGTCGACCACACCAAAGTAAAAGCATTTCTTGATCCATCAGGTGGTCCAACTATTCAACGATATGATACACTAAAGTATAAAAGTTTTGATGGACTAACTGATAAGCAATTAGGATTCTTTTGGCGTCCTGAAGAAATTGACATTTACAAGGATGGCAAAGACTTTAAAAGTTTAACATTGCATGAACAACATATTTTTACGTCAAACCTAAAAAGACAGATTCTACTAGACAGTGTGCAAGGTCGTGCTCCTGTAGAAGCGTTTGCTCCAATTGTGAGTTTGCCAGAAATCGAAAACTGGATTCAAACTTGGACGTTCAGTGAAACAATCCATAGTCGTAGTTACACACATATTATTCGTAATGTGTACAGTAATCCTAGCAAAATCTTTGATGAAATGATGGACATTGAAGAGATTGTTGATTGTGCAGGTGACATTAGCAAATACTATGACGAACTAATTGAAACCAGCATGTACTACAACTTGTTAGGCGTAGGCACACACACTGTTAATGGCAAAAAAGTTACAGTTGATTTATACGATCTTAAGAAAAAACTATGGCTTACATTAATGAGCGTAAACATTCTCGAAGGTGTTCGTTTCTATGTATCGTTTGCATGTAGTTGGGCGTTTGCAGAACTTAAGAAGATGGAAGGCAACGCTAAGATTATCAAACTAATTGCTCGTGACGAAAACTTGCACCTAGCAAGTACACAGATGTTGCTAAAAGTTCTAAAGAAAGACGATCCAGACTTTGAAAAGATTGCAGTGGAAACAGAAGCAGAATGTATTAAGATGTTTGTTGATGCTGTAGATCAAGAAAAGTCGTGGGCAGATTATCTGTTCAAAGATGGTTCAATGATTGGTCTTAACACACAACTGCTCAGTGATTACATTGAGTGGATTTGCACAAGACGTATGACAAACGTAGGACTAAAAAGTCCTTACAGTGTACCACAAGCTAATCCACTTCCTTGGACACAAAAATGGATTTCGGGTGCAGATGTTCAAGTAGCACCACAAGAAACAGAGATAACTAGTTATGTCAGCGGCGGAACAAAACAAGACGTCAGCACAGATACATTTAAAGGATTTAGTTTATGATAGAAATATGGGGAAAGCCTGCTTGTCCGCATTGCGAAGCAGCAAAGAGAACCTGCGAAAGCAGAGGACTCAAATATGTGTATAAACAACTCGATGTTGACTTTACACGAGATGAAGTATTAGAAACATTTCCAGGTGCAAGAACTTTCCCACAAATTATTGTAGGTGGCACAAAAATTGGCGGCTATGATAAACTTACTACTTACTTGGAAGAAACAAATTACAACGGAACAGGCTGGTCTCTATGATTATTGAAACTCCATACAAACAAAACGATACAGTTACACTTAGAACTATTGCAGGTGATGAAGTAGTTGCACGTTTTGTTGAAGAAAACAATTCAACTATTACTGTAACTAAACCATTAGCCGTGGTAGTAACACAGCAAGGTTTGGGTTTAGGTCCTTGGACATTTACTGTAGATCCACAGCAAAAAATTGCTATAAATAAAAGTGCAATTGTATTTGTACACAAGACAGAAGCAGACATGGCAAAACAGTATGTGTCAAGTACAAGTGGAATTCAAATGGTTTAAGGAGATACAATGCCAGAGGCTGCAAGAGGTGACGGCACCGATAGTGTAAACACAGTTCATGTAAGTGTAGGAGATGCAGACCCAGATGATGGTATTGCATGTGATGCTGCACCGCAAACTATTGCAACTGATGTGTGTTCTGGTAACGTGTTTGCTAATGGCATAGGTATTGTAAGAGAATCAGATGCTGTTGAATCTCACACTATTCCAGGATGTAGTTCACATGCACCTGGTCTATCTTCTTTTAGTAGCACAGTAAAAATAAACGGCAAAGGTGCAGGAAGAAAAGGCGACACTTACGGATGTGGTGCTTTAATAACTTCAGGCTCAGGCGATGTAATAATCGGCGGTTGACAATCTCCGTACTCTATGTTATAAAATAATGTAAAAGGCAAAAATGAAAGGCAAACTATGGAAAAAATTATTCTCACCGATGCAGACGGTGTACTATTAAATTGGGAATACGCATTTTGTTGCTGGATGGAGCAACACGGTTATACTCAAATCAAAAATGGCAATTGGGAATACGATATTGCCAAGCGTTTTAACATCACCAAAGACGAAGCAAAAGCCAAAGTAAAAATCTTTAATGAAAGTGCTGCTGTTGGTTTCTTGCCTGCACTACGTGATGCAATGTATTATGTAAAACGACTGCACGAAGAACACGGATATACTTTCCATTGTATTACCAGTCTAAGCCTTGATCCTAGTGCATATAAACTGCGTAAAATGAATTTGGAAAAACTGTTTGGTCCTACTGCATTTACCAAACTAATTTGTTTAGACACAGGTGCAGACAAAGAAGAAGCATTGCGTAAGTACGAAGATACAGGTTACTACTGGATCGAAGACAAGATGGAAAATGCAGTTGTTGGATTAGAAATGGGTCTAAACAGCATTTTGATCGAACATGGATTTAACATGAACGATAGCATTCCGGTTGGTATGAAAAAATGTGTTAATTGGAAAGAAGTATATGAACATATTGTAGGTGAATGATTTGAGTGATACGCATGAACAGTTAAAAATACTTTTTGCACTTTATGTTCGAGAAAGCGAAAAGTTTGAAAATGAAGGTGTAAAAGTAAGTGCTGTTCGTGCTCGTCAAGCACTTAATGATCTAAAGATTTTAATCACTGAACGTAGAAAAGAAATTCAAGAGAAAAAGACTAGGACATGATTGACCCTGAAAATAAAGCATACCTTGATAAAATTGTTGAACACGTTATGACTATGGACGATGCTAAACAAAACACAGTACAATATTTGATCGAACATAAAATTAAAGACAAAGTTAAAATTGAAAATTGTATTATTGTAAGTCAAATTTGGGCTGCAAATCAAATGAAAAAACCTATTCGGATGATTGATATTCTTATTAGTTTAGGAACAGAAGCCGATGTGGACGATGATCCAAAGTTAAACGATGATGTTTCGATTGTAGAAGAATACAGAGGGTTACCGTTACGCAAACTATTAGATGTGATTATCCAAGCAGATGGAGCATTATTCAAATGATGTTTAATAACATAGGACCTACAACTATTAGTATTTGCGAAAGCACTGCAAATGTAACTGTACACATGCCAACCGAAACATATCTCAACGAAATTGTTTCATATGTTTTTGACAACAATTATGTATGCAAGTGTGTGTATCACGATAACATAGAAATAGCCAAAAAGTTGGCAACCAAAATTGGCGGTGAACCAACGTCAAGCGAAGATCGTTTAAAACAAATTGAAGAGATATTTGAGTAGTATGTTAGCGTTATAATGTAAAACATATGTAAATACA
>Ga0181577_10002281_pt1 | contig 15120 bp, 10 predicted proteins | sample 101ome_21_FD_132468 | JGI IMG/M metagenome (GOLD analysis project Ga0181577, IMG submission 132468) | Coastal salt marsh microbial communities from the Groves Creek Marsh, Skidaway Island, Georgia - 101413BT metaG (megahit assembly) | ecosystem: Environmental > Aquatic > Marine > Intertidal...
AAGGACAAGGCTTTTCGTAGACGAGCTCGGCGCCACAGGAATCGCAGCGGTATCGATCCAATATTTCTCTAGACATGATTTCCATTCCTAATATGAGTCAAATTAAGTAGGCAATAAAGTATAGAAGAGTGTGCGGAAAGGAATGCTGATGTCGATCAACTGGGCGTGATTGCTAATTGGATTTTGGTTATGCCCCGTGCGTACTCCCCAGATAGAGAGTCGCACAAAATAGGGGGATTATGAGGCTATGTCTGCAGGCTCGATGTTACTGACCATTCGACATAGTCATCGCGTGTTGCATGTTCATTGCCTCGCGTGAACGATTGCGCTCAGACTGAGAAAGCTCGCCTACTGCGGGGCCACCTTGATTGTAGATTCCGCCTCGCAAAGCGAAAAGTAGGTACTCTTCGGGCAACACATTATCTGTTTCGTTATCAGTAAAACGTGCAACTGCTGCATCGATTAGTTCAGCGCGATTATCAAGATTTGGATAGGACATGATATCAGCGACGAGCGTTTCGAGAACGTTGAGATTATCCAGGATGATCGTTGCCTCGGGCGATTGACTGTACAGATCAGGTGCAATCGCAGCGGCCATTGGTAGCTCGGTTGGTGCAGGATACATACTCATGCCGCCTGCCGAGCCTATCTTGTTTTCGAAGCGCTCCATAACCACGTCAATGCCGCCACTGAATTGATCGTCGACACTGTCACGGATGATCGCTTCTAGCGAGGCAAGTTGTAGCCATTGTTGAGTCCAGAGAAAGCCACTTAGGCGCGGGAATGCAGTCTTGAATGCATTCGCTTGGGGGTGGTTTACGAGCAGAGTGGTGTCTTTGGGTGTCAGTGCAACTGAATGACGGGTATCAGACTTGTAGTCTGCAATTGCAGCTTCTACAGCGGCGCGCTTATCGGTAATCGAGGAGTCAGCGTAAATAGCAAAGAGCGCATTCTCGAAAGCACGTCCGTGTTTAAATACTTGCGAAGTGTGTCGATTTAGCACCCCACTGTCATCGAATGCATTTGCTGCCTGCTCATCAGAATAAGTCTCGCGCATAAGGTTGCGAAGAGTTATTCGCGCCTCAACCTCGAGATCTCCATAGGGGCTATCCATGCTCATGCCCATATGCATATTGTCGCCATGCCCCATGCCCTGTGCCATCATCTCTTTCATGGTCATGTTAGCCATCATGGTGAGATGTTCTTCGAGCATGTCGCGGGCTTCCTTCGCGTAGGCGTTTTCATTGATCTTATTAATTTCGGCGAAGGTCTGTGCATGTGTCACATCGAATGCGTTAAAAAGATCAGCAATCTCCGGATATGCCTCACGCGTGGCAGCATCGGGCTGCGCGCTGGCTGCACTCGCGGCCAGCGCAAACGTAAGTGCGCTGATTTGCTTTAATGTTGAATGCTTGAACGTAAATGTCGTCTTTGTCATGAGCCGCGTCTCCGCTGGTCTGAAGTTCGTATAATCAATGGTGAAATCCTGCCAAATAGATCTCTTTGCCTAGCTGACATGCTTCGCTTATAAGGCTCTCAGTATAGACCTATCGTGCTTTCTCGCCAACGTAGGCTGCTGCGGCACAGCGCCGCAGGCTGAGATTGCGTGTGATAAATTGTTACTTGAGGAGAGTAGCCATCAGGATTCTAGAGCAGGGCACTACCTGATGGCTTACTTTTTTATCGCTGGAACAGGTAGCTGAATTTAACAAAGAACTGCTCACCGTCTTTGCGCAGATCGTTTGCTATCACGAGCTCACGTTCACCTTCCATATCAACAATGTCGAAATTGCTCTGATTGGTGTTGTAACCGATGAAAAGCGCCGACCAAGGATTGATCACATAGCGCAGTAGCAGGTCGAAATTGAGGTTTTCGTCATCGATCAGACGCGTCGCAGGCCCAGCATCGGTTTCATCGTATTGTGCAATGAAACGCAGCGACCATTCCTTGGTAAATTGATAATTCCAGTTGCTGCGTGCTATTCGGTTGGTGAAAACCTGGGCGCCGCTTTTAGTCTCAAGCTCGGTATTGAGGAAAGTGTTGAGCACTCGCAAGCGATTGATAGGGCGCCAGAGAGCATCGATGCTGACTCTTGAGCTATTTACGACGCTAGGCATTGTACCGCGTGCTGGCACTACATTCAGACTTGTGCCAGACCGATAGCTCGCATCAAACTCCAGACTATTGAGTGTGTTGTTCTTTATGCTGACGGTCCAATCTTCGTAGTTATAGCTGCGATTGCTGGCAAGTCCGAAGAAATCCTGCGGTCTAAGTATTTCGTCATACTCTGTATAGCCTGCGCTAACACTCGTCGTGTCGTAGTTGAATCCTAAACTCGGGCCTAACTGAGAGAAAAGTTTGGTGCCTTCGATGTCTTCAAGATAAACACCAAAGATTGTCGTGTTCCAAGAATTTAACGCTGTGCCCTCTGGGAAAAAATTAAATGCGACTCGCTGATGGAGACCGTCAGTGTCCGCTTTGAAGAAACGATTTTGGAAACCTAGCTCGGTGCGAAAATCTTTGGAGGTCGCAATATAATGGGTATGGTTTTGTACTGTGCGGCCAACGCGGTTGACCTGAATATTGCGTTGATAGCCCGTCGTTTTCTCGCCGCCATTGACTGGTTCGCTTTCGGTTGCAACGACCTGCATCTGTGTCAGCCAGTTATTGTTGAGGCGGAAGCGACCGTCTAGGCTAGCAACGCGGTTGTAACCATCGCCTAGTTCACGGTCTGTTACCAAGAAGCCCACCCGATCTTGCGTCGAAATATCTTTGAATCCGCGAAGAATTGCGATCGTTGCTTTCTCACCATTGAGAGGATCGTTCTCTGTTCTATTGAGACCTGGCGCGATATCGTTGATTAAAATAGTACCGAAGCCATAGTCTCCTGACTTGCCTGTAAAACGCACACCGCCGTCAGGATCGACAATACGGCGCGTAAATACTAAGTTCGAGTCGGTAGCAAAGAAGTCGGCATTCTCCACGAAAAAGGGTCGACGTTCTGGAAATTGCACCTCGAAACGCTCGTTTACCGTGACCTGCGGCTGATCGGATTCGACCTGGCTAAAGTCAGGATTTAGCGTGATGTCCAAGACCATCGAATCATTGAAAATAAACTTGGCATCGACTCCAACGTCTTGTTCAGAGGCGCGTCTAAAAGCTGGGCCGCCAACTGCGTCAGGCTTGAGTGAATCGACTTCTCGCGCGAACAAAAAGGGTATTATCTGAGAGTTATTTCCCGGCGAAACATTGCTAATACCGTTAAGTAGCGCTGTCTGATTTAGACGTCCTTCGATGTCGATTAGGTAAGGAGGCCAGTAGGATTCCTCGCTCAGGCGAGGAATGATGCGGCCAAACTGAATGCGCCATAGTTGTTCGGGGCGATCAAGAAACCGCAGGCTTCGCAGCGGGATCGCCATTTTCACCATATAGCCTTGATCGGTTACCTTGCCATCGCTTTCCCACACGGCTTCGAGTGTTGTATCAAAGCCGGCTCGCATCGACGCGCCCTCTGTCCAGCGCGCATCCCACTGCATGCCGAGAGGGGTAGAGCGGAAAGCGAATGCAGCGCGCTGATCGTTAAAAGTATCGATGACCATCTCGACTATGTCATCGCCGTCGATGTTTTCGCGTGAAGACAGATTGGCACGAATCTGGTTTGGGTTCTCATCAAATGCAAGGAATATCGCATGGAGCTGTTCTTGGTCATAGCCAATATAGACTTCGGTGCGCTGTGAGGCTGGGTCGCCATCGTCCGGAAGGCGTTGGGTAAAGTTTTCAACTTTAGTCATCGAACGCGCGAGTGCCGTGCTTGGTGACATCGCGTCGAAATCGTCGAACGTTGGCTCTGCGCTAATGCGGTTCACATTAATTCCAACTTGAGCTGTCGTCGCTGCAGAGAACAGTAAACAAAAAGCAGCTAGGACATGAAGGAGCTTCGGGAAAAAGGGAGCTTGCGCAGGGGACAGCGCTACGGACTTGGGCATGGGTTTTTCTCTCAGAATTTTAACTTTATTGTCTTTGTTTTCGGCGGGTCGCAAGTCTACTTGGTTCAGTTGACCCTGGGAAGCGAGTGAGATCAATGTTTTGCGCGTCTCACTCGAAAAGGTGTCAGTCTGATGCGCTCATATCGATGAACCCTCCTGCATTCGGCATCTTGAGCGTTAGCAACGTTTCGGCATTAATGACTTTATATTGATCAATAAGGCCGTTCATATAGAGCACATAAGCGATGACCTGATAGACCTCTGTGTTACTCAGAGATTTAGGGGCATTTGCTGGCATCGCGCGCCTAACATAGTCGAAAAGCGTTGAGGCATGAGGCCAGTAACTGCCGACGGTACGTGTCGGTACTTCCTCTGTTTTCATATTGCCACCGACTAGCGGTTGTCTAGCGGCGCCTCCCAAGCCCTCAGCGCCGTGACAAGAAGCACATTTCGACGCATAGATTTCACGTCCTTGAAACGCAGTGCCACTGCCAGCAGGCAAGACACTTTCTTTGGAGGCGATGAGATCGAGTTCACTCAGATCCATCTGAGTAACAGGGTTGCCTAGCTGCGGTGAGCCGAGGATATCCTGAGCAACAGCCAAGGGAGCAGAGAGCGCGAAATAAAGCGTCCAAGCGAGAGCGGATTTAAAAATGACATTAGACATACGTGTTTTTCACCTCACCGTTGCTGCTCACCTCCCAACACTGTTGAGCGTTGAAATGATAGAAAGCGAGCGCGCCTTTTTCTGCAAGAAGTTGGTTTCGCGTTGGCTGTATATTTCCATGGTTATCAGTTGCTCGGCTTATAAGTTGTGCCGAATTACCTTGCCAGCGCCAAGGCAATCTAAATCGAGCGAGGGATTTGTCGCCCGCCTGCGCATCTATCGCAGCTTCTGCCCACGTTGCGCCGCCATCGGCGCTGATCTCGACTTTGGAAATAGACCCAGCACCCGACCAGGCGAGACCCTCAATTTGATAAAGGCCATGAGTTTGTAACTGCATTTTCCCCGACGGCGAGGTGATAATCGATTTTACGCCCATCGGAAATGTAAACTGCAGGCTGCTGCGGTCGGCAAGTGTATCGGTGTATTTGCTTGTTTCATCTCGAAACTGACTAGGTTCTTTACTGAGCTTAATCTGGGTAAGCCATTTAACACTTACATTACCTTCCCAACCTGGAACGAAGAGCCTCACAGGGTAGCCCTGTTCGGGTCTCAGCGGTTCCCCATTTTGGAATAGGGCAACTAAAACATCATCCACGGCTTTTTTTAGAGGTATAGAGCGACCCATACTGGCAGCGTCTGCGCCAACAGCGCTAACCCAGCGCGCCTCAGGCGAGACTCCTGCTTCGTCTAGCAAGACTGAAAGCGGAATGCCTGTCCATTCTGCGCATGAGACCAAGCCGTTGATGCTCTGCGCTGTGCCATCTACCGCCGTGTCACGAAACAGTGCGCCGCTATTCCCAGAGCATTCTAGGAACTGAGTGCGTGAAACCATTGGGTAGCGCAAAAGGCTTTCGTAGTCGAATACGACAGGGCGCTCGACTAAGCCGTTGATAAATAGAGCGTGCGCTGCCGGATCGATTTCCGGAACACCCGCATGGTGACGCTCAAAGTGCAGACCGTTGGGAGTGATCGTGCCGCGGAGTTGATGCAGCGGCGTGCGCGACGCACCACCCCCAGGATAGAGGGGATTCGCGCGGCCAGGGTCTCGTTGAATATCGGCAACAAAACGAGAAGGTTGCCCATAGCCACTCGGTCCGGGACCGGGCTGTTTTGACCACGCTGGCATCGAAAAATCCGCACCCAGCGCTCCTGAGGCAGCAGATAGGCCTGCACCTCCTAGCCCAAGTCCCAACAGAAGTCTTCGGCTCATCAGCCCATTACCGGCTACCATCAAGTCTGTAGTCGCCGACTCTCCCTTTGGCTCCACAGCACTCAATTCAGCTCTATTAGTCTTTCTAATAGACATCGCGCGCTCCTCTATAACTCTCGTGTTTTATTAATTTATCGAGATTCAAAATTTGTAACATCGCGCGTGAGCCTTCACCAAGAATGCGCTCAGTGCTAACGCGCATCAGCGATAAAAGACTGTGCCTCTGCCAGCGCAGAGTGATCGCTACCCGCCAGTATCTTTGCAAGCTCTGCGTAGTGCCGTGCTGCTGAACTCACGTTGCCAAGCGCTGCGTGACTTCGAGCGGCCCCTAATAATGACAGAGGTCGCCTGGGCATACGAAGCAGCGATTCTTCGAAAAGTTCAGCAGCCCACTCGGCTTGCCCACTCGCGAGCATAGCCTCGCCGACGAGTTCATGTGCAGGTTTTAATGGGTTGGCCGCACCATTAGGTAAACGCTGCGTCGCTGTTATCTCTAATGCGTTTGTAAAATGCTCGACAGCCGATTGTTGCAAACTTACGTCGACTGTGGCGCCCGCGCGCGCCTTGCCAAGCTCTGCGAGGCCGGCGACTTCGTGATACATTATCCTCAAATTCTGATCACGCGGGCTCGCATCGGCGAGCGCTAATAATCTATCGGCCACACTGGCGGTGAGTATATGCTGCCCCAGCGCAGAGGCACTCATCCCAAGTGCGAGCAGCTCGGCGGCGTCAAGCTCGTCGTGTAGGTCGTGTGTCTGCCACTGCTGCGTTTCAATAATATGACGAGCGCGCATGGTTTTAAGCGTAGCCGCAGAGCGGGTATCGTTAGGGTTATCTCGAAGCACTTTTTCAGCGCGTTCGATCCACCAGGCTGATCGTGCAGCATTGCCCATCTGTAGATCACCATATTGACCCCAGTCAGCGGCATGATTTTGATCGTTAGGTCTGTCTCCTGGCTTCCACAGTGCGGCACCGGCATCGAATGCTGAGACATTCCACTTTGCGACCTCTGGCCACATCCCGTGCTGAATAAAAATGTGAGTGGGCATGTGGCGTGCGTGGGCTACTGCTGGCGCAATGTCAGCATACTTGTAGGCGGCTTCGAGCGCGATCGGCGCGTGAATGGGGTCGTCAAATGCGTGGATGACATAATGCGCTGCGCCAGGGTGGTTCTCGTTTTTCTTGAACAGCTTGAGAGCAATAGCACCTGCACGCATGTTGAGCCTTTCACTGGCGTCGCCCGCGACCGTCGCCCCCGCGAGCATCGAGACTGCGGTAAAAGCTGCAACTTCATCGTCGTCGCCAAACTGGGCATAGACGTCTTGCATGGCGTTCATCCACGCTGTGCGACGCATGCCAACAGAGCCGGGTGTGAAGGCATAGGCCTCTGCTGCACGGATAAATCCTTTTTCACGCTCGGTAGGTGCCTTTGCGAGTCGCTCTTCACTTGTTGCTCCGAGTCGATTGAGTACTTCCATCGGAGACTGATTATCCCACTCACCAATAAATGGATGGTTATAGGTAAACGTTTCGCCCCAGTATGCCATTGCAAAGTCAGGTTCGATTTCTTGTGCGAGTTTGAATTCACGTTGGGCTTGGATAAAGCCGAAACTGTGGAGATAGCCAACGCCAAGTTCGAAATGTGCCTGTGCCTGTGGCGAACCCGATGTCGGGAAATCGAAAGTGCCGACCGATTCATGCTCGGCCGCCCAGGCATTCGAACTCAAGGCTACTAGAAGAGCCATCTTAATAGGGGCAAACATAGAGAAGGTACGCATCGTTTCTCGCTCCTGCAACGAGTAAGGTAACTTTAAAGGTTGCCAATTGCCGCTAAGTAAAGCAACGGCTGAATTGTGACCGAATGTTGCAAATCTACCTAGTTAACGAGGTGTTGATTAATCACACTGACGAAGGCTGGACCATATTTTTCAAGTTTTCGCTCGCCTACTCCGCTGATTTCAGCTAGACGCTCAAGCGTTGAGGGAAGCAGCACGCACATTTCCTGCAAGGTGCTGTCGTGAAAAATGACGTAGGGGGGGACGTTTTGCTCTTCTGCGAAACCACGGCGGCAGTCGCGAAGTGCTTCCCAGAGAGCTATATCGATATCGTTTGGCAACGGCGTTCGGGTTTGGCGTTTGGTTGTTTTCTGCTTTAAATCTCGTCTCAGCTCGATTTTTTCCTCCCCTCGCAGCAGGGGGCGGCAGCGTTCCTCTAGCCTGAGAGCGCCAAAACGTTCGAGGTCGACGCTGAGAAATCCGCGAGCAACAAGTTGCCGAAAGACCGACCGCCACTGGTCGTTACTCAAGTCTTTGCCTAGGCCATAGACGCTGATTTTGTGATGCTCAAATTGGAATATTTTCTCGCCCTCGGAGCCACGGAGAACATCAATTAAGTGATTTACCCCGAAGCGCTGGCCCGTGAGATAGGCAGTGCTAAGCGCCATACGTGCCGACTCCGTGCCGTCCCAAGTGTCCGCCGGCTCGAGGCAGGTATCGCAGTTGCCGCAGGGGTCGGGCAGATGGTCGTCGAAATAGGCGAGAAGCGCCTGACGTCGACAGGAGGTGATTTCGCAGAAGCCGAGCATGGCATTAAGTCGATGCTGTTCGGCGCGTTTGTGCTCCTCACTTCCCTCGGAGGTCGCCATCATCTGCCGCAGCTTAATCACGTCTTGTAGCCCGTACACCATCCACGCATCTGCAGGCATGCCATCTCGCCCGGCACGGCCGGTTTCCTGATAGTAAGACTCGACAGTCTTTGGTAGATCTAAATGCGCAACGAAGCGGACGTCTGGTTTATCAATACCCATGCCGAATGCAATTGTTGCCACAACGATAACACCTTCTTCGCGCAGAAAGCGTGCTTGATGGGTGGCACGGGTCTGTGTCGGAAGGCCAGCATGATAGGGCAGCGCATTAAAACCCTGCAGCGTCAGCCAGTGAGCAATCTCTTCAGTTTTTTTGCGCGACAGGCAATAGACGATTCCGGCGTCACGCGGGTGCTCTTCTTTTAGAAATTTAAGGAGCTGCGTTTTGGCATTGTGTTTTAGGGCGATTCTGTAGCGAATGTTTGGGCGGTCGAAGCCGGCTATAAAGTGTCCGCCGTGTTCTAAGCCTAGTCGGGAGATGATCTCGCCTCGCGTACGCTCGTCGGCGGTCGCTGTAAGTGCAATGCGAGGCACCTCTGGAAAGAGTTCTGCGAGCATAGAAAGTTGTAAATAGTCGGCGCGGAAATCATGTCCCCACTGTGAAACGCAGTGGGCTTCGTCGATAGCAAACAGAGAAATAGTTGTGCTTTGGAGAAGCGCGATGGTGCGAGTTTGGTTAAGGCGTTCGGGCGCGATATAGAGTAAGTCCAGAGCGCCGCCGCGAAGATCCGCTTCAATCTCGGCAGCTTCGGACGCATCAAGAGTCGAGTTTAGAAATGCAGCTCGAACACCGAGGAGCTTTAGGGCGTTAACTTGATCTTGCATGAGCGCTATAAGTGGCGATACCACGACGCCGCATCCCTCACGCACGAGGGAGGGAATCTGATAGCAAAGCGACTTGCCGCCACCGGTGGGCATGATGACCATGGCGTCATCGCCGGCGATGACTGAGTCAATAATCTGGTCTTGGGGCGGGCGGAAGGACTGGAATCCGAAGACTGATTGCAGGATGTCTTGAGCGTTATTCATTCCTTTCCAGTATAGCGCATAGGGAGAACCTCAAAGACGTTTACCCGAGAATTACTTTGCCGCCAGCTGCGTTGCTAGGAAGTCGTCGTAGCTGCCTTGGTAGTCGTTGAGCTTTTGGTCTTTAATCTCGACAATGCGTTCAGCCAGTGAGGAGACGAACTCGCGATCGTGGCTGACGAAAATGAGCGTACCCTCATAGTATTCTAGCGCAAGATTAAGCGCTTCAATTGCTTCCATATCCATGTGGTTGGTCGGCTCGTCCATGATTAGCACGTTGTGATCTTGCATAATCATCTTGCCGAATAGCAAACGATTCTTCTCGCCTCCCGAGCACACCTTCACTTTTTTCTTTGCGTCATCGGCAGGGAAAAGCAGTCGGCCCAGCGTCGCGCGGACAATTAGGTCATCGTGAGTGGGTTTGCGCCACTGGGTCATCCATTCGAAGATCGTCATGTCATTATCGAAATCTTCTGTGCTGTCCTGGGGGCAGTAGCCAATACTTGCATTCTCTGCCCATGTGATCTTTCCCTCATTGGGCTTAATAGCGTCGACCAAACACCGGAGGAAAGTCGATTTGCCTGCGCCATTTTCGCCAATAATCGCCATTTTCTGACCGGCGGGAATTATTAAATTTCCGTCTTTGAAGAGCGTCTCGCCGTCGAAGCCGTGAGCCAGGTTTTCTATGACGACCGCCTGTCGATGCAGCTTTTTCTCCTGCTCGAAACGGATATAGGGGCTAACGCGGCTTGAGGGCTTGATGTCTTCGAGCTGGATTTTCTCAATCTGTTTCGCCCGCGACGTCGCTTGCTTGGCTTTAGAAGCATTAGCTGAGAAGCGGCTCACGAACTGCTGAAGGTCAGCTATTTGCGCAGATTTCTTGGCATTGATTGACTGCAGGCGTTCCCGCGCGGCGGTCGATGCGATCATGAAGTCGTCGTAGTTGCCGGGGTATACGCGCAGTTCGCCGTAGTCGATATCCGCCATATGTGTACACACAGCGTTAAGGAAATGCCGGTCGTGCGAGATGATAATCATCGTAGAGCGGCGTTGATTTAGTACGTCTTCGAGCCAGCGAATTGCATTGATGTCGAGGTTGTTTGTCGGTTCGTCTAACAGGAGTAAATCGGGGTCAGAGAACAGGGCCTGAGCGAGAAGGACACGGAGTTTCCAGCCAGGTGCGACCTCAGACATTGGTCCGAAATGAAGCTCTTCAGCAATACCGGCGCCGCTCAGAAGTTCGCCTGCCCGGCTCTCGGCGCTATAGCCGTCAAGTTCGGCGAACTGGATTTCGAGATCGGCGACTTTCATCCCATCTTCCTCTGTCATCTCCGGCAGAGAATAGATGCGGTCGCGCTCTTGCTTAATCTCCCACAGCTCCTTGTGCCCCATGATGACAGTATCGATTACTGAGAACTCTTCGAATGCGAACTGATCTTGATTGAGCTTGCCGACGCGTTCGTTTGGCGTTGTAGATACGTTACCCGCCGTCGGTATCAGGCTGCCGTCGAGAATCTTCATAAACGTCGACTTTCCGCAGCCATTCGCGCCTATCAGGCCGTAGCGGTTACCGTCGCCGAATTTGACCGAAATATTCTCGAATAGGGGTTTGGCGGCGAATTGCATGGTGACGTTTGCGGCAGTGATCACTAAGAGGGTTCCTTTCTTAACGGCTGAACGATGCTCTAGCAGGTGTTCGCCGTGGGTTCTTAATCGGGGATTTGCAGAAGGTGCGTACTATAAAGAGTTGCAGCCTCTAGGTCGAGGCTGCAGGGGGCTAAAACAGGGAATTTCACTGCCTTTACGGCTGAATATCGACGCTCGTAGTTGAGACGGGACCGAAACCGCGAATCTCGACGACCACGGGGCCTCCACGAGATCCGTCATAGTGTACCGCGCCAGCTGGATGGAGCATAAAACCGCCAGCTGGAATCGGGGTTGTTGCCGCCATATCGTGACTTGCATCGGTACCGGCATTCCATACCCCTTCGATGACGGTGACAAATCTGTCCTGTGAATGAAAATGAGGACGGCTTGTGCCCCCTGCCGGGAAGCGAACTCGAATAATATATAGCCCCTCGTCGGCGGGGTTGCCATACAGTATTTTCTGCTGCACGCGGTCGCTCGATTCATCCCATTTCATATCAGCGAGCTGAATTATCTCAAAACCACCCTTCAGCTCAACGGCGAGGCTTGCGGGTGTAAGTAGAGAAACAACAGTAAGTAACACTGAGGAAAGCGCAATACCCAGTGCGGTTAGCTTCTTCGGAGACCTTTTTTGCATCGTCTGACTCTCTTTTGTTTTTTTGTACGATTTTATTGACTGGTTGAAACTGAACTATGGATTTTTTGACGACTAATTTGTCTAACTGCGTTACCTTTTTACAAGGCAGCGTCAGTTTAGGCAAGAGTGGCTTCAATTTTTAACGAATCGCTAGCCATCGGATGGTATATCTATCTCTTAGTTCTCTGACGAGGGCTTACGCGGAGCGAAAAAATGCATGACAACACGCCTATTCTCATCGGGGCAGGACAGTTTACCGGCCGTGAAGAAGACCCACTCAAGGCGCTCTCACCGATGGGCATCGCTGCGGAGGCAGCGCGCGCTGCGCTAGCCGATACAGGGCTTGCTTTCCAGGTTCTTGCTCAGCAAATCGATACCCTTGCTGTGATTCGTATTTTCCCCGACTCGTTCAATCGCCCGCGCATGCCCAATCCCTTCGGTCGCGCTGAGAACCCACCACGCGCAGTCGCCCGCAGAATAAACGCGAATCCGGTCAGGGCTATTTATGGTCATGTGGGCGGCAACACTCCCCAAACAATGATCAATGAGATGGCTCGTCGCATTGCAGGCGGAGAGGTGGGCGTTGCGCTCATTACTGGTTCCGAAGCGATAAAAACAGCCCAGAGAGCACTCCGCGCGGGTATTACATTAGATTGGCAAGAGGAGGATAAAGGCAGTTTGGAGGACCGCGGCATAGGCCCCGCACTCGCTACCCCCCATGAGTTTAAGCATGGCATTGGCGTCCCAGTTAACACCTATCCTCTCTTCGAGAATGCGATTCGCGGCAGGCTTGGCAATTCCGTAACGCAGCACCTCCTCGCGATGGGAGAACTGTTTGCGCCGTTTACCGCCGTTGCTGCGGAAAATCCCTTCGCCTTATATGGCACAAGGCGCAGCCCGCAAGCGCTTTCGAGTGTTAGTGCAGAGAATCGATTCATTGGCTTCCCTTATCCCAAATGGATGAATGCGATGGACGGAGTCGATCAGGGTGCAGCGGTGGTAATGACCTCTGTTGGACAAGCGAAGCGCTTGGGTATCGACCCCGCGCGCTGGGTGTTTCTGCACGGCTGTGCGGAGGCTAGCGAGAAGCTCTTAGTCACCGAACGCGTGAATTACTACAGCTCTCCTGCTATGGCGATCAATTCGGCGCAAGCGCTCGCGATGGCAGGAAAAGAAATGGCGGACATCGATCTGATCGATATCTATTCGTGTTTCCCCTCTGCGGTCGAGATCGCCTGCGCAGCGCTAGGCATTCAGACAAATGATCCAAGAGGACTAACGCTTACCGGTGGTCTGCCATTCTTTGGGGGACCGGGCAATAATTATTCGATGCACGCGATTGCAACGCTCGTTCCGCTACTTCGCAGTCGACGTACAGCAAGCTCGACCAGCGCACGCGCGACATTTGGCATGATCACGGCAAACGGCGGTTATTTGAGCAAACATGCTACTGGCATTTATTCGGCAACACCGGTCGAAGGTGAGTGGCGATGCGAAGACCCAGCGAGTTATCAAGACCAGATCGACGCTATGTTGAGTCCCCGGTTTACTGAAACGCCTGAGGGCGATGCCAGAGTCGAAACCTACACCGTTATACATGAGCGCGGTGTGCCGGTGCGCGGCATCATTATTGGCAGGACTGTTGCAGATAACACTCGTTTTATTGCGAACACAAATAACGACTCTGAAACACTCGCCCGAATGATGGCTGAGGAAATGTTGGAAAGGCCGGGCAGGGTAATTACTGGCGCTGGTGCACAAGGCACAAACCTATTTAGCTTTTGATAAGCTCATGGGAATTTAACAGCATAAAACACTCAATGGAGAGACCATGACTAAAAATGCGAGCAGCCGAGTGCAGGCTAAATTAGGATCAGGTTTGGATCCTAAAAGCGAACCGTCCGATATTTTGGCAGGGAAAGATCTGACGGGGAAAGTCGCGGTGGTTACTGGCGGCTACTCGGGTATCGGATTGGAAACGACTCGCGCTCTGGCAGCTGCAGGGGCGAAAGTTTACGTGCCCGTGCGAAATTTCGATAAAGCCGCAGAGACGTTAGCCACCATAAAACGTGGTGAGGTTATCCCGTTATCCATGGACCTCGGTGATTTCGCGAGCATACGTCGTTTTGTCGCTGAAATGCTCGAGGACGAGACGCAGATCGATTTACTGATTAATAACGCAGGCATCATGGCGTGTCCTGAGGCGCGTTTAGAGGGCGGATGGGAGTCGCAGTTCGGAGTAAACCATTTGGGCCACTTTCTCCTCACTAAAGGCCTACTACCCGCCTTGCTCGCAGCCGATGCTCCCCGGGTGGTTTGCCTCTCGTCGATTGCTCATCGCCGCGGCGGCGTCAATTTCGATGACATCAATTTTGAAAAGACAGTCTATGAAAAATGGACGGCCTACGCGCAGGCGAAAACTGCTAACGCTTTGTTTGCGCTCGGCCTCGATATGAAATATGCAGAGCAAGGGCTACGCGCTTTTTCTGTGCACCCCGGTGGAATCATGACACCTCTGCAGCGTCATTTAGATAACGAAGAGATGATCGCACTGGGGTGGCTTGATGAGAGCGGTAATCTTTCTGAGCTCGCGGCCTCACTGTTCAAATCGACTACTCAGGGATGCACGACTACGCTTTGGGCAGCCACGAGTGAACAGCTTGATGGCAAAGGTGGCCTATACTGCGAAGACTGCGATGTCGCCGACCTGGCAGACGAAAACACGCCACGATACTTCGGTGTGGCGCAATGGGCAGTCGATCCTGCTCTGGCAAAAGAGCTGTGGGAACTCAGCGAACGCGCTACTGCCTAGAGGATTGAATTTTTTATCTCCTTACTCGCCAATTGGGTGAGAGCTATTTGTTAAATAGAGGGTCATTGTTGGTTAGTAGAGTTCTTAGTCGCACCATCAACAACCGAGGTAATTAGATGGTTACTGTCAGCACCAATTCTCGGCTTCCACGCGTAGCGATTAACGGGTTTGGTCGCATCGGCCGCACGATTATGCGTATTGCCAAGTTACGAGGCCACTATGATGTCGTTGCGGTGAACGATTTAGCGAGTCCCGAACAATTAGCTTACGCGTTTAAATATGACAGCACGCATGGGATCTTTCCCGGCGAGGTGAGTGTGAACAGCGAGGTGATGGAAATAAACGGTGATCCGTTTAGGGTACTAAGCGAACGCGACCCCGAAAAGCTTCCTTGGCGCGAACTCGGCGTTGACTACGTCATCGAAAGTTCAGGTGTGTTTCGACATATTGCCGACCTCGAAAAGCACCTCGTAGCTGGGGCAGGGAGAGT
>Ga0181577_10002282_pt1 | contig 15119 bp, 13 predicted proteins | sample 101ome_21_FD_132468 | JGI IMG/M metagenome (GOLD analysis project Ga0181577, IMG submission 132468) | Coastal salt marsh microbial communities from the Groves Creek Marsh, Skidaway Island, Georgia - 101413BT metaG (megahit assembly) | ecosystem: Environmental > Aquatic > Marine > Intertidal...
CCATAGCCAATGCCAGCTCCAGAGCCTTTCGCTCCTTTGAAAAATGTACCAAACACAGGGTGGCGCTTGAAGGATGCCATGTGGTCCTCAGGAGTAACGCGAACTCCGGTCTCCTTATCGATGATCGGATCACCGGAAGCGTCCACAACGGTCAGAGTGCCATCAGGTTCGTGACGGAAAGAGCTGCCAACCTGCTCGGCCATCAGGTCGAAGAAAGACACACCATCGACAGCATCGGTGCGGCCACCAGCGCCATTGAAGACCTTCTCGAGGGCGTACTTCTTGCGGTAGTCAGCCAGGCCTGCTTCGGCGGCATCGGCACGACGAATAGCCTCTTGAGCCTGCGAAGAGTACTTGCTCTCCATGGCATCACGGACCTCGCCCCACTGAGCTTGCATACGAGCCGCTTCAGCAGCTTCTTCCTGGAGTTTCTGCCACTCGTCAGGATTGATCTCAGCGAAACGTTCAAGGTTTGCCTTGGTTTCCTTGAGGTCTTTTTCGTACTGCTTACGGGCCTCACGCTCAGCCTTGAGAGCCTTCAGCAGGTTCTCGGCTTCGGAGCGGGGCATCATTTCTTCACCGGCACTCGCGGATGCGGGAGCGGCTGCCTCAGATGCTGCATTCTCTGCAGATGCGTTGAGGTTTTCTTCGGACATGTTGTCTGCCAGGGATCACCCCTGGGCGATTGTTACGCAGCTAGTATGCCTATCAAGGGTTTGGCAGGCAGTCCTGGTCGTCCTCACTCCAGTAGTAGCCGTCGGGACAGGGGTCTTCTGGGTCGTACGCAATGCCCTCGTTAGGCCCCCAGAGTGGCTTCTGTTTCTTGCTGCAGTTATTCATGTCAGCGTTTTTGATGGTCATGTCAGCGGCTCCACTTTTGCTTGGGGCACAGGGCGTCAGGATCTCCGCCGACCCAGGTCTTGGCTTCCATAAAGCACCCGCACTCACTGCAGCGCTTGGAGTCCTTGATGAAGGCAGGGCACGCCTTGCAGGTATCGTAGCGCTCTTCACGGATCTCGGCCGAAACCTTGCCGTGACGCAATGCCTGGCCAGCAGTCCTCAGTAGCCCGCCAGCCATCTTTTTTGCTGAGGCCTTAACTTTCGGACTTCCGGATTGCATCTTAGCCATGAGCCTCTGGTGTCTCTCTTGGGGCCACGCCGAACAGGGGCCGCTGGGCGGAACCCCGTCAACAGAAAGCTCTTTTCTGATGTCCATTTTTGGGTCAAAGCTGGGCTAGGATACCGATCAGGTCTTAAGACGATAGTCGCTGGACGTTGTGTTGTAGTACATGGCTCCAGAAGCGACGCCACCAGTACCTGCGGCCGTGTCATCTGCGTATTCACCAATACCCAGGGCCGCCCTGACCGAGGCTCCCTGAAGATCACCAGGCTCCCACTGACTATTCGCGTTATCCCAAACTAGCACTTGGCCATCGGTGGGAGCGGTTGTCGAGGTGTCTACATCGGTAAGATCGTCAACACCCAGTTGAGCAGGCTTAAATTTCTGGTCTGTGTCGTTCCACTGCAAGACGTTACCATCGGAGAGGTTGCTCTCGACCTGCTCAACAACCAGTGTGGTGGGCGTGCCTGCGGCGAGCACAGTGTCACGCACAGCTTCGTAGTCATTCTGCGCTGGGACGTTGTTCTCGTCCGTCACACTAAAGATGTAGCGGCCGCCGCCGTCCTGGTAGGCCCAGCGACCCCACAGTACGAAGGACATGCTGCCGTTGAAGGTGAAGCGGTACTGAGCCAGGTTGAACCCGTTCCACTCAGGAGGTACCCAGGTCCCCGCAGGTGTGTTGTCTATGATAATCTCAGGCTTATCTATCCCGCCAAGACTCGCCTTAGTGCCGAAGCCCCACTGATCGGTTCCAATATCGGGCCAGCCAGTCGGCCAGGCCGAGTTGTAGTTCCGTGCGTCTGCGGTCCCCAGCGCGGTGTACACATCGACATCATCCTGGTCCTGGATACCTAATGATACGAATCCCTTCTCGCCATTAACGCTGCCGACAATCGTTTCAGGTTCCCACTGACTATTAGTATTATCCCAGACAAGCGCCTGGCCGTCGGTAGGAGGTACGGTAGTGGTGTCAACATCACCAACATTATCAAGACTGGCAACGGTCCCACCAGCAACAGATCCAGGCTCCCACTTACTGTTGGCATTGTCCCAGACAAGCGCCTGGCCATCGGTTGGGGCAACTGTCGTAGTATCTACGTCCGAAAGGCTGTCAATGCTAGTAACAGAGCCGCCCTCGTCTAGCACGTAGATCGTGCCGCTCATGTCAGCATGACTGGTGCACTGATAGTACAGTGTGGACGGAGCATCCATACGCACCTCCCAGACCAGGGTGCCGTTGCTAACGGCATTATTGGTGATACCGTCATTGTAAGCGGTACCGCCAGCTCCCTGAGTGCTCTGGATCTGAAAAGGGTGAGCACCCATTCCATTCGTGAATCTGTAAGTCTGACCCCTCATCACATAGACAGCAGGGTCGGTTTCGGTGCCCGCAAAGCCTGCACCCGCAAAGATGTAGTCAGTGGTTCCGTTCGCGGTCAGCGTCCATTCAATTTCACCGCTAACACCTCCAGGCTCCCACTGGCTGGCGGAGTTATTCCAGACCAGCGCCTGGCCATCCACAGGAGCTGCAGTCGTGGTATCGACGTCAGACAGGGCGTCAACAGAAAGATCACCGGGCTGCCACTCACCGTCAACGTTGTTCCAGATCAGCACTTGCCCGTCTGTAGGGGCGACCGTCGTGGTGTCAACGTCAGACAAGGCGTCGATGGACGTAGAAGCCAGGTCCGCCCCAGTCTGGGTTAGCACACCGCCTTCAACAACGTAGATGCCATTTTCATCTGTAGCGTAACAAATTTCCCCTTCTTTCAGGTCACCAGCCGCGATAGCCGTGTCAAGATTCGCCTTGCTTCCGCGAGCAATTCTGACGGGAACACGATTAGCTGGGGTGGCCATTTTGCGGACGCAATTTCTGCGTTAGTATTCCTAGAAGCTTCCCCCGTCAGGGCCGTCGTCCCCGCCAAGTTGCTCAGCAGGAAGGTCTACTCCAGCGCTGCTATCAATCGTAACGGTTGGGTCGGAGTCGTAAACCGTAATTACGGGTGCGCCAATTCCAACGGCGCCAGTGCTCAGCAAGTTTCCAGTAGCTTCATCATAAAAACTTACCCTAAATCCAGAGGTTGTCTTATTTTCGACCTCAAGCACATTCCAGCCAGCTTCTCCTGAGTGCAGCACGGAGTAATTCGTATTGGGCTGGGCGGTATCAAAAGTGAAGTCAATATAGCTGTCTGTGCTAGCAACGTAAACGTGCGCCGCCGAAGACATGCCTGCATGCGCGGTTGTAGAGCTGATGTTATTGCTGTCGATGTAAGCATGCGCAAAAGGAGCGACCGCTGTCGTGGCCGCTGATCCAGCGTCAAAATCGCCGCCACCGTAAACTCCGAAAACAAAACCCGCGTCTACTGTTCCTGTGTCAAAATCTCCCCCATCACCTCGGCCTCCGCCTCCTTCGCTGCTGATCGTGACATCACCCAGGCCGTTGGTAGGACTGATCGTTACGTTAGTGCCTGCGACAATGCTTGTAACGCCACCGCCGCCACTGCCGTCTCCTCCACCACCTGATACCTGGACCCAGTCGCTGGTGCCGATCGTATCCACGTCGATGGTGGCGACGCCAGTGCCAAAGACTTCGCTTAACGTAACCTGTTCTCCAGCCACATATCCGAAGCCGCTCGCCTTCAGCGTTACGGATGTAATGTTTCCAGATCCATCAGTTGCTACATCTACCGCTGCACCCGTTCCGCTGCCGCCAGTAACCGTTGCCGCTACAGTCGCCTGGCTAAGCTGAAATGCGTCTGTAGTTGTAGTAGAGGCAAAGTCAAAGGTCGCAACACCATCGCTTGCTGAAATGTAGTAAACGTAATAGCGGCCAGTGTCTGACTCGAACCACATGTCGCCCTCGGCTAGGGCTACACTATTGATCCCAACAGTAGGGGGCGTATCGCTAACGATTGCTCGAGCGGTAGCAGCGCCAGGGGCAAACCTGACGATACTGCCATCACCAGCCTTGGTGTAGATTGATACGCCGGTCGGCTCTATCCCCAGGACCAGTTCGCCCTGGGTGATCTCGTCCGTCCCGCCAGTTTGGATGGCCGCCTCAATGGTTGCCTGGCCGTCCGTGGAGTTCTTAAGTACAATGCGATCTGGAAAAACTGCCACGGACCAACATAAGCTAGGCTAGGGTTCCAAGTTAGGAGTGCAACAGCCTGTGCCGGTTTTCTCGCTACTAATAAGAACAGGATCGAAGGGCCCGCCATCCCAGTTGCATTGGGGGTCTCTGTAGAAATAACACTGAAGGCCACCACTACAGCCATTAAAGCCTGGTGTATTGACATTGTAAACAGCCATGCGGTTTCTCGCGAACGAAGGGTATGGAGTCTGATTGCCGTTGCAGTCAAAGGAGCCACAGTCTCCACCAGGTGAAACAATGGCCCAATCGATGGGGCCAACCGTCTCGATAGTTGAAAAGTTGTCTGGACCTGTTTGGAATATATTTTCGTATATTGTATAGCATTGTTCCTCTTCGCCACAGCACGTCTCAAGATCAGAGCACAGTTTTTGCCCTTCGCTGCATACTTCGCAAGTTGGATCCGGCTGGCAGGTACCGTCAGCCGCGCAGATCTCGCAATCAGGGCAGTCATCATGACAGTTGCAGTCGCAGTCTTTACAGTCTTCTGGAACGTCTGACATATCGCACTCTTCCCTGAATGTACAGTCAACCCCTCCAGCGGACAAGGTTCCGAGCACAGTGCAAATAAATCCGGGAGGGCATGCTGGTGGTGGGCCGGTAGTATCGCTACAGTAGGTTTTGGTTACGCAATCGCCCTTGCACGGGTCGCAGCTTGAGGCTGGCCGACACTGCTCTTGCGCGACCTGTAGTGCTGACTTGTTACCCAGGATGATATTTCCCCCGTACCCGGAGCCATTAACCGGATCGTACTTGCTACAGACTGTAATAGGACCGACAGTCTCTCCGCATGGGCATTCGTACGAATCAATGTGTGTGCATGTCGAGCAGGTACCAGGGGCAACCGCCACGCAGGCGCCAAACGTGCCAGACTCCGCGTTAATGTCACATTTACGACATTCGTCACACCCCACCTCCTCGCACCAGCATGGAGCGTCGTCTTTCGGCTCGCACGACTTACTGAAAAGGTCGCACTCGCTGCATTCGTTGCAACTGTTTTCGTCATTACATCCCATTAACGACTCCCCGTTAGCCGCAATGTACCCATCACAGAAGATGCTGCAGTTCGTTGGGTACGGAGGACACTCGCCACAGTAGCAATGCACTCCAGGCGTGAGGCTGGACGTGGAACCGAAACTACAGCACCGGTCTCCACAGCAGTCCTCTGGTCGAGGGGTGGGCGTGTCCCCGCAGTTTGGAGTCCCAGAGCACGAATTAGGCCCGCCAGAGTTGCAGGGAGAGTTGGGTTTGTTCGGGTCGCAATCTCCAGGGCCGTTCCACTGCCCGTTGTTACCTGGTCCCATGCGTTTACAACTGCCATTCACGCAGGCGTAGCCAGCAGGACACTGTGACGAACTCGTGCATCCGCCTGTGCCGCCGCCACCGCCACCGCCACCGCCGCCGCCGCCACCTCCGCCACCACCATCCGGTACATCGTTGTTCAGCGGCGCATTTCTCACTACATCGTTATACACGCCCGTATTCAAAAAGTCCTCAGCCTTGGCCGTGGCACCACTCCACCAGCTATCTAACCCCATTGCTCAACTAAGACTAGACTAGAGTGCCTATCGGCCGTTGATAGGATCGAAGGGGAGTCCAGTGTAGCTACTAACGACGTTGCCAGTAAAAACAGGAACCCAGCCCAGGACAGAGTTCACGGCAACACCGACATACATGGTAGCCCACCTGTTTCTGCCGGATTGCTGAGGATGAAAATAAACCTGACCCTCTCTCGTTGGCGGATCGACAACCACCTGCACCAAAACCCCGTCAACCGTCTTCAGGTAGCCCTCTCCCGGCTCTACTGGATGGGTCGTAATTCTTTGGTCAAGTACATGCAGGCGGGGTTTGGTGGGGCCTGCCACGATTCTCGGGCTATTTATTGCCATTACCTTACCCTGATATACCTGCGGCCGGTCGCGTCAGTGAGGTAAAGCTCAACTCCGCCAACCAAGTTGTTAAAATAGCCTACCATCTTGCTAGGGGTGACAGGGGTGTCCAGATACGCATTTACGTCAGGCCTGACCTGCAAAAGCTCAAGAGTAATATCGGAGTTCTCCGTAAGGGGCTGGGCTGTAAAGGAGTTTCTGTTAATAGCCATAACTAGAACTTGCTGTAGTAGACGCCGTTAGCGTGACTGAGTTCTACTTCTACACCTCTGGGTAAAGAAGTAAACCCAATAGGCTTGGTCTTGTATTCTTTTTTGTTGTAGGAAACGATTCCAGAGCCATCCCGATTCAACCTGACCCAGTAACCAGTAGCACTGCCCTCGAAGTCACCCTCGATGTAACTACCTTTCTCGCGACGCTCCAGCTCGAGCACCCGCTCTGCATTACTTTTCTGAGTAAGACTGTTAAGAAGATCCATCAGGCGGCACTGTAGAATCCGAATTGCTTGAGGTTCCAGTAGAAGGCGGCTTCGTTGCCGGCGGTAAGGGTCACGGGACTCGTTGTTTTGGCAACAGTGAAAAGGTCTCCGGCTGTTGCGATAGTTGGAGTGTAGACAGTGCCGACCGGGAATTGAAGGTCACCAGCGCCGATAGACGCATCGAGACCGGCTAGAGTCCCATTGAAGATCGTCAGGCCGTCGGACGCAGCGTAGCCGTAGCCAGGCTTGTTGAGGGTGACAACATAATCAGTCGCAGCTGCGCCAGAGTTCGTAACCTCAAGGTCGACGGTCATCCCAACACCCGAGCCTGTAGTTCCGTCGATGGGGATATTCGTGTAGGCGGCAGTCGTCGTAGTGGCACTTGCGGGTGCTGCGGTTACTGCTCCCAATGCCCGGACATTCCCGCTACTCCAGACCAGCGCAACGTGACTGAACTCAATAGCAGTCTCTCCTCCATCGTGAGCGAAGACGGTCGCTTTTTGGTTCAAAGCAACACCGCCGTCCGCATAGATGCCGACATCTCCGCTGACAAAATTAAGAGTAGCTCGGGCGTAACCCCCCGTCCCCAGGGGCACCTCTCCGGCAAGCAGTGTCGCGTCGGATCCAGAAACAGCAGGGTCATAATTATAGGCAGCTAGGTCGATCAGCCGCGCTTCAAAGTACTGGTCAACGTAGCGATCAGTAACGATGTTGGCAATCTCGATAGCTGAGACCTGGGAGGCAATTGTCATCTGGATTATGCTGATCGCCGTTAGGGTTCCTATGCAGTCGCAAACAGGTTAGCGTTTACGACCGTAGCGTTGCCTGTGACAAGTGTCCCAGCATATTCAACTGGAATGCTGCCAGTTCCGTCCGTAGACAGGAGTCCGCCAGCTGCTACGATGAAGCCAGTGCAGTAAGGAACGATAGCCATCTCAACGAGCCCAGAGAGGTCTGTAGGATTCGGCCTGGTAACTCCACCCTCGAAATATGTAAAGATAGATGTATCCAGCCAGAGATCTACGTCCACGACGAACGCAAAGCTTTCGCCAACTACGTCATTGTCAATAACAGGAGCACCATTGGGAGCTGAAAAAGTAAGGTCTCCAGTCCCAACGCTAGGATCAAGGCTAGCCAGTGTATCGTTGTCAATTATGATAACCTCGCCTTGCACGTAGCCAGTTCCATGATTCTCGATCGTAATGATGTAATCATCAGGACTCGCGCCATTGTTGATCACGCTAAGACTTACGACCATGCCAGAACCAGAACCGCTGCTGGTGGTCACAGGGATTCCGGTATAGGGATTGCTGGTGTTCGTGGCAGTTGTTGGTGCGGTAAGCGTGGTCGCTTGAGACGATGGAGGTGGGGCGGGCAGGCTGCCAGTCATGTCCGGCCTAGAGTTTCCGACCAGATTACTGCCCAAGTTCAGCGTGCCAGAAGAGAAGCCGTTCCAGATGCCGTTTGTTACGACAATGGCCTCGTCTTGAGTCACGCCCCAAGTACACGCATCCATGCGCATCGCCACGACCTGATTGTTGGCTGTGTCCACGTAGCGGAACGGCATCCCGGGATACCAGTCGGTAACGATTTCCGGCCTCATGGATTCTGCAATTTGCAGCCCGTAGGCGTCGCCCCTAACAAAACGCTTTAGGTATTCGGAGTAGTCAGCAACCCATAGAGCAATCACGAGAGGGTCTTCAGAGAGTAACGGGACCGGGATAGATTCTTCCAGGACATACTTGCCAGCTTCCGCTGGCGTATTCGTATATGAGTCAGTGCCAAGCAGGATCGTGGTAGACTTTTCTACGGTCTTCGTCGTGGCCGTGTTGACCGAGTCAGGCTTGACGTCCAAGGTCGTGGTACTAATTGACTCTCTCCTGACAGATGTCTTAATGCCATGCATGGCATCGATAGAGACGCCCGATGTTGGACCAACACCACGCGAGGTGACGCTGGTGTAGGTTGTGGTAAACTGAACGTTCGCGTTATTCTCCCGGTAGTACTCGGTGACTACCCTCTGAAACCGATAGAGTGGGCCAGCCTTGAGGTCGCCATTGAAGCCCACAGGGACTCCGTTCTGGATTCCCGCTCTCCACTCACCTGGGTTGTAGGCAGAAAAGACGGTCCTATAGGTGTCCTGGACAGTCATGATAAGTTCATTTGCGCCTGCGCCGTACGCATACGTGGTAACCTGCCTCCCAAGAATGGCGCTGTCTAGCCCGTAGTACTCACAGCCACCAGTAGGAAGGCATGGGGATGCGTATGTCGCAACACAGAAAGCGTACTTATCCGCGAAGTACCCTGGGTTAGCTTCGATCTCAGGCCCTACCGTTACCTTTTCTTGATATGAAACCTGCCCTCCGACTGCACCATAGACGGTCCTAGAGGTCTCCTGTCTCGTAGCCGGGAGGTAGGCGTTGGTCCGATTGGTCGTCCACAGGTCAGAGCAAAGAAAGTAATTCTCAGTACCACCCGGGACTACAATCTGCGAGCCAAGAGTCGGAGGAGAAAGCGTCTGTCCGCAAGAGTCGGTGACGCCAGGGAACCCCGGAATTTGTGTTACAGTGTCAGGCAGCTGCCGCTCGCCAGTAGGGGTGGGTTTCCTTACTCGGGTCCAGACAGTTGCTGGGTAGTTAAGGAAGTATTTTGAGGTTTCTATAACAGTGTCAATCTTGCCAGTATTATCGCCTGCGAGGATTGCCTCGGGTGCCTGGTACGATAGCTTGATTTCATCTGGGATGGCACCAGTTCCGGCAAGAGGTGAAACCGCAAGAGTGCTCTCTCCAAGCACCGATACCCAGGCTCCCGGCGCAATTCCAAAGGATGAATCAATCCCGAAGAACTTGCGGCTGCGCAGATTGCCAAAATTGTCCTGATACAGAATTCTGCCCGCTGAAGCATAGCTCGCGGAGCAGTTTTGCACTGTTTGCTGCGCTGGATCCAGAGGAACAGGAACAAGAGGCAGGATCGCACTGGCATCATCGGTAAGAAACGCCAGGGACAGTCTGCAGCCCAATTCTACGACCAGTTGCTCGCTCTCGACGTCATAAGAGACGCTCATGACGTATAGGAAGCCACGAGGATGCCTGTAGGCGTAACCGCCCGCTGCTATGTTAAGGGTGACAATAGTACCTCTCTTGAACCTGTTCCTGTCATAATCCTGAATGTCCGACCCTCCGGGCCTTTGTCCGAGCGTCAATGTCCCCGATGTCGTGATCAGTCCTCGATTAAACGCGGACGCATCACTGACCTCAAACGCAACCAGGCTAGAGGTGTAATTCTGCCCGCCAATAAAAAGCTGTGCGACGCGTGTTTTTTGTACAAGGTACCCCATGATCAGACCTCCTGCAGGCCGAAGCTGACCAGAGTTAGCTGTGGACTAATATAGGTATAACTCGGCGGTGTAACAAATACCGCATCAGTATAAACAGTAGGCCCCCAGGTCTGATCCGTGATACCACAGGCAGCTGTTAAGCCAGCCGCTCTATCTATATCCCAGCCCCGAAACATTGCATCAAAGTTCTCTGCATCTGCTCTCTGCATGAGTGTAGAGATCACCCACTGGTACTTCTGCCTATAGGCCGGTCCACCTAGGATGTTGGCGCCATTCACTGACAGGTCAAAACTGGCGGAGCTCACATAACTGCGAGGCATGGCATTGTCGCCAAAGTTGTCGATCTGGAAACTATACGCGGTCCCGCCAGCGGCCGTGTCCGTGTACGAGATACCGATTATGGGTCCGGCCATTAGGATTACTTAGCTGGGCTAGGATTCCGAAGCTTCCTTTGCGAAGGCTCTATACTTGGCCCGAACACCAGGTCCACCAGGAGGGAACACGGAGCCATTAAAAACTCTCTCTCTAAAGCGCTCAGAGACGGCCGCAAGGGCCTTGAACACCTCGTCGTACCACTCAGTCAAGACTTCCACCACATCGTCGCCCAGGCCGTGCCTGAGGGCGTGCGTGAGAGTTGCGTGCAGGTATGCGTTCAGGTTGCGCAGGTCCTGCTCCGACATCTCATCGTAATGCAGATCAGGAACCGTCGGCCCAGGTTCGTTCATAATTGCATCCAAGAGGATCTTGGCGTTGTCTACGGGGTCACCAAAAACGAACAAGGTCCTATAGCGTCTGATCAAGTATGCCTATCAACCGAGGCGACGGCGACGCAGGCGGGTCATCTCGACCATCATGTTATTAGCCGCCTGTACGGGGTTGGATGCCTGGATGGTAACTGTATTTTGAATGTTGTCACCCTGCCTGTTATTGATAGTTGAAATACTGCGAGAAATGGCGTTACCTGGATTGAGGTTCCTAGGCATGTTGACCTGAGCCTGCTCCCCAGCCTTAATACCTTTCCAGATGTGGGCAGGGATAACGGTGCCGGAGGAAGGTGCTCTCCACTGTCCCCAGGCCGGAACCTTGATTTCGGTCATTCTGCCAGAGGCGCTCATAAAGCCTTCCGTACCTAGCTCGTTGACAGTGTAGGTAGTACCCCCAGAAACAGAGCCACCAGCGAAGCGGGCCTCGGGTCCGTTACTGCTTCCAGCGCTTGCCGAAGCTGCCTTTTGAGCGCTTGCCGCAGCTGCCTTTTGAGCGCTTTCCAACTCGCGCTTAATCTGCCTGACCTTCGTGAGCTGGCGCTCAAGGGCTCCATCTGTCACGTCGTCAACCTCGTTACCGAATTCTCGTTCTGCACTAGTCTTGTCGTAGGTGGCATCTTCAATTTCCTTGACCTTTTTAAGCTGTTGATCGTAAGAAGACTCCAGCGCTTCAATCTGACTTTTGGCGTCTTCTATAACGTCTTTACGTTTCTTCTTCTCTTCTTCTAGGCCCTTCATAACGCTTTTGATTTGCTCGTCTCTGGCTCGCTTTAGGTCCTTGACGCCCTGCTGCTCTGCCTCTTGCTCCGCGCGTTTATTGCTCGCCAGCAGTCTTATTGCCGCATTTAGGTCGTTCATGGTATTTTGCTGCAACTCAGCTAACTGTTGGGCCCGAGCCTTCTCCTCTTCATCAAGCTTCCTCCTCTCTTCGGCTTGCTCTCTCTCCTTTTCAGCCTTTTCGGCCATGAGCCTCCTCATCGAGGCAGCATGGCTTATCTCGAGGCTTCTGCGCTTGGTCTCGTTTTGCATTACCTCGATCTGTGCTCTCAACTCTTGCCTACGCATTAAATCGGTTTCCTGCGCGATTTTCAGGCGCAGGTCCTGAATTTTCATGAGATTAAGTTTTTCCTGCTCTGGGCCGGAGTCGAGCCTTTTCATCCTTACACTATGGGAAAAGCGAAGCCTGCTAATCCTTTCCTCGATCTGGCTCATCTCCTCCTCGTGAACCTTGGTCATCTCTGCCCTTGCCTTGGCATAGTAATCTTTAACCGCAGTTAGCCTTAAGCCGAAGCTTGCTTTAACCTCCTCTTTCTGTTGATTCAGAGCCCTAATTTCGTCATCAATTGCACGAATTGACGCCTCTGACGCATCCTTAACGCTCTGGATCTTGTCTTCGTAAAGGCTCTTGATTGCGGCCTTCTGCTCGTTTAGTTTTTCGATAGCAGCGTCGATCGCCTTAATTTCCTCATCCTTGACTTTGTTGATACTATCAATTTTTTCTTGCATCACGGCTTTATGCTGCTCAAGTTGTGCTTTCCTTTTCTCCAGCATGGTGTTTAATGCGACCTCTTCCGCTTCCACTTCTGTTGCGAGGGCTTTCTTCTTTGCTTCTAACCTGCGTTGCTGTAGTTCATCAACCTTTCTGTGATACTCCTCTTGAGACAAGGTGCCAGCCGCAAGCTGATTGTCTAGGTTTTTCATTTCGTCGTTGTACTTCTCCAGCTCGGTCTTGGCTCCCGTAGTTTCGTCGCTAAGCCTTGTCATATTATCGACCATTTTCTCGAAATTGGTATTTATGCCATTAAGTCCTTCTTCCATGCCGTTGAGGATATTCCCAATGCCAGGGATTTTTTTAATAGAGTTGTACAGCTTCCCGACCAGCTCAATGATGTTGTTAAGAGCCTGCATAAATACCTGAAAGGCCACAAGAACCGTATTGACAGCCATCTTGAGGTTGGTTCCGATGAGCTTGCCAAAAAACTGAAACGCGCTCTGGATGCCAGGCATTTCGGCACTAATTTTCGTAAAGACCTGAACGAAAGCGGCATATATCTTCAGCAATTCCTTGCCCAGTGGTGCCAAGGCCTTGCCTACTCCCTCTAAGCCGATCGAGGTCAAGGTTTGCATCTTTGCATTAAACTGGTTAAGGGTCATTCCACCCTTTTCACCAAGATTTTCGATGGCTTGCTGAGTGTCACCGATCGAGCGCAAGAATTTTATGCGGATCTCTTCGTTAATTGCCTCAAACGCCTCGAGGAAGACGCCTGAGGTAATTTCGCCATTTGACATTGCCTTTTCAAAGTCTTCGATCCCCTTGTTCACTGCAAGCCAATTTTTTAGCTGACCTCGGAGTCCACCATCTAATTCGGCAAACTGCTGGTTAAGTTCTTCGCCCTGCAGTTTTCCTTTACCCATGACCTGAGCAAAGGCTTCGATATATCGGCCGGCTTGCTCCGTGTTAAGACCAAGCATGGTCGTTCTTGCGGAGATGGACTTAATCGCACCCTCCGTATCTTTAAGGGTACCCCCTGACTCAAGAATTGCGGGACCAAGCCTTTTGAACGCGCCCTCAACCTTGCGCAACGAAACGCCATAGCTCAATGCAATTGCCTTTGAAGCTGCCAAGATGTCGTTCTGAGCGGCAGCGCTCATGCCTAGACCATCAAAGCTAAGCTTCAGAGACTGGATGTCTTTGGCTCGACCCGTGAGTGCGCCCATAGCTCCGGTCAAGGCAGTCAGGCTGGCTACAACGGCAGTAATGATCCCGAAAGAGGCTTGAATGGCCTTGCCTGCGCTTGAAACTTTTGCACCGAAAGATTGGGTAGCAGCTCCTGCTTTTTTGACGTCAGCAGAAAGATTTTTAACCAGGTTCTTCTGGTTGACCCAGTCCTGGTTGATCTTTGTAACTAACTGGCCTTGCTTGTTTAGCTCTAGGTTGAACTGGCTCATCATAGAAAGCTTTTGGCTTTCATCTCTCAACTGCCCCTTGAGGGAGGATAGCGTGGTTACTTTTCTGAGCACACCTTCAAGCTTTGTTGTTTCAGCAGTAACAAGAGCCTGGGCTGCGGCGTTGTCTCTGTAACTTTTGCTATGAGTTTTCAGGGTAAGTGCTTGCTGCTTAAGAGCAGCAAGTTTATCGTTTTGAACTGCTATCTCTCTCTTGACGGCCAGGGCGGACTCGCCCTGAATCCTTACCATCTTCTTGTAGTCGCTGATCATCGGATCAAGTGCGCTAGCCGCCAGAGTTCTTATCTCTTTGATTTGACCGGTCGCGCTATTTGTTTTATATGAGACGTTTACCGAGACCTCTGGATTGCTCTGTCCTAGTATTTTTGCAGCTTTTGAGTTTAGGTTGTTAAGAACTTTTTCATTGCCCTGCTCGGCCGCCGCAGCAGCCTTTTTTACCAAGCCTTCGATCTGAGCTTCTGCCTTAGTTGCCGACTGACGATCAACCTTGGGAACGATGAAGAAATTAGCGCCCTTAATGACGTCAGACATGCAGAAGCCTTATTGCTGGTTTTAGAATTCCAAGAAAAAAGAGCCCCGTAGGGCTCTTGGTGGTTTTTGCCGTAAGTATTGCGGTTACGGACTTCAGGCGACGGATGCAACGCGTGCGGTGGCAACACCAGAGCCAGCAGTTTCGCTGATTGTGACGATGTTCCCGACGGAGTATCCTGAGCCAGGGGTGGTGATGGTAACCGCTGTAACATCGCCAGAACCATCGGTATCGACAGTGGCGTCTGCAGCAGTACCGCTTCCCCCTGTGAGATCGACCGCGAGGCCAGTCTGAGAAGCCGCAAAGGGCGTAGACGTGGCCAGGGTGTCGACGGAGGCAATACCTCCAGTCAGCTAACTCTGGAGGGTCAGGTGGTAAGGACCGTAGCCGGTCAGGGTGCATTCCCAGGACACAATGCTGGTCACCTCGTTGGACTCGGTGTAGCCGGTCAGGGTGCCGTAACCGACGATTTGCTCGGTGGTGCCAGTAGGGCCAACACGCTTGAAGGCAACACGCAGGCCGTCAGCCACGGTGTTCTGCTCAGTAAGGCGCAGGATCTTATAGCCAGCGTCACCGAAGTTAGCGATACCAGCCAGGGAGATGCTGAAGCTCTTGGTGGTAGCCACGGACTGGTTGTAGCCAGAGGTCTCGTCGTCGTAGGTGTAGACGTCCTCAGTTCCCGTGTCGGTCTCCAGGGCCGCGTTGGTCAAGCCAGACAGACGAACAGCGTCGTCCGTGCCGTCCATAGCGAAGGCTACGGAGTTCACCGTGAAGACACCGTTGGAATATGCCACGGTGTGGGCAGTATCGACAGGGGTAACGGTGTCGACAGTGGGGGTTGCGGAAAAATCGGTAATCAGAGCGTTCTGAACAGGAACGATGTAAAAATC
>Ga0181577_10002283_pt1 | contig 15117 bp, 11 predicted proteins | sample 101ome_21_FD_132468 | JGI IMG/M metagenome (GOLD analysis project Ga0181577, IMG submission 132468) | Coastal salt marsh microbial communities from the Groves Creek Marsh, Skidaway Island, Georgia - 101413BT metaG (megahit assembly) | ecosystem: Environmental > Aquatic > Marine > Intertidal...
ACGGTGACGAGCATCCGCGAGCCTACCGCAAAGGTTGGTTCTGTCCGTGGTGTAGGAATTGGGAAGACGCAATACTTAGAGAGAAGATTGTAGAGGAAGAGTAATGTACGAATACAAAGCAACCATTAGACGTATAGTAGATGGGGATACCGTAGATGTGGATATTGATCTTGGTTTTGACGTTTGGCTTCGCAATCAGCGTATTCGCTTATACGGAATTGACACGCCTGAATGCAGGCAAAGAAATAAGGCAGGTAAAGCTCATGGACTACTCGCAAAAGCCTACGTTCAAAAAGCTCTCATCGTGGGAGAAGTTTATGCTCTCCGAACAAAAGAGAAGGGAAAGTTTGGACGCTACTTGGGTGAAATCAAAGTGGGACGAACGACCCTTAATAAGCTACTCATCAAAGAAAAACTGGCTGTCGAATACACCGGCCAAAATAAAAAGGAAATAGCTGCTGCACAGGAAGCTAACCGTCTTGCTCTTGTTAAGGAAGGTAAGTTAACAGCTACGGGCGTACCACCTGTTAGCGAATATGAGGATAGGTTGTAGTGGACATAATAACCGTAGACTTTGAGACCTATTACTCAAAGACATTTTCTCTAACTAAACTTACCACTGAACAGTACGTCCGCAGTCCTGACTTTGAAATCATTGGAGTAGGAGTAAAGGTAAATGATGGCGATACCGTTTGGTTGAGTGGGCCGTTCAGTGATTTGAAGAGGTACTTACATGACAACTATAACTGGGGAGAGTGTGCTGTACTTGCTCATAACACTTTGTTTGACGGCGCTATTCTTAGTTGGCTGCTTGATATTCACCCTCGTTTATACCTTGATACTCTTTGCATGGCGCGTGCGTTGCATGGTGTTGATGCGGGTGCGTCACTTAAACGACTTTCGCAAATGTATGAGATTGGAGAGAAGGGTGATGAAGTAATACACGCGTTGGACAAACGCCGCGAAGATTTCAACGAAGCCGAATTAGAACGGTATGGTGACTACTGCGTACAAGACGTGGAGCTAACCTATAAGTTGTTCAACATATTTATGCGTAAGCGCAATTTCCCGGTGGGCGAACTTAAAGTTATAGATATGACTTTGCGTATGTTCATAGACCCTGTGCTTGAATTAGACGTGCTCAAATTAGAGGGGCATCTCGACACCCTACAAGAACAAAAGGATCGCTTGTTGGAGGAGTGCGGCATCGAGAAGGACGAGCTTATGTCCAACCCTAAGTTTGCTAAAGCACTTGAGTCGCTGGGGGTTATACCACCTACCAAAATAAGTTTACGGACAGGTAAGGAGACATTTGCCTTTGCCAAAAGCGATGAGGCGTTCAAGGCACTTCAGGAACACGAAGACCCAAAGGTGCAAGCGTTAGTGGCAGCTCGCATAGGACTTAAGAGTACGCTAGAGGAAACACGTACTGACAGATTCTTGGATATTGCTACACGCGGGGCGCTTCCAGTACCGATCAAGTATTACGCCGCGCATACCGGACGGTGGGGCGGTTTAGACAAGATAAACTTACAGAACTTACCATCACGCGGGCCAAATGCAAAGGTATTGAAATCCTGTATTTGCGCCCCTGAAGGCTACACTCTGGTTGAATCCGACTCGGCCCAGATAGAGGCACGGGTGCTTGCTTGGTTAGCAGAGCAGAACGACTTGGTGGAGGCATTCACCAAAGGCGAAGACGTGTACAAGATCATGGCTTCAGCTATTTACAACAAACCTGTTGACGATATCTCAGCCAGTGAAAGGTTCGTCGGTAAGACTACTATACTAGGTGCAGGGTATGGCATGGGCGCGGTACGGTTCCGCGAACAACTGAAGACTTTCGGGGTTGATGTAGAAGCACCGGAAGCGTCACGGATAATCTCTGTATATAGAAACAGGAATCATGCGATAACAAAGCTGTGGCGACAAGCCCAGACAACAATAACCAACATGTACCAAGACTATTCAACACCGCTTGGTAGAAAGGGGGTGCTCACGGTCGTTCCAAATCTTAGAGCAATAAAACTCCCCTCCGGTTTGCTCATGTATTACAATCAACTCAGAGCCGAAGAAGGTGAAAAAGGTCTACAGTATTCGTACAAGACCCGAATGGGTTGGACTAAAATCTACGGCGGTAAAGTTATAGAAAACGTGTGTCAGGGTATCGCACGTTGTGTAATGTCTGAACAGATGTTGCGTATAGCTAAAAAATATCCTGTTGTGCTAACAGTACATGATTCTGTAGTATGTTGTGTCAGAGACACGGAAGTAGACGAAGCTGCTGCTTACGTTGCCTCCTGCATGCGTTACACCCCAGATTGGGCCGAAGGGCTTCCGGTCTGTGGTGACGTGGAAATCGGCAAAACATACGGAGACTGTATTGAATGGAACCCAAACCAAAATGGTCATTCAGCAGCATAAAGACGTTCGACCAATGTCCGAAAAAGTATTACCACACAAAGGTCGTAAAAGATTACGAAGAAGACTTCAACACTGAAGCGATTCTTTACGGAAATGAGTTTCACCAAGCAGCGGAAGACTACGTTTCCGAAAAGACTAATGAGCTAGACCCGAGGTTTGAATACGCGAAGACTGCGTTAGACAAACTGAAGAACATGCAAGGTGAGAAACTTTGCGAATACAAGATGGGCTTGACCGAAAACCTAGAGGCTTGCGGATTCTTTTCCGACAATGTTTGGTATAGGGGTGTAGCTGATCTAATTATAGTAAACAGAGAATCCGGCGTAGCCAAAGTTATAGACTACAAAACCGGTAAGTCTGCTAAGTACGCAGACAAGGGACAGCTTGAGTTAATGGCGCTTTGCGTCTTCAAGCATTTCCCAGAAATAAAAGTGGTTAAAAGCGGTTTGCTTTTTGTGGTATGCAATGCGTTCGTTAAGGAAACGTATACTGTAGAAAACCAAACCGAGTTATGGCGTAAGTGGCTAACTTCCTACGGGTTGTTGGAAAAGGCTTACGACAAAGATGTATGGAACCCCAGACCTACAGGGTTATGTAGAGCACATTGTATAGTTATGGAGTGTCCCCATAACGGGAGAAGATAGACGATGACAGATAGCACTACGAGTGAAAAGCGATGTCCTTTTTGTGATGCAAGCATGGTTACGTATACTCACGCAATAAATAAGGGTTCTACTATAGCTATGAAACAACTGTACGATAAAGGTGGTGAAGGGCATTTAAAAGACTTAGGGCTAACGTACAATCAACGCAGTAACTTCCAAAAGCTCGCATACTGGGGAGCAGTGTACCAAACAGATAAGAAAGGTGTGTGGGCATTATCAGATAAGGGAAGACGTTTTGTGGAAGGTAGTATAGCGTTGCCGTCACACATGTCTTCTTATCGCGGGGAAGCCCGAGAAGCTGATCCTGAGAAAACACGACCCGTTTTCTTTAAAGAAATTTATCCTTACGAAATCCAAGACGAAGAAGCTATTCGCTACAAACAACGAGAAGAATACATAGCGGATGCCTACGAGGATTGGGCTAATACTTGAGGGGGCTGTCATGCCGTATACGAAAAAGAAACGTCCTTATAAGAAAGAGTACCAACAACAGAAAGCCCGTGGTGAACATGCTGACCGTATGGAAAGACAGCGTGCACGGCGCAAGATTGACAAGGAAGGTGTAGATAAGAACAAGAACGGTAAAGCCGATAAGCGAGAGGGCAAGGATGTAAGCCACAAGAAAGCACTAAGCAAGGGTGGCAAGAACTCTCACGGCACTAAGATAGAAAGCAAGTCCAAGAACAGATCGTTCAAACGAGACTCAAAAGGTCGGCTAGTTTCTGAAACTAGTAAGCGCGAAAGCAAGAAAAAGAAGTAGTTTATGCAAATTGTTGATAACAGAGGCTTGCTTCTGCGGGTTCGTAATCCCGAAAAAATAACTGCGGCTATCCCCAAAAGTAAACAACTGCCAAATAATTATGTTGCTGTTAAGTGGGGAGTAGACGAATCCAGAGTTTTACGAAATCTAAACATAAGGAATGTACCGTCTCCCATACTGGGCAAGTACAAGTGGACGGGTAAGTACCAACCTTTCGAGCACCAGAAAACAACTTCTTCCTTTCTAACTTTAAACAGCCGGGCGTTTTGCTTTAACGAGCAGGGCACTGGAAAGACCGGTTCCGCTATCTGGGCATCCGACTTTTTAATAAAAGAAGGTGTGATAAGACGTGTGCTCATTATCTGCCCGTTGTCGATTATGGATTCTGCATGGCGTGCTGACATGTTCAACTTTGCTATGCACCGTACGGTGGACATAGCGCACGGCTCCAAAAAGAAACGTCAGGAAATTATCAACAGCGATACTGAATATGTAATCATCAACTATGATGGTGTTGAGATAGTAAAAGACGAGATTATGAACGGCGGTTTCGATCTGATTATCGTCGATGAAGCTACGCACTATAAGAACGCACAGTCTAAAAGATGGAAAGTTTTAGCCAGTATCATACAGCCACACACATGGTTGTGGATGATGACCGGTACTCCCGCAGCACAATCACCAGTAGATGCGTTTGGTTTAGCAAAACTTATTAACCCTAAAGGTGTACCTAAATTCTTTGGTGCGTTTCGTGACATGGTTATGTACAAGATAACGCAATTCAAATGGGTTCCTAAAGACAACGCTAGCGACACAGTATTCAATGCACTGCAACCGGCGATACGATTCACAAAGGAAGAGTGCCTTGACCTACCTGATATGACTTACGTTAAACGTAAGGTCGAGCTGACGGCGCAGCAAAATAAATACTACAAACTTATTCGTGAACAAATGATAGCGGTTGCCAGCGGGGAGCAGATAACTGCCGCTAATGCTGCGGTTAACATGAACAAGCTCCTACAAATCTCCTGTGGTGCGGTCTATTCGGATACTGGAGAGACGTTGGAGTTTGATATTAAGAACCGATACAAGGTACTACGTGAGGTAATAGACGAGTCTAGCCAGAAAGTTTTGGTGTTTGTCCCCTTCAAGCATGTCATTGGAGTGCTAGCAGATAAGCTGACTGCGGATGGTATTACCAACGGGATCATAGATGGCACAGTTAGCGCGAACAAACGCACAGAACTGTTTAGCCGATTCCAAGAGAGTCCAGACCCGCGTGTGCTGATCATACAGCCACAGGCTGCGGCTCACGGGGTAACGCTCACGGCGGCGAATACAATCGTATGGTGGGGGCCAACATCCTCTCTGGAGACGTACGCACAAGCTAATGCCCGTGTACATCGCTCTGGGCAAAAGCATCCTTGTACCGTTGTGCAGCTAGAAGGCTCCAACGTAGAGAAACATATTTATTCGTTGTTGGACAAACGCATTAACGTCCACACGCAAATGATTGACCTATATAAAAACGTGCTTGACGAGTAATACTCACCTAGCTAAACTAGGTAAAACAGAGTAAAACTTAGTAAAAACAAGCATAGGAGAAGATGATGGCCGAGGTTACACATGACCTTGATCGTCTCGTGTCGGTGTTCATAAAGATACGGGACAAGAAAAACGAGATTGCTGCTAAAGCACGCGAAGAAGAACAAGCTCTTAATGAGAAGTTAAAAGTCATAGAGGGCGCACTACTAGACCACTGTAAGGACAATGGTATTGAGTCTGTCCGTACTGAGTCTGGCACGTTCTACCGTTCGCTAAGGCAGAAATATTGGACTTCAGATTGGGAGTCCATGAACAAGTTTATCTTAGAAAACGAAGTGCCCGAGCTTCTGGAAAAAAGAATCCACCAAGGAAATATAAAGCAGTTCCTTGAGGATAACCCTGCCTTATTACCGGCGGGGCTTAATTGTGAAAGTGAATACACAGTAACCGTGCGGAGAAAAAAATGACGGATGATGGCTACCAACCGGTAGATGAACTTGCAAAACATCTTTCTGTCAAAGTGCCAACCATCCGAGAGTGGGTAAACAAGGGGTATATCCCTGCGTCTACCTACGTGAAAGTGGGTAAGACCTACCGCTTTAACATACCGGAAGTAGTGGCTGCTTTGAAACAGGAAGCCCCAGAACCAGACCAAACAGAAGAAAATCCACCAGTACAACTAGAATTTGATTTTGATAGCGAGGAAGACTTATGAGCGAAGTAGCTTTATTTGACAACATGCCGGACGAATACAAGAGCCTTTTGGCTCAGTTAGAGCCGGATACTAATGCCACAGGGGGACGCTCCAAGTCTTCTAGCGGTGGCCCTAACCGCCTGAGTATTCGCGGCGGCGTTTTTCGTCAGGTAATTAACGGTGCCGAAGTGGGAGAACTAGAACAACGTGTAATAAACGTAGTTATCGTAAAGACCGCTCCCATAGCACGTCAGTATTATGCGGGAGAGTATGTGCAAGGTCAGAACAATCCTCCTGTTTGTTGGTCTGGCGATTCAAGCACAGGTAAACCTTCAGCAGACGTAGTATCGTCCGATAGACAGTCAGAGACTTGTTTTGATTGCCCACAAAACGTGAAAGGTTCTGGGGGTAGTGGAGGGCGTGCTTGTCGTTTTTCGCAGCGTGTAGCAGTTATGTTGGCTAATGCAGAAGGTAAGATTGTTTCAAAAGACCTGTATCAGTTACAGCTACCCGCTACCAGTGTGTTTGGTGACAACAAGCAGAAGATGGGACTACAGACTTATGCTAGGTTCTTAGATTCCAAGAAAGCTCCGTTGGCTTCCCTGCTTACAGAAATTCGTTTTGATACAGATTCGTCTACTCCTAAGCTGTGCTTCAAACCAGTACGCATGTTGGATCAGGACGAGTTAGCTATGGCTCTGGAGAACCAAAAGTCCGAAGAGACAGCAAAACTTATTGCGCTTACGGTAAAACCGAAAGAAGATAGCGAACCTGTTGCTATCGCAGCGCCTCAAGAAGTAAAAATTGAGGAACCTGTCGCTCCAGTTGTTGTCGAAGATACTCCGGAAGAAGAAATAGAGGAACCGAAAGTTAAGGTTTCTAAAAAGAAAACCGCTGAAAAACCTGCGGATGTCGATTTGGTCGGCTTACTGGACGAATTTGACGATTAAAAACGATGGGGCGCTTTTGCGCCCCTTATCCTCTGAATGGACTAACTATGAAAACCACAGAATTCCTGAATGCTATTCTTAGCGATGAAGGTCAATACTGTGTTGTAGGAATAAAGAAGAGCGACACCCCAGATAAAAAACCCGTAATAAAACATAAGTTTTACCAGAGCATAGAAGCGATATCTGAAGCGGCAGAAAACTTTGATGCCGAAGGGTACGATGCGTACTACACTCCTGCTACTTTTGTGGAGGGTACGACAAACCGCGTAGCTAAAAACGTCTTGCAGATGAAGGCGTTGTTTCTTGATCTGGATTGCGGGGAAGGGAAAGCCTACAGCACACAAGCAGATGCACTAAAACATCTACGAGAATTTAGGAAACATTTTAACCTCCCACAGTGTACCGCTGTAGTTAACTCAGGGCGTGGTCTGCACGTTTACTGGGTGCTCACGCGTGCGTACTCCCGAGAAGAATGGCTTCCTGTAGCCGAGAAACTGAAAGCTGCGTGTGCCGAATTCGGCCTCGACGCTGACTCAGTGGTGACTGCGGATGCTGCGCGAATCCTACGCGTACCGAACACTCACAACTATAAAGACGATCCTGCGCTCAACGTGCAAGTGGTCAACAAAGAGTTGGCTAAACATGTTGAGCTAGACAAGTTTGCCGCAAGTCTCCCAGATGCGGCGATACCAGTTCTCACCAAAAAAGACTTTTCAGAACAAGATCGTGAAGATATCGCTAGAGCTAAAGGTTGGGACAACTACCAATCCAGATTCGGCAAACTCCTTGAGTTAAGTGCGCAGGGGAAGGGCTGTGCCCAAGTAAACCGAGCGGTGATGTCCCCCAACGAGCTTAGTTACAACGATTGGATACACATACTGTCAGTCGCAGGAAAGTGTACGGTGGATGGTGACAAGGCCATACACCTCATATCTCAAGGCTACGAGGGCTACGATCCTCAAGAAACGGAAGAGAAAGCTGCCTCTCTACTCAAGCCCCACTACTGCACTACGTTTGAGGAAGATAATCCAGAAGGCTGTAAGGATTGCCCGCACAAAGGGAAGATACAGTCTCCCATGAAGTTGTGTATGGAAATGCGGGAGGCTGAATCAGACGAAGTAGAAGTACAAGTTGTTGAAGTAAAAGAAGTTTTAGCAGAGGGGGAAGGGGAAGATATAGATATACCCATCCCTACAGAGTCTAAAACCAAAGTAAAGATACCGGACTACCCTGCACCTTATAAACGCGCTCCTGACGGTGCTATTTTCGTAACTGTAGAGAATAAGGACGGTTCGATTACGGACGAAATCATATACAAGCGACCACTCTACATAACCAAACGCCTGAGAGACCCACTTGCAGGGCCATCTTTTGAGTTCAAACACCATACCGAGAGGGAGGGTATACAGACTTTCAACATACCGATGACGGAGCTTACCTCTAAGGAATTGTTCCGCAAAGCAATGGGTATGAACGACATTTTTGTTTTAAGCAGACATGCGGATTTGTTGATGACATACATAGGGGCTTGGATTCACAAACTACAGGGGCCAGACGGCCAAGACATGGTAGATGTCCGTACGCAGTTTGGTTGGGCAGATAACAGAAAGGTGTTTGTGGTAGGTAACAGAGAAGTGACGGCAAATGAAATTAGAGTCTGTCCGGCTAGCCAACGTACGTTGCAATACATACCGATGTTCCAAAAGAAAGGAACGCTAGAGGGTTGGAAGAAAGTCACATCGTTCTACAACAGAACCGACTTTGAAGAACATCAGATGATGTTTGGTCTATCTTTTGGTGCCCCGTTGATGGAGTTTGTACCGAACATATCGGGTGCTATCTACCATTTAATGAGCACAGAGTCAGGCTATGGTAAGACTACCGGCATGATGGCAGGGGCTTCTGTCTGGGGTAACCACAAGAAGTTAGTGCTACGTGGTAAGGATACCGGCAACTCAGCTTGGAACCGTGGAGAGATATGGAAGAATCTACCGCTGTATATAGACGAGATCACAAACCTAGAAGGGAAGGGGGCTAGCGAGTTTGCTTATGCGGTCACAGACGGTGAGCAACGGAACCGGCTCAGTAACTCTGCACAGAACGAAGAGCGGTACAGAGGGGAGGATTGGGCTTTTATCTGTGGCACATCAGGCAACACAAGTCTGGAGGAGATTGTTGGTAAACACAGAGATCATGCCAAGGGCGAATTAGGCCGCATGATAGAGGCTATGGCTACGAAAAAGTTCTTTAGCTACGAAGATACTATGCTAGCTAACGCATTGAATGACGATCTAGCCAACAACTATGGGCATGCCGGTGAGATTTACATTCAGCACGTCCTACAAAATATGAAATCTGTGGAAAAACTTGTTTTGGCTACCAGAGACAAGATGATAAAAAAGGCAGAGCTAGACTCACAGCATCGATTTTGGGTAGCCGAAATGTCCTGTACGTTTGCGGGGTTGCTAATTGCCAAGCAAATCGGCCTGTTAGAATGGGATTTAGAGCCTCTCTACAAGTGGATGATACAAAAGTTAGTTATAGCGAAGGAGAAAATGCAAGCAATGGTGGTGGACATTCACGATCTGATCGCCCAGTTTCTTAACGACAACCCACGAGGTATATTGCGCGTTAAGAGCACAAGTGACGCAAGAATACACGACCCTGAAATGGAGAATATAATTCTTCCAGATGCCTCACCGTCTTGGACTTGGGTGGGCAGGCTAGAATACGACATAAACAGATTGTATATAGTTCCTAACGCGCTCAAGAATTGGTGCGTCAAAAGAGGGCACGTCTATGCTTCTGTAAAGACGCTCATGGAGAAGTTCATGGGTATGCAGACTACCAAGATGCGCCTCGGTAAGGGCACTAAACTAAAGACCCCCATGCAACACTTGTTGGTTGTAAGTTGGGATGAGGATGACAATGACACGGTTGATGGTGAGTGATATATCGCCGGATGGTGTGCGTATAGTAGTTGATTGGAGTAAATTTACATCAGGCGCGTCTGTATTTATCCCGTGTGTAAACACTAAAAGAGCAGTAGACCACGTAGCGATGGCCGTCGGATTGTCTAAAGATAGCTTAGAGAAACGTGTTCGTGTAGAAGATGGTAAGTATGGCGTACGCGTGTGGCGTATGAAATAGAATCCCCTCAGAGGAGTTGCCCCCTTCGGGGGGCTTTTTTATCGCTGACTGTTAAACTCTGCGTTTGATCGCTGAATTTCTGAGATTACTCCCCTTTCCACTGGGTTTCCTGACTCGCTTGCAGCAGCCATAGTACCTCGTCTTGTTCTGGAAGTTTCTGACCGTTTTATTGTCTCTAAGTCTATAGCAGTGCCGGGATGGTCTTCGTTATAATCTGACATCTCCTGAAAACCTTCCTCTACCATGCTAGGGATTTCGTTCTCCCGTCCATAAGCTATCTTGTCTAATATGTCTTTCCTTCTTTGCTTTCTACCTAGCTCTTTACGAGTATTTAATGCAGTCTTGTCTCTTGCTGCGCGTGTAGATATTGGGGAGAAACCCATAGCTTGTTTCAGTACGTCTCCGAACGGTATGTCACCTGCTAGTATTGCGTCACCACGTCTGGTTTCGTAGCCCTCAGTTTCTAGTCTGTAGGCTTTAAATAAGTTACTGACGGAAGTGGGTAGTATATCTTCCCAAGCCCGTTCTCTGTCATAAGGGTTGTCGCTAAATAAACTTTCAACTCCTCTTTTAGCTCTTAAACCTATACCGACAGCAGGGCCACCCCACTGATCTACCGCAGATTCTACAAAGCTGTCTGAGCGATAGTTACCGCGATCTCGTATCATTAAGTTAGTCAAAGCAATACGATCCGTTACGTCCACTCCTAACATATTAGCTATGAGGCCATAGTACATATCTTCGCCGAGCATCTTAGCTATAAGAGTATTGGCATCGTCTTCGTCGTCTTCTAGGAATTGGTTCATTAAAACGATAGCAGGGCCGTAGAACGGTATGCCTTTTACGCCGACTAGCGCCGCGCCAGAAGCTGTCAGATAGAAAAACATATTTCGCATAACTCTAGCTTCTTCGCGCTCTGCTTCAGTACGCGCTTTACCGGTCATGTCCTCAAACAGAGTTTTAATCATCTTTAGATGAGTATATAAGAACTGTCCGGGCACCCTCTTAAATTGCCATAACACAGAACCTGCACTGGTTTGTGCAATACGGGGGGCGGTCGTCAATAAGGAAGAAGTGTTAACGAAAAGTGTTTCGTCCATCGCAGTTTCAGCAGCGGCTTCGCCGAACTTAGCTACTTCTTCTTTGGTTATATTCCTGAATGGGACGCTACCCTCTTTAACTCCTCTTGCTTTCGCTACGAGATTTTCTAGCTCCAGCCTGTACACGCTCATAGCACTAGCTTGCTTTATCATACGTTCGGAGTGGTTGAATAAAAATCCGGAAGCGTAAGTAGCTTTTTGCATGAGTGGGGTTACAGGGTTGTCTAGCTCGGTGATTTCCTCAGCCGACCCTCGTGTATCCACACCTCTGTCTTTAAATACTGCGCTTAGAGGCGCATACGGTTCTATTTTCTTAGCAAGCTCCGGTCTTCTGGAGAAGTCGTTTGTAATAGAAAACCCGCCTAGTTCTCTTACTTCTTGGCCTTCTATGTCTTCTCTGGAAGTCTTACCGAAAGTTTGTACGTTCAAGGCAAGAGCCAAACTTGTTGACATAGTAGCTCTGGCCGGCCCGTATTTAGCAGCCAGCCGAGATTGTAATTGCAGCGGTAAGATAGACATGTTTACCGCAACAGAACTTATGTTTGCCCCCAGCGTAGCTATAAAAGTACCGGCGCGTATGTAACGTGCAGTAGGAGATAAGTAAGGATTCTTTGCAAACTGTAAGTAGCTTGGCACTCTACCCATAAACTGTCTGGAAGTTTCGTCTTTAGTGCCAGCGACGATGGTAGCTGCTTCCTTTATGAAAACTTCTTCTTCAGGAAGTGCATCCCGCTTTTCACGTATTGTTCTAGCAGTGTCCTCTAACGCTATTACGTTTTCTAAATTAGCCAGACTGTCTACTAACTGAGGGGCACGTTGCTCTAAGGAAACTATTGCGTCTCCTTCCATACCGGCTATGCCCTGCCTAACCATACGAGACTGTATAAGGCTCTGATCTGGTAGTGCACGTAAAGTAAGATCGGCTAGGAACTCGTCAATACGCTTCTGAGCTTCTGGGTTTGCAGCTTCGATCTCACCAACTTGTTTCCGTAAATCTGATAAGAAAGGCAGAGGAATCGTGTTGTCGTAAGTTTGTTGCTGTATCTCGGACAGAGGTCTTCTTCTGACAGAAGATGTGTCTACCCCCTCTATCTCTTTAAGCCTTCTTATGGCCCTATCACGATCACTTTCCCCTTCAAACGCCATCGTACCGTACTGTGTTTGGCCGTTGTCGTCTCTGTACCTGAACTCTACCCACTTGTCTCCTTTACGAGTTAGTGGGAAATACGGCTCAATGAAGCCTGACTTAAGACGCTTAAGAAACATAGCGTCCCGTATAGTTACTCTAGTCTTTTCATTAAGTCCTAAACTTTCGATATTAGATTCTTCAGCAGCTATTATTCGATCATTTATACCTGAATAAAAATCACGTAGCCCTGTGTAAGCAGCTTTTTGTCTTTTGTTTAATTTATTAAACTCTCGTACGGCCTTATCAAAATTAGCTACTCGCTCTCTGTTAGGTTCAACAGTGCTTATTTCAGCGATACTAAGTTCAGTAGGTTCAGCATTTGGATTAGCTGCTTTTTCTTTGTCTAGTCTATCCTGTACTTTACGGCGTGCTACTTCTACCTGTGCTTTAGTAGCATAGGAAGACTCTTTACGTTTTAGGTTACCGCTCTTATCGCGTTCTCCATAAACCAACCAGAATTTTTTGTACCTATCAGGATCACCGGTTGGGTCAACCTGATTTACTGTCGTAAATATAATTAACTGGTCGTAAATTTCTTTAGCGATTCTGTCGTTTTTAAACGCCCTAACAATATCGTTACGTAAGTTTACGTACGTCTTCATACCTTCGGTACGTGAACCATTTATCTTGTACAGAATTTGTTGGAAATCTTTAGCTTCAGGTATTTTTAGTTTGAGTACGTCGCTTATAGCCTCTAAACCCACACCGTTTAAAAAGTTGGCGCGTACTTTACCTGAGCTTCTTGCAATTATCCCAATGTTGTCATCAAGATCGGTGCGGGGGGTATCGCGTATAAAACCTTTACCCCCACTTGTCAGTGTCGTAGCAGCTTCGGCATTTTCACCGGCTGCTAGTTGTGAAGGTACGTCAGTTACTCTCCGGGTATTAGCTTCTGTAGCCAGAATCTCGTTTATATAATTCTGTACTTCGGTGTCAGCAGAGCTTGTATCTATACCTATAAAACGCTGTATGGCTTCTCTAAACCTTTGCCACAGAGTCTTAGGTTCACCATTTGGTCTGTACGCAGCCAGACGCGCTTGGAACTCTGGGTTGGTAAACGCTTCAGCAACAAAGTCTTCTAAAGACTGCGACCCATACGCATCCGGCATAGTGTCCTTAATTGCTTCATATATAGAGTTTAGAGCTTTTGTTGTAGAGGCAGACTTTTGACTAAGTACGTTAGTCACACCTGCGTGAGTAGCTTCGTGCAGGATAGTGTGCGTACTGAGCGGTACGGAAGCGTTTATCAGTATGGTGTTTGTAGCTTTATCGTAAGCTCCGGCAAGTGGGTTGCCTTTAGAGTCATTAAGTTCTGCTACAGTGGTTAAGTTAACTCCACGTATTGCTTTGGCTAGTGCAACTGTAGCACTGCGTACCCGCACGTTGGGGTTAGTATCAAATATTGCTTTTAACGCACCTAACGCACTTCCTTTGTTTACTTGCTCAGTGACCTGTGTGTCAGCTAGAGCCATAGTAGCTGCTACGGCGTCTGCTCTTAACGCATCTCTACCACGGTTCAATAGTTGATCGAAAGTTATTGCGTCTGGGTCTGGATCAGCAGAAGTTGTTTCCATTTCGCTGATTATGCCGTCCAGCACTTCCATCTTAAGCCCGTCTAAGGCTTCCATATCAGCGTAGTTTTCTGCAACTTTAGTTTCTTCTTGCCGTATCTCTTTTCGTTTTTGTGTAATGTCTTTTTGTTTGCCTGTAGGAGAGCGTGCCAAGTCACCGATTACCCGTTGCCTCTCAACTATAGCTGCTTCTCTTATGTAGCTATTTAGCTTTTCGCTTTCTGCGGGCATATTTGCATCTACCCACGACTTAGCTGCTTCAGCTTTTCGTATGGTGAACTTGTTTTTTATAGTAGATTCAACTGGCTTGTTTATATCAAACGCAATGTTACGTAGCATCTGATCAAAATCTGCACTGCTGTCTAAGTAAAACTTTGCGGCTTGCTCTGGTTGATACTTCTTCCTATTGTTTACGGGAGTTGCATTGAGAGCTAACAAAGGTTGGTTGTTTTGTTTTGCCTGCTTCTTAGCTTTCTTGCGTGTTTTGCTACGCTTGTTGGGTTTGGCTTGCTCTACTACTTCTGGGGCGGCATCAGACTCTACGATAGGCGCAGATTCAGGTGCAGGTTCAGGTGCAGGTTCAGGTGCAGGTGCAGGTTCAGGTGCAGGCGCAGGCGCAGGTTCAGGAGTGGGTTGAGCCGCCATAGTAGTACGAGGGCCACCACGCGGGCCTATAAGTGCACCTTGTTCTGGGGCTGGGCCAGCGGCAGCATCAGCGGCGGCTTCGGCTTCTTGAGCTTCTTGGCGTTCTATTCTGCGCTGTATATCTGCAATTTCTTGGTCTACTGGGTCAGCAGTTTCAATAGCCGGTATCTCTAGCTGTCTCTGTCCCGCTACTGGACGGCCTGTACGCTCGGCAGTTTGTAGGGCGGCCTCCATAGCAGTAGGGACATCAGGGCGCTGCGCTACTCTAGCGCGAGCTTCTTCCTGCGTTTTCTGTTCTTCCCGTTCTTGTTCTGCTAACTCAAACGCTTGTTGACGTTCTTCAGCGGCGCGAGCTTCTTCCTCTGCAACTTGTTCCGCACGTTGGGCATAGGCTAAGTCTTGCTGTTCCTCACGAACGTCCTGC
>Ga0181577_10002291_pt1 | contig 15101 bp, 10 predicted proteins | sample 101ome_21_FD_132468 | JGI IMG/M metagenome (GOLD analysis project Ga0181577, IMG submission 132468) | Coastal salt marsh microbial communities from the Groves Creek Marsh, Skidaway Island, Georgia - 101413BT metaG (megahit assembly) | ecosystem: Environmental > Aquatic > Marine > Intertidal...
CAGGTCGTCAGGCTTCGTTTCGCCCCAGTTGTCCACCTCGGCGGGGTCGACCTCGTGAAACCGGCCGCCGTGTCGGGAGGTCTCAAAGACCTGGGTTTGGAATGCGTTGTCCTTCATGCCGGAAGCGTTGTTGGATTGAAACAGGGACTTCACCACGTGGTAAGCTTCCTTGGGATTCCGGTGGATGTCCACCAGCCCCCAGTGCTCTTCGTTGGCGTCGGCGTCGTAGGGCACTCCACTGCTGGCCGGGGCGACTCCGCCCTGGTCCTGCACGTCCGCTTGCCCCGCTTTCCACCACCCGTCGGTGAAGGAGAAGACCGCGGCACCGGCACAACGAACCGAGTCGGAGAACAGGGGCTCCAACAGGGCCCGGGTGGCGTCGGCTTGAGCACGCTGGTTGGAGCCTTGCTCGTAGCCCAGCATCGCGGTAGACATGAAGCTGTCCGCACCAATCTCCGAGAAGTACATGGGCTTGTCGCTGAGCTTGGCAAAGTCCAAGGCAGCGGTGTACGAGACGTCCCAGCGGTACACGTTCAATCCCCACAGGTCGATGTCCGTCAATTCTGCGATCAAATCCTCGTCGGGCAATTCACCGTGGGCCGTCGACACCGGGTGATTGGGGTCTGCGGCTTGGATGGCCGCCGAGGCCTTGCGCAAGGTCTCGTACCACAAGTCCAAGGAACCTCTAAACCATTCGGGGTGGAAGTTGAATTCGTTGCCAAGTTCCCACAGCAAGATGGCCGGGTGCGACTTGAACCGTTCGACGTAATCGAGGTAGGTGCCCGATTGCAAATCGAAGACCCCACCTTGGTTGTACCCGATTCCGACGATGACCGAGATTCCCGCCTCGTACATTTCATCGAGCACGGCTTCCGAAGCGATGGGTTCGTACACGCGAACGGTGTTGATGCCCATGTCCTGCATCAGGCCGAGATCTTGCGTCAGCGTTTCGAAACTGCGCTCCGCCTTGCCAACGGGCACGGGGTGGTAGCACACCCCTTTCACGAAGTAGATGCCTTCCGTGGTGTGGATTTGTCCTCCCTTGGTCCAAACCCTTCGTTGCGGAATAGCCGTGCACGAAGCCACAACCAGGAACAGGAAAGGCAACCAAAGGCGAGGGTTGTAGGGCATAGATCGAGGCATCAGTGGGCGGGGTTCAAGACGTGACGGTCGAGCAGCTCGCGCTGGCCTGAGTAGGTGGGTTTGATCTCCTGCCCATTGCGCTTCAGGCCTTCGAACACGCCTTCTTCCACGAGCGACCAAATCGCGTACTTGGCTTCCCCATCTCGCGTGAACAACCCAAAGTGGTTTTCCGAATCCGTGGGGTTGGCCGAGCTCTTCCACGGCTCGTCAAACGCTTCGAAATAGAAACAGCTTATGCCGGAGGACTGGGTCCACTTGCGCATGCCGTGGTAGAACAGGGCCTGCTTGTATTCGTCCGCCGCACGGGACCCCTCGGGGCCGTAGAACCCGTCGGAGACGCTGGCCCACCCCGTTTCGCCGATGTGCACCGGCTTGTCCTTGTCGATGCGCCCCACGTACTTGACGACGGAGGCGTATTGGTTTTGGCTGTAAGCAAGTGCACTGGCCATGGCCGTTTCCACATCGCCCTTCCAAAACGTCGGGTTGTAGTGCGTGTCGTGGAAAGGGTAGGTGTGCACTGACACGTAATCCACCGCGCGGATCAGGCTGTCCAAATCGGCGTTGTGGTATTCGGCACCGCCGCCTCCCCACGACGCGAAGTTGTCTGAGCAGGTGATCCACAGGTCGCTCGGCAAGTCGCCGTCGCGCTTGAGTTCCTGCAGGTGGTTGACCCACTGCAAGATGACCTTGGGCGCCACGAAATAAGGCGCTGCCCAATGCACCATGGCTTCGTTGCCAACGGCGATGACCTTGATGATGTCGGGATGTTGTTGGGCGAGAGCCACCGCGCGCTGAATCTCGGCTTGATTGGCTTGGAAGTCCTGTTCAGCGTGGTTGGGGGCGTCGGTCCACGCGCCTGCGCAATCGATCCACGCGCCCAGCATCACGTACATCTCAAAAGCCGGGTCGCCTTCTTTCAACTCGGCAATGGCCTTCACGACGTTGGACGCGTGCGGCAACTGGACGTTGTAGGTGCGCAAAAACCGAATCCCCATGGCGTGCATCAGAAGCATGTCCTCTTTCAACTGGTCCACGGTCGGTTGCTCCGAGCGGGTCAGCCCGCGATAGCCGCCGTACGAGATGGCGGTGTAGGCAGGGTTTCCAAGAAGTTGGGAAGCGGATTTGTCTTGCATGGGTTCAGGCTTGGGGGCTTGAGACTGGGACGTGTCTCCGCACGACGCAAGGGTCGACGCGAAGAGGCACAGAACGGCGAGGGGTCTGCAGGTTCGACCCGTTCCGGTGAAACTAAACTTGAAAGAGGACACGCGCCGCATCGATCGGGGTTCAGGCGACAACGGTCAGTTGGGTGACTTCGTGAGTCCGTCGGAAAATCTTGCGGCTGAGCGCTTGATCGAGCGTCAACCCTTCGACACGCTTGGTGCTGCCATCCACCAATGTGACGTCAATGCAAGGGGTGTCACCACGTCGGTGGACCACAGGCACTTGACAAACCGTGTAGGCGAGGCTGCCTTCTGCGAGTTCGAGGGATTGCCATTGCTGCTGGACGTCGACGTACGTGAACGTGTCGGGTTCGGTCAAGAACTCTCCGGCGTGCATCAAGGCACGGTCGAAGTGAAGTTGGCCGTCGGAAACCCGAACGCCCAATTCGCCGAATCGACACAGCAGGTCTTCCTTCACCTGCCCCGTCATCCCAGGCTGCTGGGCACCTTTTCCGCCTGGCGTGTGGGAGTAGGGGTCGGTGGGGAAGGCGCCGTACAACTCGGGCGACTTGTGCGCGCCGATGCCGGCGTTGATCTCGAAGTAGTGGTCAAACAACAGACCCACCACTTCGGGCGATTCGTTCTGTTCCACGGCGCCCTTGGTGACTTCGAAGGCCGCGAGGCGGAGCTTCGACACCATGTGCCAGTAGATGGAGCCCAGTCCTTCGTAGCCAAAGAACGTGCCCGACCGGCCGGTGAACGCCTTGTGGTTGAAGATGCCTTCGTAGATGGCTTCGACGTCTTTCTGGCCGGACGCGACCAAGGCGTCGTAGGCGGCCGGGAGCTTGGCCAACGCTTCGCGCAAGGCGCGTCCGTTGTTGAAGTTCCCGTTGAAGTGGAAGCCGCCGAGGCAGTCTCGGGTGACGATATCCTGGTTGCCGTCTTCCACGAGCTTGGACAACAGCGGCGAACCGGCGATGGCAGCAGGGTCGATGTTGTTTTTGTCCAGGAAGCGCGGCAGCGACTTGTTGGGGTAGAGGACGTAGCTGTACTGGTCCTCACGGAACAGCGCGCTGTCCTTCAGGGCGTCCAACACGGCCAGGCTTTCCTTGGCGTCGAGCAATCCTGCACTGAGCACCGCGACTTGCCCTTCAAGCATCTCGGGCAGGTAGGTGATGTCGATGCCACCGTCGGCCTCCACCGTCATCAGGTTGTACGCGTGGTACAGGCCGTCCTTGCGCTTGTTGGCGTGGATGCTGTGCTCGAGGTGTGCCAAGGCGACGTCCACGAAGGCTTCCAAATCTGACAAGGCCAAGGTGCCTTTGCGGCCGGAGAAGTTCTCGGTGTAAATCTTTTGGCGGTAGTCGCTGGATGCGGTTCCCAGCCCGTCCAACAGGGCGCGGCGCTGGGCGTTGGAGATGGACCCCGAGGTGAGGCCTTCGTGCTCGCGCAACGTGGCGTGGATGCGCTGGAAGCAGTCGAGCAACTCTTCAGACACAGCCACTTCCTTGTGTTGGGTCGAGCCCAAAATGTCCTTGAAGTACACCAAGAACCGGCGCAGGTAGTACAGGGTCACCATGGACACGCCGTTGCCCACCAGGGCGTTGTTGGCGTCGTTCCACTCCGGACGCTGGGTGTTCATCCAAATGCCGCCCTCCGGAATGAAGTTCGCCACCTTGGCAAGCATCGTCGCCATCAGCTTCTCGATGAAGTTGACTTTGTAGATGAAGACGTGGGTCTCGCGAAGGAGTGCCCCGTCCCCGCCAATTTCTCCGCGCTTCAGTTCGATCTTCTGCTCGGCGTCGTGGTCGTAGTCGATGGTGTTTTTGGGATCCTCAAGAAGGGCATCGTACGGTTTGATGCGGTAAGGCACATTCGCGTAGACAAACGAATCGTCCTCGAAGTACTGCTCCAACTTCTCGGGGTAGTAGGCACGCAGGAATTCAAGGAACTTGAGGAGGTAGATGATCTGGTGATCGCCCCAGTAGCCGATGTAGGACCAGGGGTTGTCGGGCTCAATCGTTTCCCACTCAAAGCCGTCCTTGAAGACGCGGTAGGGGTTGTACCCGTCGAAGGTGGTGGCGTTGAGGAACTTGAAAATCATGCCCTCGATGAACTCCGGGTAGGAGTGGACCAGGGCTTCCCAGTTTTGGAATATGTCGCGCCAGTTCCCTTGGTAATCCAGGATTTTTGCGCCTGTTTCCTCGTCGCGAAGGTTGATGGAGAAGCGGTTCCACGGACGGCTGGGGTCGCCGTGGCGGCGGCTGAATTTCAGCGGCAGGTATTCGGCGCACAGGCGTTTGAAGTTGAGGTCGTCGTCTTGGCTCGCCTGCTCCTGCAAGAAGCCCAAATCAAACCTCTCCGGCCACGCCCCCATCAGCTCCGACTTCTTGAAGAAGACCTTGTGGTTCGCGCGGTCGATGTACGCCATGAAGTCGGCGCGGTCGATCTGGTAATTCTCGTCGAAGATGCCGCCGCGCATGATGTTGAACATCGTGTTCGCGAAATGGCGAATGTTGCGTCGACGGTCCGCGGTGAGCTGGAGCCCGTCGCTGGCGGCCACGAGTTCCATCAGGCGGTTCGACCCGTCCTCGATGTCCTTCAACAGGACCTTTTTCAGTGCGTCAGGGGACTTCAAGTCTTCCTTGAGCTGGACGACGCTCCGGATGGATTGCCCGAGGTTGGTGGCGAGGATCCAGTCCTTCGATTCGCCGGCCGCGAGCTCGAAGTCGGCCTGCACGAAGTAGGCGCCGCGCTCGGCTTTGATGTCGGTCTCGGTGGCCACGCGCTCGCCGCATTGGAAGGCGTGGACTTGCTGCGAAGACAAGAGCACCTTGGGGGCGTCGAGGCCGATGGACCAGACCACGTTGGCCTTCAGCGCCTCGCTCGGCTCCGCCTTGTCGGAGATGATGGCGCTCAGGGCGTAGATGCCGAGGTTGCCCTCTTCGAGTTCGCACTTCTTGTAGGCGTCGACCAAGTTGCTGCTGCCGCGCTGCAGGCCTTCGGGCACGCCGTAGGGCAACACGTTTTGGATGCCGTCAAGAAGGCTCACTTTCGTGGCGCTCGAAGACGTCGAGGTCAATTTCGCGTGGCGCGCAAACCCAAACCGCTCGCTCGCTGCCCACTGGTACTGGAAGGTCAGCCCCAAGTCGTGGTTGATTTCCTCGAAGATGACCTTGTTCCCAAACGCGTTCTTGTACAGGTTGCGCTCGAGGTGGTAGGTGCCTCGGTATTGGTTGGAGAAGGGCAGCCACAGCGTGCGCCAGTCTTCACCTTCCACCAACACGATGGTCTTGCTTCCCGTGGTTTCGGAGGCTTCCGTGATTTTGTCGTCGGTGTAGTAGGGGAACAACGCGAAGTCGCTGTTCTTTCGGCCTGCGCTCAGTCCTCCGTTGCTGGACAAGAACATCCAGTGGTCGGAGTGGCTGACGATGCTCATGAAGAACGGACGCATCCGGTCGACTGAGCTGATTTTGTAGTACGTCTCTCCGTCGAGGGTGACTTCCTGGCCGGAAGTGGCCGCGTCGGAGGGATTCAAAGGTTGAAGGCCGAGGTGTATGGGTTTGGCGTGGTCCGTGGCGCTCATTTCAGGGGGGTCGATGTTGTCGTGGAACCGCGGATTCATTCTGTGTAGGAATGACATCTCATTCGCTCCGTGGTTGGAGCCCAAATCGTGCGGTTCCCATGCCGTGCATTAACGGCCGAGCGAAAATAGAGAGGGTTTTTGAGAAACTCCCTTTAATCCGGGGGGAGCTTGTCCACTGATGCCCCCGGTTGTGAACATTGTACCCAAGACAAGGGCTGCCTACCTTTCCGGCATGCAGCCCAAAACCTATCTCTGGGGCCACCCCTGGCGCCTCGTTTTCATCCTCATCTTTCTCCTTGTGGGGGGCGTGGTCGCTTCCAGTCCGGTTTGGGTGGGCTTGCTGGGCATGCACTTGCAAGAGGTTTCCACCGGGGTGCAAGCGAACGAAGGGAACAGCGCCTGGGGGGTTCTGCCCTGGCTGGGCATGGCCACACTGCCCATCTACGCGCTCGCCGTGGCCCTCACCGTGAAGGTGTGCCTCATCCTCCTGGCGATCGACCTGTTCCGAACCTTCCAAAGCAGAAAGTCATGATTCGTGCGTTTCCGATCATTCTGTTGTTGGTTTTGGGGTGCCGTGCGACCGCCCAAACGCAGCTCGCGGACTACCCGCTCGGCCCTGTGGAGGATGCGGCCGGGCGCCTTTGGTTTGGGTCGGTGGGCAGCGGGGCGTTCATGTGGGACGGCCAAACGCTCCACGAATTTCACGAGGAAGACGGGCTGGTCGGCGACCGCGTGACGGGGCTCACCCTTGATGTGGACAGCACGCTGTGGTTCGTGTCGGCCCACGAGCACATGGGCGGGGCGTCCGAGCTGATGACCTGGGACGGACAGCGCCTGGAGCGGGCCACGCACGCCTTCGGGTTTCCAGACAAGCCGGTGCGTCCGTTTTTTGACCGGGACGGGGCGCTTTGGGTGCAGTCGAAGGGGAGTTTCTACCGGGAGGACATGGGGATGTTCCTGGAATTTTCCTTGCCGGAACCGACGTTGCCTCGGACCAACACGACGGGCTACGAGCCGATGAACATGCGCCAGATGCGGAACGGCGACCTGTGGTTCGCGACGTCGGACCAGGGCGCGTACCGATGGGACGGACGGGATTTTCACCAGCTGTCCACCGAGGACGGCTTGCCGACCAACAACGTGTCGCTTCACCTCGAGGACCGTCAGGGTCGCCTGTGGCTGAGCTGCTTTCACTGGCACTTGGTGCCTGAAGACAAGCGCGGCGCCCTGTGCGTGTGGGACGGCGAAACGGTGACCACGTTCCCCGACGTGCCTGGTCTCACAGGCAACGAAATCTATTCCGTGTTCGAAGACCGCGACGGGGACCTGTGGATCTGCGCGACGGGCCACGGCGTGTACCGCTACGACGGCGAGACGTTCGAGTTGCACACGAAGCTGCAGCCGGCGGACCCGGACTTCCTGTTTGGGTGCAACGCCATTTCCCAAGATCGGCGCGGACGCCTCTGGTTTGGGTTTGCAGGGGGGATGTACAGGCTGGATGGAGACACGTTCGTGAACGTAACTCGGGAGGGGCCGTGGGAGTGAAGTACAACCTTGGTGTCGTAGTTCTGTGTTATCTTAGAAGCACCAACACCTTTGAAATCAATCTCATGCGTTTTTCTTCTCTCTTTCTCTTCGCGGCGACCCTTGGGTGGGCCGGCATGGCAACGGCCCAAGTCACCACCACGGTGGATTGCGACCTGATGGGGTTGGTGGTCAACGTGGGGTCCGATTCCAACTCGGTGAATTTGTACCACCCCGGGGGCTACCTGACTTGGCCGCCTGCGTACAACGTGATGACTTGGGAGTTCACCGATTCGGAGGGAAACTTGATTGACGAAGCCACCACACAAGATGACAATTTCATCCACGTGGTTCACAACCTGCCGGTGACGGACACGCTCTTTGTGTCGGTGTTGTTGACCAACGACTCGGCCCTTCACAATGGGGTGCCCGTTGCTTGTTTGATCGAGGACTACCTCTTTTGGGAAGTCGACACCTGGCCCAACAGCGGGGAGGAATACGGGACCTGGACGCTGGGAGGCAGTGTGGGGGAAGACGTGAGCGAAACGAGCGGGATGGATGCGACGGCCGCGCAACGGCTGGAGTGGACGATGTTCCCGCAACCGGCGGTCGATCGGCTCGTGATGACGGGCTTGACGGGCGCGGGCACGGTGACGGTGCTCGATTTGTCAGGCAAGGAGCGGATGAAGGTGGCGGTTCGGGCCGCGACCGAAACGCTCGACGTGTCGGAATTGGCGACAGGCATGTACCTCGTGCAAGTGGCCAACGTGCGCGGAGACGTGGTGGGCACACGCCGCATGATGGTTCTGCGGTAAGGCGCTTTCCTCTGGGAATCGATTGGCATAGGGCGCACATACCTTGAGGCTCGTGAAACAACTTCTGTTTGTCGCGTGGGTGACGTTGGGATGGGCCGCCATGGCATGGGGCCAATGTCCCACGGGAGAAACCCCGGATTGCAACGGCAATTGCTACCCCGCTTCGTGGGTGGGCGACGGCGTCTGCGACGACGGGTACACGTTCCCCTCGGATTTCATGTGCGCGGCCTTTGGGTGGGACGGTGGAGACTGCGGAGACTGTCCGGACGGCATGCAAATGGACTGCAACGGGAACTGCGTACCGAACTCCTTGTTGGGGAACGGTGTCTGCAACGACGACGCGTTTGTCAACTTCGCTTGCGAGAGTTTCAATTGGGACGGCGGCGATTGCAACGTGCAATGTCCGCAAGGTCAATTTGCCGATTGCAACGGCACGTGTTGGGACAACGAGGTGCTCGACCTGCTTGGAGATTGGCATTGCCATTCCGGGGTGTGGCTGGGGATTTGGTGGATGCAGGAATACGGCGAAGTCAACCTCGATTGCGAGGAGTTCAACTTCGATGGGGGGGATTGCGTGGTGTGGGGATGCATAGATCCTGAGGCGACGAATCACTACGAGTTTGCCACGGAAGACGATGGGACCTGCCAGTACGGGACCTGCCCTCCAGGCACGCAGGATTGCATGGGGGCGTGCGTGCCCGAGAATTGGGTAGGAATGAATGGGTGCCAAAGCGCCCCGGCGACGAACCTCGAAGATCACCTGCTCGAAGGCGCCTATCCGGCCGTGCTGGAGCAGGTGGTGCACGTGGGGGCCAAGACGCGAAACGTGTGCGTCCTTCCCGACGGCCAAACCGCCGTCGCCGCCACCGACATCGGCTTCGTGCGCATCGATCTCGACGACGGCGATGCATGTTCGAGCGTGGCGACCGTCCCGACCGATGGGCTGTACACGGTGGAGTGCACGGCGGACGGGGCGTACGTGTTTGGGTCCGCTTACACCACGGGAACCATCAAAGTCATGGAGGTGGCGACCAACGAAGTGGTGGCGTCCATCCCTTCCGGCAACTTGCCGTTGAAGTTGCGCCGGAGTCACAACGGGGCCTGGATGGCGTGTTCGAACCACGATTCCAACACGGTCGTCGTCTTGGACACGGAAACGTGGGAGATCGTCCAAACCCTCGACGTCGGCATTCACCCCCGAAACGTAGCGTTCTCCCCAGACGACGGCCTGCTGTACGTGGCGAACTGGAGTTCGTGGACGCTCGGGGTGTACGACACGGAATCGTGGGAGCTCGTGACGGAGGTGCCCGTCGATTACTGGCCCCAGGCCGTGTGGGCAACGCCGGACGGGCAGCACGTGCTGGCGGCGAATTTTGGGTTTGACCACACCTACGACCACATCTCCGTCATCCGAACGGACGACTGGGTGACGGTGGCGCGACTGCAGACGGGCGCCGGGCCGGAAGACATGATGACGCTCGGCGCGCACGGGCAGTACTTGTACGTGTCCAACTGGGGGATGTCGTGCTGTTTCTACACTGTGAACAGCCCGTGTTGCGAGGAAGAAATTGACGCGGGCTCGGTGACGATCATTGCCCTGCCCAACTTTTCAGAACTGGTGCCTCCCGGTGTCGTGCCTGACGAAATCCCGTACATTCAATCGACGCTGATGACGGTGGCGACGGAGGGGGAATACTCGTTTGGGATGGCGGCGACGCCGGACGGATCGAGGCTGCTCGTTTCGAACATGGACGGGGAGACGGTGAGTGTGTTGGGGCTGGAGGCGCTGGAAGAAGCCAGCGGCGAGCAGGTCGGCGAAACGTGCGACAACGCGGAGGTGTTGATTGCTCCGTCGTATTGTGTGGAGGCGTGCACGTTTGGGTACCAAGACGACATGAACCAGCATTGCCCGTTTGAGGAGGAAGGGGGGCGCGATCGGGTGTACCGCTACGATGCGCTCGTCACGGACACCGTCAACATCGAGTTGTGCGACGCGGAATTCGACACGAAGCTGTACATCTTCGAGGGCGAGTGCACGGAGGGTTTGTCGAGTGACGCCCTGTACTGCAACGATGACGCGTGTGGGGTGAACGGGTGGCGTTCGAGGTTGGACGACGTGGTGTTCGAGGCGGGGTCGACGTATTACATTGTGGTGGACGGCTACGGGGCCGCCGATTCAGGCCCATTCACGATGTGTTTTGAAAAGGAGTGCCCTGCGGATTTGAACAACGACGGAACCCTTGGAACAGGTGACTTGTTGATCATGTTGAAGGGCTTTGGCGGGCAATTTCACGTGGAGCAATTGATCGCATTCATCGCGGCGTTCGGGGACGAATGCAATTGAATTTGTGGGGTGTCGAAGGGGAGGGGAATTGATGGACTTTTGGGCCTTCAACATCGAGGCTCATGTACGCCGTCATCGCGATCCAAATCAGCAATGCGCTGAACATCCGCAAATGCCGCCAGGAGCTGGCGCTTCCCATCCTGTTTTCCGATTCGGACGAGCTGTTTCTGCAAAGCGGAAAGGACCAGTTCATCTACGTGTTTCAGTACGGGGTGGTGGCCTTTTTCAACCACAATTCTGGGGAGATCAATGCCTTCGTCAAGCAACTCAACCCGGCCGCGCGTGACTGGGAGGATCAGGAGTTGAGTGAGACCATGAAGGTGGTGGTGGTGCCGGGCACCAACGAGGTGTCGTTTGACCACGTGACGATTTCAGACTTCGATCCTGAGGCGATCCGGTTGATCATGCTCAACACGTCGCAGTCGGTGGCGCTCGACAAGTACCTCGAAATCACGGACGAGCTGCTGAGCGAGACGAGCCAGTACATCGACACGCTCGAGGCGCATGGGACGCTCAAGATCTCTGGCCGAAAGCTCAAGATGTTCATCGGGCACGTGCTCAAGATCAAGAACCAAATCTCCGAGAACCTCTACATCTTCGACTCGCCCGACATCACGTGGGAAAACGAGGCGCTGAACAAGTTGAACGCCTCGCTGAAGCAGACGTTTGACCTGAAGGACCGCTACCGCTACATCTACGAGCGCACGGCGATCATCAAGGAAGACCTCGAGCTGTTCAAGGACATCATGGACCACCGCGAGAGCAGCAAGCTCGAATGGATCATCATCCTGCTGATTTTGGTGGAAGTGGTGGACGTGTTTGTGATTCGGATCCTCAACCTGTTTTAAGCGGGGGGGCAATTGCGGAGCGTGGCGCGGGTGTACCTTGACCGCATGCATCAGGGGCTATGGATTTGGTTGGTGGTGGCCTCATGGCTTTCCACTTGGGTGGGCGAACCGGAACATCAATTGCGGTTCAGGGTGGTGGCCCCGGGGCTGTCGCCCGACTCGGCGGTTTGTGTGACGGGAAGCCCGCGCGCTTGGGGGCCGTGGCGGCCCGACGGCATGCCGCTTCACTACCGCGGCGACGGGGTGTGGGAGGGCGTGGCGGCACTTCCGACCCAAACCCTGGAGTACAAATTCACCCTCGGCACCTGGGCGAACGAAGCCCTCGATTCACGGGGTCTCAAGCGGCCCAATTCCGTCCTGGATTTGACCGGCGATACCGTGGTGGTCGACACCGTGCTGGGCTGGAGTGACGCCCAAACCGAGCACCCCGTCGTGGGCCAAATCACCGGCCGCCTCGACATGCTCGGCGCGCGGACCGGTCCGGGACTGTTGGCGCGGGAAGTGTGGGTTTGGGTGCCTCCCCAGACCGATCCGCCCACCCCCATCGGGCGTGTCCTTCTCATGCACGACGGCCAAAACGTCGTCGACCCCCACACCGCCAACTTCGGCGTGGATTGGGGGGTGGACGAGTGCCTGGACACCCTTGTTCGGAACGGAACGGTGCCGCGCACCTTGCTCGTGACCGTGGCCTGCACCGCAGAACGCGGCGACGACTACGGCCCTGGGCCGCAAGGCCAGCGCTACGTCGATTGGCTCGTTTCCGACCTCCTTCCCGAGGTCCGCGACCGCTACGACGTCGCCGCCTCCGCGCCCGTCACCGTGGCGGGCGCCTCGATGGGCGGACTCATCTCATTCGTGGCGGCAGAGCGGCACCCTGACGTGTTCGCCTCTGCGATTTGCATGTCGCCCGCCTTTGCGTACGCCGGTTTCAGCTACCCCGACACGCTCCGTAGCCGCTCGTGGCCAGGCAACGCCGTTCCGCTCTGGATCGACAACGGCACGGTGGGCCTGGAAGAACAACTTCAGCCCGGGGTTGACGCCATGGGCACGCTCCTCGACGAGCTCGGCCACCCCCACATCGTCCGAATCTACCGAGGCGCCCGCCACTTCGAGGCGGACTGGGGCGCGCGCATGGACGAGGCGTTGCGGTGGGTTCAGAACCGCGAACGCGACTCAGGGCTTTGAGCCCGCGCCCTGACGAGGCAGGAACGCAATCGACGCCACCTCGAGGTCAAACGCCTGCGCCGTACCGTCGTATTTCATCAGCCCCAGGCGCAGCACTTGCCCCAAATCGCGCCACGGGCGGACAGAAGTGAGGTCACCCATTTGGGCTTGACTCCACTTCAAGTCCGAGGCAGAAATCACCACCTCTTGCCATTCAGCGGTGGGCTCGAACGAGGCGTACGCGTAGGGCATCCACCACCGCTCGGACGTTTCCATCGTCAGCTTGAACGGCCCGCCTGTTCCGCGGCATTTCACCACAATCTGGTCGAGGTCGGACAAATTCCGCGCCCCCCACGTCGAGCGCACCGACGCAAACCCGCCGTTGTTCTCGAGCCGCGTCGCGCCCTTCCACATCACGGTCGAATCCGTCCACGCCAACTCTCCCTCCGACACCCCGCCCATGACGTTGTCGTTGAGTACGCGCCACGGTTCAGCCATGGCGCGGCCAAATTCGACGAGGACGGGGCCATTGGGTTGGGTCGATTCCATGGGGGTGCAAGAAGCTAGGGACCAAAGGGACACCGCGAGGTGCATCACCGACGACAAATTCAGGCAGTTCACAGCATCAGAACAACTCTGCGGTGCGTCAGTTCACAACGGCCATTGCGGCCATGTTCGTGACTGCCCATCCTTCCGCCAGTTGGTCAAGCCTCGTTCGACTCCTCCGTTGGAATCTCCAACATCTCCAAGGCTTTGGGATGCAACACAAACACCACACGTCGCCGGTCGTGGGCGTCTTTTTCCCTCAAAACCAAATTCACTCCAAACCCAAGTTGTCCAAATTCATTGCATTCTCGTACAAACCGCGCCCGCCTGCCGCGACGTGTTTCTTCGGTCTCGAACTCCGATTCCGACAGAAGGTTGTCGAGTTCAACAGCACCTAAGGGTTTGCCATTCAAGCGCTTCCAGTTGTCCAAGTGAGGTCGAAGGGCCTGAGGGATGGAAGAGGGTTCTTGCCCCGTCGCTGACCTTTTGGACAGCACCTTCCAGACTCCAAGTGCGGCAGCGAAAACGAAGCCGACGATCCACCACCAAGGAGTGGGAAGGTGGGCATGTTGAGTCAAGGGTGGGGTCACGTTGCCTTCAGGTCCCTTGACCGTGTCATGCAGTTTGCTTTGCCCGTTGTTCAAGATGAACATCTCTCCTGCAGGCGAGGCCAGGAGGGCTGAAAGCGCAGGTTCTGTCAGTTCTGAGCTTTTGCCAGGCATCGAGGGTTCACCCCACCAGCACCATTGGCTGTCTGAGGCCAAAATCACCCCATTGACAACCCCTGTAGGTTTCGCACCGCGGGCGAGAAGGGATTCTGCGGCACACTTGCCTTCCTGGGTCCAGCCCTCATTGGGGTGCCAGCGCCAGTGCGTCCGTGCCTTGTCCAACACATTCAAGGCACCAGCAGCATCTATCCAGGGGTCGCCCAACCGCGTTTGCATGCCACGAGGGGCCTCCTTTCGTGGTTCCCAACCGAGGGGTCCTTCCATCCAAATGGCGTTTCCCGAGTCGAGCAACATCAGCGATTCATTCATCAAAAAGGGCGAACTGTTGCTCGGCCAGTCTGAACGTTCAATGGTGCAACTCGCTGGAGTGGTGATGACGGTTTGTCCTTCTTCAGGAGTGGCTAAAAAAGCCGTCGGCTGCCAAGTGATGTTGAACCACGTATTGAACATGCCATAGAGCGTGGCGATGTTGTTGGGTCCTGCGATGCGGTCGTTGTTCAACCGGAAGAAAAAACCAAATGAGATGCCTTTTTGGGGGGTGGCGATGAACGTTCTCAGCGCATCGTCTTGGCCGTCAAACGTGACGCATTTTCCGTGCATCCCAGATTCCAATCTGGGCTCGGATTGAACAAGCATCTCTCTCTTTCGGCGTTCGCTTGTGAAGCGTTCGTCCTCGAATTCCCAGCGGTCAGAATACCTCGCAGGGTCCAAGTTTTGTTCCGGGTCAATCAATGCGTCGATTTCCTCTTGTGTCCACGGTGACCCCGACAGGACAACGTCGTCGACAGAGACCGCACCGTGGTTGGTCCAGTGGCTTCCGAAGTAGCCACCCAGCAAAATGGAATTGTAGAAGTAGTTCAGGTTTTTGCTTTTCCCTTGAAACACCAATTCACCATCGACCCAGACGTCCGTGCTGTTGTCTTCTTGACGGCTGAACGCCACATGGTGCCAAACGTGCGGTTGAATTTCCGCAATCCCCGGGACGAAGTTGCCAGTCCCACAATCTCCGAGTTCCAAGTAAGGCAAGACCAATTGATGGGAGTGAGGGGCACTGCGTATGGCTTCGGCGGTAGGGGCTGGATAAGTTTCGCGGGGATTGGCTTCCAAGACCCACCACGTCCATTCATCCTTCGCATGGAGCTTTCCGCGATGCATCCAAACTTCACCGAGATCATTCAACTCATTCAAGCCGTCCATCCATCCTTGGCCGAGGGTTCCCATTTCCCTCCAGTGTTGTGGATCA
>Ga0181577_10002292_pt1 | contig 15095 bp, 25 predicted proteins | sample 101ome_21_FD_132468 | JGI IMG/M metagenome (GOLD analysis project Ga0181577, IMG submission 132468) | Coastal salt marsh microbial communities from the Groves Creek Marsh, Skidaway Island, Georgia - 101413BT metaG (megahit assembly) | ecosystem: Environmental > Aquatic > Marine > Intertidal...
AATCTATTACGGTTTCGGGGGAAGCGTCAAGGTGACCCTTGACCATGTAAAACAATCTATATTCTTCTTTGAGATCTTTTAACATAATGTATTTACAAATATGTTACATTATTGCGCTAACATGGATTAAAAACTTTCAACAGTTATATCAAATAATTCTCCTAATGACATCTCTTTCATATCTGGATGTATATTATAAACTGTACCTAATGAATCACCTTTGTTTTCTAAACCAAACAATATATATAAATCATCATCAGTTAAATCTTGTTCTAGTTTATTTGCTGCCCAAATAGCAGATATTAAAATTAAACTGGTTTGTAATTGTATATCTTCAATTTGATTTAATCGAATGTAGTTGGTTGCTCGTTTTCTTGCTTTGTTATAAAATTCTACTCTTCTGCCAATGCTTAACAAGTATTCTTTAGATGTCATGTATTCCTCTTACATATTAACAAAGAAATAAGGTAAACTTCCTTTGTTGCTGATTGCATTTTCTAATTCATCTGGACGCATGTAATCAACACTGTGTCCGTCTCTTTTTACAGTAAACATCTCACCCATAACTTTATTTGAAAGCAAAACGCTTCCGGTAGCCTTTTCAAAAGAAATTGCTCTATACCTGATAAAATTTTCACCAGGGGTGTATTGTATTGGCAGAACGCCAAACTCTGATCTTATTTGTTTATAAATGTCGTCTACTGTGTTTATTGCCATAAGTACTTCCTCAATGTATTTATTACATTTCTTTCTTCTTGTCTTGAATCTCTTTACGGCGGAGAGCAATTAACTCTTTGAGTTCCTGCAATGCTTCTCTTGCACGAACTGCACTGGCTTTGACGCCAGCATCAAACTTTTCGCTTTCTTTTACATAGATAGAAAACGCTAGTTTAAGTTGTTCGTGTAAGTTACCATCATCCATTCACAATATGCTCGTATATTTCTTTCCAGTTTACTACTTTTTTCATACCAACTGGAATGCTATCATTCATGTTAAATCCGTGCTCAACTAAAATAGGATTAAGTCCTACATTGAGTCCGGCAATAGCATTTTCCATTTTGTCTTCAATCCAGTAATATCCTGTATCTGCATAATGCTCATCAAGATATTCGTCTTTGTCAGCACCAGTATCTAAACAAACAAGTTTACTAAATGCTGTTGGACCAAATAGTTTTTCAAGATTCATTTTACGCAATTTATAGGCACTAGGATCAAGACTCAAACTTGTAATACAATGGAATGTATATCCGTGTTCTTCGTGTAGTCGTTTTACATAGTACATTGCATCTCGCAATGCAGGTAGAAATCCAATTGCAGCACTTTCGTTAAAGATTTTTACTTTGGCTTTTGCTTCTGCCTTTGTAATTCCAAACCGTTCGCCTATATCATAATAGTGATTGCCGTTAGTGATTTGTTCATAACCATGTTGCTCCATCCAACAACAAAATGCATATTCCCAATTCAGTAGTACGCCATCGGCGTCGGTCAAGATAATTTTATTCATAGTTTGCCTTTCTAATTGCCTAGTGTAGTTTATATTACTATATGTATTGTTCTTTGTCAACCAATGCTGACTGTGCCGCTGCCGCCTGCTGCATCACCGCAAACATCTGCTGTATCGCCTGCTACTACAACCAACACTCCATTGATAGTAACTGTTGTGTTTCCAGAGGCTGATATTGTTTGAGCAATATGAGGAGCAGAACCGTGTGCAGCAACAGCACTGCCACTTACTACTACTGCACTACCATTTATAGATACTGTACTTTGTAGTGATGTTAGTGCGCCGCCTGCTGTATCGGCTTCGGTTGTTACTCCTGCCATTATTACTCCTTACAACATTGCAATACTGCTTGTGTTTGCAACGTATTGTTTTGCCATTTCACTGTCTGTTTTGTGAACAAAAACAATTGTATTTTTATTTAGTTTGAGTTTTGCACTAGGACTTGTAGTAAAAGTGTAAGGTCCTAATCCTAATCCTTGCTGTGTTACCATTACCGACATTGGTTTTTCAATTGTAATTTGCTTGTCATTCTCTTCAACAAAACGGGCCAATACTTCTTCGCCTGACACAGTACGAATAGTTATAGTATCATTTTGTTTGTATGGTGTTTCAATAATCATAGACTCCAACCTGTTCCGTTATAATTTGTTTCTTCTAAATATTGAGTTAACTTGTCGTGTCCGCCAATCTTTGTGCCACCAACAATAATTTGTGGGAAAGTTCTTGCACCCGGAAACGTTTCTAATATTTCATCTCGTGTAAAGTCAACATCAAGTTGCTTGTATACATAATCAAGTCCTCTGCTTTCGCAGGTTCTCTTTGCTGCTTCGCAATGCGGACAAGCAGGCTTTCCCCAAATTTCTATCATAGACTAAATCCTTTAAATGTATCTGTGCTGACGTCCTGTTTAGTGCCGCCGCTGACATAACTAGTTATCTCTGTTTCTTGCGGGGCCACTTGAACATCTGCGCCACTGATCCATTTTTGTGTCCAAGGTAGTGGATTGTTTTTAATATTATATGGACTCTTTAGATTTACGTTTGTCATTCTACGTGTAGCAATCCACTCTACATAATCACTGAGCAATGCTGTGTTGAGACCAATCATCGATCCATCTTTGAACAAATAATCTGCCCATGCCTTTTCTTGATCGGCTGCATCAACAAACATTTTAATACATTCTTCTTCTGTTTCTTCTGCAATACGTGCAAAGTCTGGATCATCTTTTTTCAACACCTTAAGCAACATCTGTGTGCTTGCTAGGTGCAGATTTTCGTCACGAGCAATCAACTTGATAATCTTAGCATTGCCTTCCATCTTTTTAAGTTCTGCAAATGCCCAAGAGCAAGCAAATGAAACATAGAAGCGAACACCTTCAAGAATGTTAACACTCATCAATGTAAGCCAAATACGTTTTTTTAACTCATAAAGATCTACTGTTACCTTTTTACCATTTACTGTATGTGTGCCTTCACCTAACAAGTTGTAGTACATTGCACCAGTAATCAGTTCATCATAGTATTTTGAAATGTCTCCTGCACAATCTACAATCTCTTCAATGTCTAACATTTCATCAAAGATTTTACTTGGGTTGCTGTACACATTACGAATGATATGAGTGTAACTGCGACTGTGAATAGTTTCACTGAATGTCCAAGTTTGAATCCAGTTTTCTAGTTCTGGTAAACTTACCACAGGACCAAACGCTTCTACAGGAGCACGACCTTGCACACTATCCAACAGGATTTGGCGCTTTAGGTTACTGGTAAAAATATGCTGTTCATGCTCGGTAAGACTTTTGAAGTCTTTTGCATCTTTGTAGATGTCTACTTCTTCAGGACGCCAAAAGAACCCTAACTGTTTGTCTGTTAAATTATCAAAACTTTTGTATTTCAACGTATCGTAACGCTGAATAGTTGGACCCCCAGTTGGATCAAGAAATGCCAGTACTTGTGTATGATCGGCACGATTTTCAGTATCAAAAACGCTCATGTGTGTATCCTTATTTTTTAAGATAATAACACACCCTAAAGGGTGTGTCAAGTTAAATTACGCAACTTTCGCAGGCTTCGTCATCTTCAATGTGGTAGCCATTTGTTTCAGGTTCTTCTACTTCGCCTACCAATTTACTAACATCAAGTTCACCTTGTCCATCATGTGTATTAAAATAATACAGTTGCTTACCACCATATTTGTAGAACATGATCATGTGTTGTAGCATTACACTCATTGGAATCTTTTCGTCCTCAAAGTACACAGGGTTATAACTTGTGTTTACACTGATGCCTTGATCAATATACTTTTGCAACACTGACATGATTTTTAAATAACCTTCAGGGCTGCGTTGATCCCATAACAGATCATACTTGTTCTTAAGACGCTTGAATTCTGGCACAACTTGCTTTAGTACACCGTGCTTGGATTGTTTAACACTGATAAGGCTGCGTGGAGGTTCAATGCCGTTTGTGGCGTTTGCAATCTGCGCACTTGTTTCACTTGGCATCAATGCCATTAGTGTGCTGTTGCGTATACCTGTGGTTTTTAATTGCTCACGTAATCCTGCCCAGTCCATACGCTCAACATGAGGAAGTAATTCATCTAAGTCTTTTTTGTATGTTTGGTTTGGTGTAATTCCATGTCCGTATTTGGTTTCCATAACACCAGGAATAGCGCCTTGTTCTGCTGCCAGGTCTGCACTTGCTTTGATTAGGTAATAACTCCATGCTTCGGCATATTCGTCAATTAACTGTAATCCATCCGAATCAATGTCTTGATATGTCAAGTCGTGCTTGGCCATCCAGTACGCAAAGTTAATAATACCAACACCGATAGGACGGCGTTTTTCTGTGCTAAGTCTTGCAGCAAGAATCGGATAACCTTGATAACTTAATAGTGCATCTAGTCCACGCACTGCAAGAGTACAAGCCTTTTCAAAGTCTGCTGGTGTGCGTACATTGCCCCAGTTAATGGCGGAAAGGGTGCATAGACTGATTTCTCCCTCCGGATCGTTTAGATCATTAAGTGGCTTAGTCGGCAAGTCAATTTCTGCACAAAGGTTGCTTTGTCTAATAGGTGCAACCTCTGGTAAGAAGGCACCGTGGTCGTTTGCATTGTCAACGTTTTGTAGATAGATACGACCTGTGTTCTTACGCTCTTCCATAAAACTACTAAACAATTGAATAGCAGGAATAGTTTTCTTACGTAGTTTTGTATTACGTTCTGCTGTTTCATACAGTTCACGGAACTTGTCTTGATCCGCATAGAATGCTTCGTAAAGTCCTGGAACATCACTTGGTGAGAATAGAGTAATGTCTCCTCCGGTGATTAGACGTTCGTACATTAGTTTGTTAAACTGCACACCGTAGTCCATATGACGCACACGGTTTTCTTCTGTGCCTTTGTTGTTCTTAAGCACTAACATTTCTTCAACTTCAAGGTGCCAAACAGGATAGTAGATGGTTGCTGCTCCACCACGTACACCACCTTGGCTACAACTTTTTGTTGCCGCTTGGAACATTTTATAAAAAGGAATAATACCTGTATGGTATGCATCACCTTTGCGGATTGGACTACCAATGGCACGGATGTGTCCGCCGCCGATACCAATGCCTGCTTTTTGGCTTACATACTTAACAATGCTACTTGAAGTAGCGTTAATACTATCAAGACTGTCATCAGTTTCAATAAGAACGCAACTTGAGAACTGACGTTGCGGTGTACGTACACCTGCCATAACAGGAGTAGGAAGACTAATGTCGTGAAGACTAATAGCATCATAATAATCTTTTATCCATTTTAATCTTGTTTCTTTTGGATACGCTTGAAACAGTGTTGCAGCAATTAAAATATAACACATTTGTGGTGTTTCAAAAATTTCGCCAGTTACTCTGTTTTGACAAAGGTATTTGCCACGCAACTGTTCCATTGCAACATAGGTCAAGTTTTCATCACGTTCGTGTTTCACAAAACTGTTGATACGATCCCATTCACTGTCATCATAATAAGTAATCAGTTCTGGATCATAAAAGCCGCGGTCAGTGTTGCGCTCTACCAGTTCCTTAACTGTGCAAGGCTCATAACCGCCGTACACTTCTTTGCGTAATCCATAGTTGATAAGTCTACCACCAACAAATTGATAGTTAGGTGTTTCTTCACTGATAAGATCTGCTGCTGCTTTGATAAGTGTTTCTTGAATTTCGCTGGTCTTCATACCATTGAAGAACTGAATTTGACTCTTAATTTCTACCTCGCTCGGACTAACTCCCGTAATATCTTCACATGCATAAAAAACAACTTTGTGTAATTTTTCAATATCTAAAGGCTCACGGCGCCCATCTCGCTTGGTAACTTGAATCATTCTTATTTCCTTTTTCTTTATATGATCAGGTATTTATTGATATAGTGGAAGGTGATAGACTATTTCGGCAATCCAGTCTTTGTCAATATTATTTTTTGAAATAACTTGCTGTCGATCAAAACCTATCACGTTCTCTCCAATATACAACAAATATTTGGTTTTTGCAACCTCTTTGTTTGTACAGATATGTATCTCTTTTTTGACTTGGGAAAAGCGGTCAGTTAACGATAATGTGTAAAAAATTCCTAATACTATTGCAAATTCGCAATAGTTATTTTCGTACAAAAGTTCCCAAGGATCTAACCAAGAATCTTGATCATAAGGATCCATAACAATGCTCACAAGCGGTGCCTTGTTGTAAAAATCTATTACATCTTGTAGTGGGTTATCTGAAGTTTCTAAACTGTTTCTAAAATCGTACCATACGGCAAGCCGTTCGCTATCAGGTTTATCAAACATTATAATTAACTTTTAACTCTTACCTTGTAAACAAATAAATCATCTAGTGTAATATTGGTTGTTAACAAATTTTTACATGAAACAATAATACGTTTTTCTGTACTGTCAGTAACCAATTCAACAGCAAATTCTGTTTCATTTAAATTTTCAGTTTTGTTTGTGAGAACAACACCTTGGTCTTCGATGGTGGCTTCTTCAACACCATCACTGCGATAGTTGACTACCAGCATACCTTCTTTCTTATGATAAGTATCGCTGTCAGGATCACTACCAGTATAAAGATAGTCAATGTAAATTGCTTGGTTTGGTATAGCCGCGAAACTAATAATGTTTTTAAACTCATTTACACCTTCTAATGTGTAACCTATCTCGGTTGAATTTCTATACATGTTTTGATAATCAACACGACCGTTTACTTCTGCTTGGTATTCGCCATTGCCTGGATCATACTCGCTCAACTGATTAAATCTTAAGAAATAATCATTAATGCTTTGGTTTGTGAAGTGTGTATCACCAAAGTCAATTACAGGTGTTACTGGAGTAGTGTAGTCTGGTGTTTGTAATGTCCACGCTACGCCTACATAATTAAACTTGTTGTTTGAACTTGTGTTGTAATCACCATAATAAAGTCTAATACCTTCGTTACTAATTAGATCAAATGTACAACCTTCAAAGTTGTTGTGACTAGGTTGGTCAGTAAGTGTACCTTGGTCACTAATAATAATACCGTTTTTAAGATACTTGAAGTTACACAGTTTAAATGTATTAAAGTCTGCATGATTGTGAACAATGTGAACACCTGCTTTAAAATCATGCACTGTTATATTTTCAAAAACATTTTCTTTACATGGCGCAATACCGCCTGAATTGGTCATATGAATGCCAATGCTAAGAGATTCGTCTGGGTTATTCTCACCACCCCAACTGTCTTGCCAATCACTAACAAGATGCAAGTCATGGAAAAAACTTCTTGCACAATGATCTATTTTTAGAGCAGGACCTTTTCTGTTTTGTTGAATTGTCATACCACTAATTTCAATATTACGTGCTTGGTTTACTTGTGGAGTGTCAACTTCTTGTATATCAACACTTGGGAAAATGTACGGACCGCCTGGTTGTGCTAAACCTGATACTGTTTGTAAAACAGGAGTAGTTTCAGTTATTACTGAAAGAAATTGTCCTACTAATATTGTGTTGCCAATACCATCACCTACAAGAGTAAGAAATGGCGGAATGTAAACAGTTTCGTTTAAATTGTATACACCTGCTGGAATACGCAACATCATTTTTTCATTAGGTACACTGTTCAACATTAACGAATCAATTGCTGCTTGGATTGCAGGAGCATCGTTGGTAGCACCGTCGCCTTTAGCACCAAAATCTAGAACTGTTACATTTTGATCTAATTTTTGCTGGAATGTTAGAGCAGTGGTGTTTAATAAATTTCTATAAGCATATTGGTTTGCAAGATCAAGAATGTCTGTGTTTTCTGTTAAGATTTCAACGTTAGTTACAGCAGGAGCACCTTCTGTTGTACTACCACTACCGATATATAATTTTTGCTGGTCTAAACTCCATGCAATTTCGCCAGATGCTAGTTGAGGAGGTTCGCCTGTACCTCTTCTATGTTGAATTCTACTGATCTGAACTATAGCCACCTTATGTACTCCTACGCTTTTATTATGTATTTATGCGTGTTTCTCATAATAAGAGTAGACTCTGTTCCACCATTCCTGCTCCCAATCGTCAAACTCGTCTGGCCATAAATCAAACTGTTGATATTCACCTGCACGACTACACATAAAGATATGCCCTTCACGTATGTCAGTGCCATGTACTTCGTTATGAGCAATTGCATATGCTGTAAGTTGTAAGAAGTAATCTTCTACCCATTCAACTTTTTTAGGCTTATTAGTTTGCTTAAAATCTAAAATTGCAGGATTGCCTTTGTACAATCCAACTAGGTCAGTGGTTCCTGCATATAGATTAGGAACATACAACGGAACTTCACTGCCCCAAATTTCGTCAACGTGAACCATAGCCTTTTCTTTGATTTCTGTAGCCATCATGTGTGCTTGTTGTGCATATGGATTGCTACCAGGGTCAGGCCAATCACCCGTATCAATGTAGTCCTCAAGATACTTATGCATCCTTGTTCCTACACCTGCTGCTTCTGTAGTAATCTCTTGTGCTTTCTTTTCACCTACACGTCGACGCCATTCAATAAGATGTGTTTTATCTTTGGTTTCGCTTAGGATAGTAGTAACACTTGCAACAGGTGGACCGCCAGGAGTTTCATACCTGCGTTTTCCATTAACTTCTACTCTTTTAAGTTTTTCGTACTTGTAACGTTCTGTAATTAAAGACATAGTTAGATTATAATTGGATCAGTACCAAATGTCAATCTATATCTCCAACTTTTGTTGCTCTTTTAGCCATTTTTTCAACATCATTGTCTGCTTTTTTGCGCTTGCGTTTGATGTCGTCCATTTCGCTATCTTTAAGGCTGATCATTTCTTTATTGAAATCAGTTACAAGTTCTTGTATACGTGGATCAGTGTCATATGCTGCTTTAAATGTATCATAGGTGAATGATTTCTCACCGATGTTTTGCATGTATTGGTCTAGTTGCTCAATAGAAAACTCTACCATTCCTCTGTCTTTCAACAAATTGAGGACTTGGTAGAGTTTCTGTGTTTCTACGCCTTCAGTTACTTTTTTTTTGAAAGCATCTTGCCTAGTTTACGTGGATCAATGCTTTCACGCTTGGCACGTTCTTCTGGCTCTTCGCCGCCTGCTGCTGCATCCGCTGCACCAAAGTCGTCGTCTTCGTCTCCTAGTTCTGCTTCAAGGTCGTCGCCTGCTTCCATATCATCAGTCGGTTCCATGTCCATATCGTCCATGCCATCATCACCCATCATCGGTGCTTGCTCTTCACCAGTAAGCATACCAACACCTGATGTCAATGATTCACGAGCACTTTCCATTGCACTGTATAAACTGTCTAGTGCTGGCTTGATTGTGTTTGTGAAACCTTCTGCTTGTTCTGCGCCTAGTTCGTCACGGATAGCATCTGCAAGTTCTAGCATTGACTCTGTTTGCATTTCTGCTGTGTCTTCCATCCAACCAGTAAGACGGTCAACCATGTCTTTTGCTGCCATAACAAGTTCTGCGTGATCTTCAGCACCTTCTTTAACAGACTTCTTCTTGCCTGCTGCTTTTGCTGATGCTGCCATACGTGCTGCTTTTACATCTTCCCAATCGTTCTTGCCGTCATTGTTCCAATCTTTTTGTTTTTTCTTTTCTTCGATTGCTTCTTCATCAATGTCGCCACGCTCTGAAATTTCAGCATTAAGAACATCAAGCATCATTCTTGATTTATGATATGCTGGATTTTGAACGCTGTCAAAACTTTCATTTGTTTCAACATTGAACAGTTGGGTGCGTAATTTATTACGAGCATCTTGTAGTTGCTCAAGTGTAAAACCACTTAGGTTAATCTTTTTGCCAAAACGTTTCGCTAGACTTTCGTTAAGCGCCTTGGCAGTTACTGGTTGTGTAAAATCTGATATTTGCATTGTTTTATATCCTGGTGAATGTTTATTATAGTTATTTATCTTTGAAATGTAAGAATAAAGTTTTCTAGACGATCGGTTGTACACTCGATAATGTCTTGAGATATATCTAATCTGTCTTGTAACACATCTATTCTAAACGGATCATTACTTCGACTAATATTGTGTGTATAAAAAACACTATCATTAAAATGTTTTTCTACAGTTTTGTCAAGATGTAAATATTCTTTGTAACTTTTACCTTCGTTGTATGCTTTAGCAATAGCAATAGCACCATGCTTGCTAAATGCAGTGGTCACTGTAGCATTGTCTTCAACATCAATAACAATGTAACCGTGACGCTGACTTTTGCGCACAATTGTTTTGCCAATGCGGATGGATTTACCTTGTTTGTATGGAATATCATAACGAGGTAGTTCTGCATTTACTAGTCTTTCTAGTTCTTCAACTGCCTGGTTTATAGTTTTCATCGATAGAGACCCAAATGCTTCCTTGATACTTAACTTTAGTAAGTATACTTTTCTTTACAAGATTGTCAACCAAAACTTGCTCACGTTCGCTTAGTGTGTCAGTATAACAACCGTTGGCAAATTTGTCAAGAAACTTTTGCTCCTCGTTAGTTGTAAAGATTTTAAAATCTCCTATCAACTCATTCAGTTTCATACACTCATTGCTTTCTGTAAATCTTGTTTTTTGTAAACCATTTTGCTTGGCTCACCCGGCTTTGCCGTTGGATCTTCTATCTCTATATCGTCACCGTTTGCTCTTGTGACTCTGTATTTCTTTTTGCCGCCTGGTGTCTTAGTAGGTAAATCTACTGTGCTACCTGTGCGTAAATCTGTATCAACAGGTGCTTTGGCTGGTTTGCCTGCACCTCTTGTTGGTGCTGCACCTGTGTCAGTTGGTGCTGCTGCTTGTGGTTCTGGTTGTGCATCTGCTGGTTGTGTGCCAACTGTTGCATTTGGATTGTTTGTTTCAGGTTCGTCGTCATCACCTGCCACAGCATTGTATGCTGTTTTTGCTACTGTTCCTACTGCTTTACCTGCGCCTCGGGCTACTGCACCTACACCTTTGGCTACACCTTTAACGGCTGCCTTACCTAAACCTAGTGCTGCTTTTCCTGCAAGTCTTCCTGCACCGCCTATTGCTGCTCTTGCCACGCCGCCTGCAATGGCAGGAATCAGAGGAAGTATTTCATCTAACTGTTGTTCTTCAGTTGTAAATTCTTCATATCTCATTTGCGATCTCTCTTGCGTGGCCTAATACGCTTCCTGTTATTACTTTTATTTAATCTAGTTACACGTTTACTTGTAGGACGTTTGATTGTCATTCCTCTTTTGATTGCTTGACTTGTTGACTTGTGTCTACGTGTTTTCTTTGCTCTAATACTTTTGCCTTGTTTTACCGGTGTGCTACATGTGCTTGGCTTTGCAACAACACGGCCTTTCTTTTGTCCGCTTGTGCAACGATACTTGCGTTTAACACCTGTTTTATCTCTTGCCCAAACCTGTTTGTAACCTTCAACTATTTCTTCAACAAGCATCAACGTCTCCTGTTTAGATTCTTTAGTCTTTTGCTTGCTGGATTGGTACGTTTGGTCTTGCGAGCCTTACGAGCCATGCGTCCGCCTACTTTTCTTTTTAGTTGTTTAAATCTTACGCTTTGCTGAATGTTTAACGGAGCATAGCATTGCTGCATCTTTGCAACTACTCTACCTTTGCGTTTGCCTGAACCACAACGATATTTACGAGTCACGCTTTTACCTTTGCGAGCCCATACTTGTTTTTCATCAATTTGAGGTTCTTCGTATAATTCTCTTAACAACATGTAGTTATTTATCGAGAATTAAAGTTGCAGTAAGATAACTACGATTGTGCTAAGTAGCCCTGCAACAATTGTGCCTGCGGCACCAATGATAACTTTTGTTAAACTGTTTTGGCCTGCTGTCATTTGTTCTGCAATGCCGTCTAATTTGTTTTCAACTGTAGTAAGACGTTTATCCATTTGCTCGTAGCGAATAGCACACAAATCTACATGTGCTTCTAAACTTTCTTTTTCTAATGCAGTTGTCGACATATTTACTCCAAGTTTTCTACGACAGGAAATAGCCTTTTCGTTGTACCTAAAAATATGCCTAACAGAATTTCTGTAATATTATTTATCTTTCTGCAGTAAAACTAATGTTACAGTATTTGTCTTCAACAACAAAACACTGATTAGGAAATTTAGCAGTTTCATTTAACCCATTAAAAATAGGAACCATGTTGATGTCTTTTCTCATAAAGAAAGGATTGTGACTTTCAAGAGATTCAAATTCTATAATCAATGTCCAAACTTGTTGTCTACCTTTGTATTTTTCTCCAAAGCCCATTCCTGTAATATCAACTTTTTCATTTGATAAGTTTATTACATTAGGATTACTACGTAAACTGATTGTGTTTAACAAACTCAAATAGTTTTGTTGTTGTTTATATTGATACATGTTGTCGCCTCGGCGAGCACCAGTCTCAGTAATATCAACAAGAGTTTTAATTTCGTATCTCATACTGTATTTACAGCCATAAAAAAAGCGCCACTGTAAAAGTGACGCTTTATTTTTAAGTAGTAACTAACTTACGCTGCTACTGTGATTTGTCCACCTGCTGTTACAGTTGCACCTGATAGGTCGTATGAGTTAACTGTACCCAATGCACGGATACGTGCTTGTAGTACTGTTGCGTCAACTGCATGTCCGTCAACGATGATTGAAACTGCACCTGATGTGCCTTCTGAATCAAACATTAGAAGTGCTGAACCAATTTCTTGTGCAACTGCTTCTAGTGCGCCGCCGATGCCGCCTTGGCCTGATGCGTCTGCGCCTAGGTCAAGAACATATGCTGCTAGTTGTGCTGTGCTGTATAGTGTTGCGTGTGCATGGCCTAAACCATTTGTACGTGTGAATGATGCCATTTTTATCTCCTTAATTCTCTAAATGACTGCTCCATTGCTCTATGGAGTTTCGTATATTGTATTTAGTCTCTAGTTTAAAAAATAGGTTATAAGGAGCAAAAAACGAGGTCAAAGACCACTTAACTGCTTGATTCGTTGTAAATCTTCAGTTGGTACTTTCTTTTTAACCCAATTTGCATCTTCTGCTTCGTGTTTGTCAACAATTTGTTTAACTTGAGGGTTGGCTGCCATCATTGACTCGACACTGCCTAAGTCTTTACTACTTGCATTGTCGCCTAAAAGTAATTTAGCAACCTCATCGAGATTGTTGCTTACAAGTTCATTGGTATCTCTATTTACTAACCCTTTGTATGGGCTCCACTTCATGCCATTGGCTTTTGCTAAATCTGCAATGACTATCTGCTTATGGATACCTTTGTATGGTGAACCTTTTGGAATATCATGTACGTGGAACTTTTGTGCTGTTTCACCGTTGTCAACAACCATAATGTCAACTTGCTGTGCAGCATTGCCAACTTTGGTTTTAACGTGTACACTTGTTCCGGTTTTCTTTGTATCAAATCCTGCCTGTTGAAATAATTTTTCCAGTTCTACTCTTGCAGCCTTAGCATCTGCAACACCAAAGTATTCTGCAATTTTTCCTGCATCGGCAATCATATCCAAGTCGCCTGAACGCTTACCCGGGGTAGGTGTTGCACCAGAACCAATTGGCAGTGCCTTTGCACCTGTTTTTGATAACACACTGTTTACCTGCTTCATCATTGCAGGAATAATAGCATGATCAAAGTCTTCAGTTTCATCTGGCCAAATGTTGCCGCCTTCTTTAATAATCATTGTTTGCTCTCTTTTATTTTGTCTACACCGGTTTTGAATTTTTTAGGATTGGCTGCTCTAATACTGTTCAAGAAACGTCTTTCTAAATCAACTGCTGTTTCCGGGTCATAAGTTTCGTAAATTTTTTGTATAAGATTAATACTGCTTTCAATGAGATTACTACCAGTAGTTTGAATAAATTCTTCGCTGTTGCTTCTACTGCTTAAATTGGTTAACTCGCTTAAAATACTTCTGGTTCTTTTTCTCATTGTATTCTTTCTTATGTTAGTTTAAACTGCACTTCTTGTGTAAAGTCTGCTTCAAAGTCAGGTGACCCTGCTCCTAATAATCTGCCTTCTACCAATTGCCATATTAATGGAGTTACCCCGTCCCAAGTAAATGTTTTTGTTGCTTGATATCTTTCGTAAGACCCCATCATACCACTAAACAACAATTCACCTTGGAAAAGTAGATTGATTGCTTCTTGCGATGCTCCAAACTTTTGTTCAAAGAAATTGTAAGCCACTGGATCAACATATCTGTAATCATAATCCCAATCCATTCTCCATTGATCACCACCAAGTGGTGTTAAATGTATATAGCCTTGAGGACAAAGTGTAGTTGTAAATTCATCAAAGGTTTCAACGGCAGCATCAAAGCCTTGTTCCAACTTGTAATAATTAGTACATTGAATGTTAAGTGTATTCGACTCTGCTGTATTAACATTTACTGTTGAAGAAACAATTACCTTTTCTCCAAGAACTGTTGGTCTAGTGGTTTCGATATCTCGCCAAGTGGTATTTCCGTTCCACCAAGTAGTTGTAACACTACCTAGTTTTCCTGCAACTATATCAAGATAGTTTTGATCTTCTGTGTCAATTTGACCATTAAGATCCATATCCATATATTCAAGAGTCAGTGTTTTATTCAATACAGTCATAGAATCTCCTATTCTGTATTTATAAGAAAGGAGGGCTAACCGTGGCCCTCCGCGAATGTATTACGTCATCACCCGGACTGTATCAGTCTATGTTTATAATAACATCTTTTTCTAGATAGTCAATACAATTTTCAGGTGTTGATTCAACATAAGGATCATCATCTGAACCGTCGTTGTTGATACCAGGTTCCTGCCACCACTTCTCTACTACACCGTCATTGATAATAGCCATGTAACGCCAACTACGCAAGCCAAAGCCTAGATGGTTTTTACCAATCAACATACCCATGAAGCGAGTAAAGTTGCCTGAGCCATCTGGAATAACTTTTACACGTTCAATGCACTGTTGTTTAGCCCATGCATTCATAACAAACGCATCGTTTACACTCATACAATACACTTCGTCAATGCCTGCTTCGCGAATTCTGTTATAGTTTTCTTCAAAGCCTGGGAGTTGATATGTCGAGCAGGTTGGAGTAAATGCACCCGGCAGGCTA
>Ga0181577_10002302_pt1 | contig 15044 bp, 9 predicted proteins | sample 101ome_21_FD_132468 | JGI IMG/M metagenome (GOLD analysis project Ga0181577, IMG submission 132468) | Coastal salt marsh microbial communities from the Groves Creek Marsh, Skidaway Island, Georgia - 101413BT metaG (megahit assembly) | ecosystem: Environmental > Aquatic > Marine > Intertidal zone...
ATCAATTTGCTCCAAAAGTAGTAGAAGGTGTTAAAAAGCTCAAATCTTGGTCAGAAAACTAAAACTTAGAATTATTCTATAAAACTAAATTAAATTAATTTTCTGGACATTGTTAGATGATAATTGTTAGAATTATTTTTTAAACTTAAAGAGAGGGAAAATGAAAAAAATAATATCAACAATATCAAGTTCTCTGATTTTTTTTGCAGCAATTTTTTCAATTTCAACTGTAGCAAAATCAGCTGAGTTTTTTACTATAGGTACAGGTGGGCCAACTGGAGTTTATTTCCAAACAGGTAACGCTATCTGTAAAATGTTGCATAAATCGGCAATCAGTGCTGAACACGGTAGAAGCAAAGGTACTGAAAAAGCGTATAGATGTACAGCTCCTTCAACCGGAGGATCAAATTACAATATTGGTCAAATTAAAGAAGGAGAATTTCAATTTGGTGTTGCTCAATCGGACTGGCAGTACCACGCATATAATGGATCAAGCAAATGGGAAGGAAAACAATTTGGTGATCTAAGAGCTGTTTTCTCTGTGCACAATGAACCATTTCAAATTTGGGCAAGAAAAAAAGCAAAAATTAAAGATTTTAAAGGACTAAAAGGTAAAGTTGTTAACATTGGTAACCCTGGTTCAGGACAAAGAGGAACTATGGAAGAATTAATGAAAGCAATGGGAGTAGACAATAGCTTCTTTAAATCTACAACAGAACTTACATCATCGGAACAGGTAAAAGCTTTGTGTGATGGTAAAATAGATGCATTTGGTTATTCAGTTGGATTTCCAAATGGAGCTATGGAACAAGCAGCTACTTGTGCAGCTAAAGCTTCTCCAATAAACCTTACTGGTTCAGAAGTTCAAGGATTAATTAATGGTGCAGATTATTATGCGCAAGCTGTAATTCCAAAAGGAACTTATACTGGCCAAAAGAAAGATGCTACTACTTTTGGTGTGAAAGCAACTGTTGTAACTAGTGCAGATGTTTCAGAAGAACTTGTTTATTTAGTAACTAAAGCTGTATTTGAAAACTTTGATGATTTCAAAAAACAACATCCTGCATTTGGTTTTCTTGAAAAAGAAAATATGATTAAGGATGGTTTATCAGCTCCATTGCATCCAGGTGCAATTAAATATTATAAAGAAGCTGGATTAATGTAATCTTTTCTTTATTTTGATTTCAAAAAGGCCCAATTTATTGGGCCTTTTTTTTATGATAAAAAATTATATTAATGAAAAGAAATATTAAAGATAAAATTCAGGAAGATTTATCTCCCACTAAAAACTTATCAGGAATTCATTTAAAAATAGTTGCCTCAATTGCAATAATATGGTCCCTATTCCAACTTTGGTATGCATCTCCCTTCCCTTTTATTTTCAACTTTGGAATGTTTAAAGGTTTTCCTGCTAGAGCCATCCATTTAGGTTTTGCTTTAATTTTAGCTTTTCTAATTTTTCCAACTTTTAAAAAAAGTAAAATTAATTTTTTTGATATTTTGATAAGTTTAATTGGTGGATTATGCTGTTTATATATCTATATTTTTTATGATCAGCTTGTTGATAGAGGTGGTGTTTTATTAAATTTAAAAATTTCTGAAAATATAAATTTACCTATAGAACTAATTATTGGATTATTAGGCATATGTATTTTACTTGAAGCCACTAGAAGAGTCATAGGTCTTCCTTTAGTAATTATTGCAATCTGTTTTTTATTGTTTTCTTATTTTGGAAAATATGCCCCTGATATAATTTCTCACGGTGGATTATCCTTAAAAAGATTAGTTGGATTTCAATGGTTAGATCAAGAAGCAATTTTTGGAATTCCTATAGGTGTTTCTGTAGATTTTATTTTCCTATTTGTTTTATTTGGTGCCCTTTTAGAAACGGCAGGTGGAGGAAAATATTTTCTTGATCTTGCATTTTCTATGGTTGGTAAAATGAGAGGAGGGCCAGCTAAAGCAGCAATATTGGGCTCTGGTATGACAGGCTTAATTTCTGGTTCTTCAATAGCAAATACCGTAACTACTGGCACATTTACAATTCCTATTATGAAAAAGACTGGTTTTTCCAAAGAAAAAGCAGGAGCGATTGAAGTTTCTTCTTCAGTTAATGGACAAATTATGCCTCCAGTTATGGGTGCCGCTGCTTTTGTTATGGCTAGCTTTATAGGTGTAACTTATTTTGAAGTTGTAAAGCATGCTTTTTTACCAGCTATAATTTCTTACATAGCTTTATTTTACATCTCACATCTTGAGGCTCTAAAATTAAACTTGAAAGGTATGGATGAGAAAGATGTACCCAACTTAAAGAAAACTTTTTTACAAGGTCTTCATTTTTTAATTCCGATATTCGTTTTAATATATCTTTTAGTTTATTTAAGATTAACTGCTTCTTACTCAATATTTTATGCAACTATATCCTTAATTTTAGTTAATTTATTAAAACAATTGGTTACAAGTCAAAAGAAAAAAGAAGCTATAATTAACTGGTTCAATCAAACAGTAACTGGATTTGAAAAGGGAGCTTTGAATATGGTTGGAGTTGGGATAGCAATTGCTACAGCAGGAATAATTGTAGGCGCTGTTGGCTCAACAGGGTTAAGTACTAATTTAATTATTGTTATAGAGTCTATTGCAAAGGATAATGTAACAATACTTTTATTTTTAACAATTATTCTATGTTTGTTATTAGGAATGGGTCTTCCAACAACTGCAAATTATGTAGTAGTTGCCTCTTTAATGGCAACAGTTTTAGTTGATGTTGGTAATGCATCAGGATTTATTTTTCCGTTAATTGCAGTACATCTTTTTGTTTTTTACTTTGGTTTAATGGCAGATGTAACACCACCAGTAGGTCTTGCCTCTTATGCTGCAGCAGCAATCTCAGGAGGGGATCCATTAAAAACAGGCGCACAAGCTTTTTGGTACAGCCTTAGAACAGGAATTCTCCCAATAGTATTTTTATTTAATCATGAGTTACTTCTTATAGGGATTGAAAATATCTGGCATGCATTAATTGTTATTTGTACATCTTTAACTGGAATACTTGTGTTTACTTCTGCAACTCAAGGATGGTTTTTTAATAAACTTCGTTGGTATGAAATAATATTATTTTTAGTTATTTCAATTTCTCTACTATCCCCAGAATTTGTCCTAAACAAATTTTATCCTAAGTATAACTATCTTGATATTAATCAAATTCAAAATTCACAATTTGATCCAAAAAAAGAAATTAGAATTAAAATTACAAGATTTAGTGAGTATGGAGAAAGGTATAAGTTATTTGTTATTGAAAAAAATACATTTGAGGAAAGTTTTACCTTAGAAGATTATGGAATAAATTTAATTGAAGAGAATAATCTAATAGTGGTTGATACAATGAAATGGAATGGAGAAGCAAAAAAATCAGGAATTGAAATGGGGGATCTCATAAGTGAATTTAAAATTGAGAATGAAAATAGACCCAATAAAAACTTTGTTTATCCTATTGCGTTTTTAATCTTAATAATTGCAGGTACTTATAATATTAAAAAAAAGCAAAATAATTGAACTAAAAATACCTATTAGTTTTCTTCCAAACTCCAGATGCTACAGCGATTTTATTTTTTTTTGAATTCAACACACAGTTCACAAAAACTAATGTTTTTGTAGCTTTTTCAATTTTTATATCTCCGATAATCTCATCTCCGATATTAGAAGATCCAATAAATTTTATATCCAGTGAAATAGTTACACAAATTTTATTTTCAGCCACTCTATGAACTGCTGTCCCAGATCCAGCATCAATTATAGATGCTAAATAACCACCATGGGTAATTCCAGCTCTATTTAAATGTTTCTTAGTTATTTTTGTTTTAAATTGATATTTGTCATTTGTTATTTTTCTAAAAAACAAACCTCCGTTATGTTTCATAAAACCAGGTTTATTACTGATCTGTTTAAAAATTTTTTTCATTAAATAATTAGCGTTACTAAAAATAATATTATCAAAACAATAATAAAAAAATATATAACTGATTCTTGAAGAGATATTTTCATTTCCTTACCTTTTGGTGCGCCTGCTAGGAGTTGAACCCAGAACCTCCTGGTCCGTAGCCAAGCGCTCTATCCAATTGAGCTACAGGCGCAAATTATTAAACTATTTTATTTTTATTTTTAATGTAAATTATTGATTATTCAAATATTGTTTAATTATGCCTAAAAACCACGAAGATATAGTTATAACATCAGCAGTAAGAAGCCCAATCGGAAGTTATAAAGGTAGCCTAAAAGATATTAATGCAGATGTAATTGGCAGTGAATGCATTAAACAAGCAATAGTAAGATCTAAAATTGATCCAAGTGATGTAGACGAAGTTATAATGGGACAAGTGTTAACTGCAGGTCAAGGACAAAACCCAGCAAGACAAGCAGCAATAAAAGCAGGAATTCCAAACACAAAACCTGCACATTTAGTAAATCAAGTATGTGGATCTGGACTAAGATCTATTATTTCCGGCTTTCAACAAATTATTTTAAATGATGCAAATATAATCGTTTCTGGTGGTCAAGAAAATATGTCTAGATCGCATCATTCTCTTTTTTTTAGAATGGATAAAAAATTAAATAAAGAAAATCTTATAGATAACATGATTAATGATGGTCTAGTTGATGCTTTTAATAGATACCATATGGGAATTACAGCTGAAAATGTAGCTCAGAAATTTAATGTTACCAGAGATCAACAGGATGAATTTGCATACAATTCACAAATAAAAACTACAAAAGCAATAAAAGAAAATAAATTTCAAGATGAAATTATTCAAATTAAAAATTGCAATCTTATTGAGGACGAGTATCCAAGAAAAGATATAAATATAGACGATTTAAAAAAATTAGATCCTGTATTTAAAGATAATGGTTCCGTAACATCTGGAAATTCCTCAGGTTTAAATGATGGAGCGGCATCAGTAGTTTTAATGAAAAGAAAAGATGCTGAAAATAAAGGAATTGAAACTTTGGCCAAAATTAAATCATGGTCAAATACAGGTGTTGATCCATCAATTATGGGTATAGGCCCAGTATCAGCAATTAAATTAGCTATTAAAAAAGCAAATTGGGAAATTAAGGATGTAGAATTATTTGAAATTAATGAAGCTTTTGCGGCTCAAAGCATAGCAGTTATTAATGAACTTCAATTACCTCAAGACAAAGTAAATGTTAATGGAGGTGCAATATCTTTAGGTCATCCAATTGGTGCCTCAGGAACTAGAATTGTAGTTACATTGATCCATGAAATGAAACGAAGAAATTCTAAAAAAGGAATTGCATCCCTTTGCATAGGAGGTGGAATGGGGATAGCTTTATGTTTAGAGAGAGATTAGTTAAATAATTTAAAATTTTTCTTTTAAAATGTTTCACTATGTCCAAAAATAAACATCTATTTTAAAGAAAAAAGGTATATATAATATTTTCAAACAATGAGTTTAGAATTATTAGTTCCAGACATTGGAGATTTTGATCAAGTAGAAATAATAGAGGTACTGGTTAAAAAAGGTGACAATTTAAAAAAAAATGACCCAGTTGTAACTCTTGAAAGCGATAAATCTAGTGTAGAAGTTCCTTCGAATTTAGAAGGGACTATAGAAGATATAAAAGTAAAAATTGGTGATAAAGTTTCAAAAGGTGATTTAATCTTAACTATTTCCAACAATAGTCTAAAGGATAAAATACCTCCTGTTACAGAGAAAATTATTGAGGAAGCAGAAAATATTATCAAATCAGAAAAAAAAGAAAGTATAGCCAAAGAAGAAAAAGTACCTGAAAGAAAAATTAAAGAAAAAATAGAATTTGTATCCAGTAAAAATGATATTGATCCTCAAGAAACAAAGGAATGGTTAGATTCACTTAGTGCAGTAGTGGAACAAGAGGGTCCTGAAAGAGCTCATTTTTTAATTAAACAACTTATTGATCAAGCATATAGGCAAGGATCAAGAATCCCTTATACACAAAGTACTCCTTACATAAATACTATTCCTCCTGAGGAAGAAACAAAATCACCTGGGGATCAAAATATTGAGAGAAGATTAAGATCTTTAATAAGATGGAATGCCGCAGCAATGGTTGTTAGGGCAAATAAAAAATTTCCAGAATTAGGTGGACATATCGGGACTTTTGCATCTGCAGCAACTTTATATGATGTAGGAATGAATCATTTTTGGCGTGCTAAAAATGATAATTTTGGTGGAGACTTAATTTATTTTCAGGGCCACAGCGCACCAGGAATGTATGCAAGAGCCTTTTTAGAAGGAAGATTAAATGAAAAACAACTAGATAGTTTTAGACAAGAAGTGAATAAAGGAGGCTTGTCATCTTATCCACATCCTTGGTTGATGCCTAACTTTTGGCAATTTCCAACAGTCTCAATGGGTCTTGGACCAATGTTAGCAATATATCAGGCTAGATTTATGAAATATTTAATTAATAGAGGTTTAATTAAAGATGAAGGTAGAAAAATTTGGGCCTTTCTTGGCGATGGTGAGATGGATGAACCAGAGTCTTTAGGTGCTATTGGTTTAGCAGCTAGAGAAAAACTTGATAACTTAGTTTTTGTAATCAACTGTAATCTTCAAAGACTAGATGGACCTGTAAGAGGAAATGGAAAAATTATTCAAGAGCTTGAGGGAATTTTTAGAGGAGCTGGATGGAATGTAATAAAAGTAATTTGGGGATCATATTGGGACTCGCTCTTAGCCAACGATAAATCTGGACATTTAGTTAAATTAATGAACGAAACAGTTGATGGAGAATACCAAGCTTTCAAAGCACGCGATGGATTATATGTAAGAGAGAAATTCTTTGGAAAGTTTCCAGAAACATTAAAGATGGTATCTGCAATGTCAGACAAAGATATTTGGAGATTAAATAGAGGGGGTCATGACCCTCATAAGGTTTATGCGGCTTATGACAAAGCTATTAAAAATGTAGGAAGTCCAACGGTAATAATAGCAAAAACAATTAAAGGTTATGGAATGGGAAAGACAGGAGAAAGTGTGAACACAACCCATCAACAAAAAAAATTAGATGTAGATGACTTAATGTATTACAGAGATAGATTTGATGTACCATTAACTGACGAACAAGTTAAGAATATTGAATACTTTAAGCCAGATGAAAATTCTCCTGAAATAAAATATCTTAAAGAAAGAAGATATGACTTAGGAGGATTCATTCCAGAAAGAACATCATTTTCAAAACCTATTAAAACTCCTGAAAAAGATATTTTTGATGTTATGACAAAATCTACTGGTGAAAAAGAAATGTCTACCACAATGGCACTAGTAAGAATGTTAACTAGTCTCTTAAGAGATAAACATGTTGCTCAAAAATTAGTTCCTATTATTCCAGATGAAGCAAGAACTTTTGGTATGGAGGGTTTTTTTCAAAAGATAGGTATATATGCGCATGAAGGACAAAAATATGAACCAGAGGACTCAGCTCAATTAAGTTCTTATAGAGAAGATAAAAGTGGACAGGTGTTAGAGGAAGGTATTAATGAAGCTGGGGCCATGTCTTCTTGGATTGCAGCAGGAACTGCTTATACAAATCATGATACAGAAATGATTCCTATCTATTTATTTTATTCAATGTTTGGTTTTCAAAGAATCGGAGATTTAGCTTGGGCCGCGGGCGATAGTCAAGCACGAGGTTTTTTAATAGGAGCGACCGCAGGTAGAACAACTTTAGCAGGAGAAGGATTGCAACACCAAGATGGACATAGTCATTTAATAGCATCAACTATACCTAACTGTATATCCTATGATCCAACTTTTCATTATGAATTAGCTGTCATCTTTAGAGATGGTCTAAAAAGAATGCACGAAGATAATGAAAATATTTTTTATTATATAACTACAATGAATGAAAACTACCAACATCCAGAAATGCCAAAGGGTTGTGAAGAAGGAATTTTGAAAGGAATGTATAAAATTAAAGATTTCTCAAAACATAAAAAAAATAAAATTCAATTACTTGGCTCTGGAACTATTTTAAGAGAAATGATAGCAGCCGCAGAAATCCTTCAAAATGAATATGAAATAGATAGTGAAATTTGGAGTGTCACTAGTTTTAATGAACTTAGAAGAGATGGTTTAGAGGTTGAAAGATATAATTTGTTAAATCCAGATAAAGAAAAAAAATTAACATATATTGAGAAATGTTTGGGTAAGAAGGAAGGCCCTATCCTTGCAGCTTCGGATTATATGAGAATGAATTCTGATCAAATACGCCCTTATACTTCAAAAAGCTTCTATTCGCTTGGGACAGATGGTTATGGAAGAAGTGATACAAGGAAGAATTTAAGGAAATTTTTTGAAGTCGATAAAGAACATATCGTTGCATATGGATTAAGTGTGTTAGCTAAAGAACAGCTAATTGCATCAAAATATGCAAAAGAAGCAATAAAAAAATATAAAATAGATCAAGACAAACCAATGCCAACTAAACTTTGATGAGCAATAAAGATTTAATAGTTCCAAATATAGGTGATTTTAAAGATGTAGAGGTTATTGAGGTTTTAATAAATGAAGGTGATAATATTAAGAAAAATGATCCTTTAATTACAATTGAAAGCGATAAATCAAGTGTAGAAATTCCAAGCATATATTCAGGCAAAATTGAAAAATTAAACTTAAAAGTAGGTGATAAAGTTTCCGAAGGAAGTTCGATAGCAACAATTTCTGCAAAAGATGAGATTGTTGAGAATATAAAAGAAGATAAAAAATTAGAAAATAAGAAAGAAACAATCTCACAGCCTGAAATTAATAAAATTGAAATCGAAGAAAAAAAACCTGGGAGCATTAAATTAGCTAGTCCTAAAGCAAGAAAATTTGCCCGTGAATTAGGTATTGATCTTTCAGAAATTAGTGGCTCAGAAAGATTAGGAAGAGTTGTTGAAAGTGATATTAAAAAATTTGCAGCTATAAAGATTAATAATCCAAATAAAATTCAAAAGAAAAAAACAGAAAAAAAAATTCAAATTCAATACGCTCACTCTGAATTTGGAGAAGTTGAGGTTAAAGATATACCAAGAATTAAAAGAATTGCAGCTCCCCACTTAGTTAATTCATGGAGCAGCATACCCCACGTAACAAATCATGATGAAGCAGATATTACTGAAATGGAAGAATTTAGAAATTCTTTAACAGACATATACTCAGGACAAAGAAAAAAAATTACTCCTCTTGCTTTTATTATAAAAGCATTAGTCACATCATTAAAAAATTTTCCTAATTTTAATTCCTCAATTGATGATATAGAAGTTGGAAAAATAACTTTAAAAAAATACTTTCATATAGGTATAGCCGTTGATACACCAAATGGTTTAATGGTACCTAAAATTAGAAATGCAAATAATAAAAATATTGATCAGATAAGCAAAGAATTAAAACAGGTGAGCGAAGACTGCAGAAACTTAAAAATAGATAAGAAAGAATTTTTTGGAGGGTCGATGACAATTACAAGTTTAGGAGGGATTGGTGGCTCTTTTTTTACACCTATTATAAATTATCCCGAAGTAGCAATACTTGGAGTGGGCAGATCATATAAAAAACAGATTTATATAAAGGATAGATTTGAAACAAGAACAGTTCTTCCCTTGTCTTTGTCTTATGATCATAGGATTATTGATGGAGCAGAGGCAGCAAGGTTTAATAACGATATAAAAGAAAATCTTGGTAGAAATTTTGCTTACAAATTGGCTGTTTAGCAAATGAATAAAACAGTTTCTTTAGGAAGTGCATTGTTATGTACTTTTATTTGGGGAACCACATTCATAGCTCAAGAAACAGGCATGCAAAATATAGGACCTTATGTTTTTAATGGAGTTCGTTTTTTTGTTGGATTTCTTGCTCTAATTCCATTTTATCTATTATTAGAAAAAAAAAATACAAAAATAATACTTTCAAAAAATCCTAAAAGATTTTTATTTCTTTCAATCTCGATTGGTATTTTTTTATTTCTTGCCTCAGTATTTCAACAAGTTGCATTACTTTATACAGATGTGGCAAATGCTGCTTTTTTTACAATTTTTTATGTACCCATGGTTCCTATTATAGTTTTTTTTCTATTTAAGAAATCAATCCATTGGAGCGTTTGGCCATCAGTATTATTATGTTTAATGGGTGGTTATTTATTAACAAATTTTCATGACGCTACTGTTAGATTGGGAGACACGCTTGTTATAATTTGTGCAGTATTTTGGAGTTTACACATTATTTTTATAAGTAAAATTATAGAAGAATTTGATGCTCCTATACTAATTGGATTAATTCAAACTATAATTGTTTCTGTTCTATCGCTAATTTTAGCTAGTGCATATGAAGATTTTATTATTGAAGATATTCTTTCTCAAAAATTTGAAATTTTATATGCAGGTATTCTTTCCGGAGGTATCGCTTTTGTATTACAAATATATGCTCAGAAAAATATATCTGCGGCACCAGCTGCAATTATTTTTTCGCTCGAAGGTGTTTTTGCAACTATAGCAGCTTGGATTTTATTAAATCAAATTTTAGATATAAATAATATTTTAGGTTGCAGTTTTATCTTAGCTGGGGTTTTATTCTCCCAATTAATCCCTGAATTTAAAAAACTAAAAATAAATAATATAAAATAAAATTAAGGCTAAAAAAATTCTATAATATACGAAAAACTTTAAACTAAATTTTTTTACAAAAATTAAAAAATATTTAATTGTTAAATAAGAGAAAACAAAAGAAAGAAAGGTTGCAAAAATAAATACTAAATCAAATTTAATATTTTCTTCAAATAAGTCTTTTATGCCTAAAACACTGGCACCAGATAGTGCAGGTATAGATAAATAAAAAGCAATTTTTGATGAATCGACTCTATTAAAATTAAGCAATCGTGATGCTGTTATCGTTATACCTGCTCTACTTACTCCAGGAATAATTGCAAGAACTTGAAAAAAACCAATTATCAAAACATTCTTAATTGTTAAATCATTTGTTAAATCTTTTTCAATTTTTTGCTTATCAGCAAAATATAAAACTAATGCAAATATTAATGTAGTCCATGAAATTACTTCTAATGACCTAAAATTATTTACGAAACCAGAAAGATGAAAAATAAAACCAATTAAAACAAGTGGAACTGAACCTAAAATTAGAAGAACAACAAGAGGTCTATTTTGAAATAAATTTATAATATCTTTTCTAAAATAGAATAATATTGCAATTAAAGATCCTAGGTGAAGACAGATATCTAATTGTAAAGAACCTAAATTAAAGCTGCTAATTTTAGAAACTAATATTAAATGAGCAGAGGAACTAACAGGTATAAACTCTGAAAATCCTTGAATTAATGCTAATATTGAAGCTTCTAAGTAATTTGAAACCATGAAAAAGTTTATTGATAATCAAATTATTACTAAAATAAAGCAATTACGAAATTGCATATCTTCTATGTATAAAACGAAAAACTAGCGAAATTAAACACAAATTTAAATATATATGTCAATAATTATGACCTAACATTTATTTATCTATTGTCCGCTTTAGTATATATCTCAGCATCCATGTCAGAAAAAATGTTAAAATTTGTAGATATAGGTCAACAAAACCCACCTAAAAGAGATAAAGAATTAAGAAAAGATGATTTTAAAGAAATATATTCTGAATTTATAAAAGAAAAGGCCAAAGAACAATCTAGCAGGTGTTCACAGTGTGGAGTGCCATTTTGCCAAGTACACTGTCCATTGAGTAACAATATTCCTGACTGGCTCAAATTAACTGCAGAAGGAAGACATGAAGAGGCTTATCAATTATCTCAAAGCACCAATAACATGCCCGAGGTTTGTGGAAGAATTTGTCCTCAAGACAGATTGTGTGAGGGTAATTGCGTGATAGAGCAGTCAGGACATGGAACTGTAACAATAGGGTCAATTGAAAAATTTATAACTGAAACAGCATGGGAAAATGGTTGGGTAAAACCTATCCAAGTTCAAAATGAGATTAATCAAAGTGTAGGTATAATTGGTGCAGGGCCAGCTGGATTAGCATGTGGTGAGGAGTTAAGAAAAAAAGGATATCAAGTTACAATTTATGATCGTTATGATCGTTCTGGTGGTTTGTTAATTTACGGAATCCCAAACTTTAAATTAGAAAAGCATGTTGTTGAAAGAAGAATAAAACTTTTAAAAGAAGGTGGAATAAAATTTATTAATAATTTTGAAGTAGGAAAAGATGCTTCTTTAAAAGAATTAAATGATAAGCATGATGCTATATTAATTGCTACTGGTGTTTATAAAGCTAGAGAAGTTAATTTACCAGGAAATGATTTAAGTAATATTTTCCCTGCTATGGAATTTCTCACTGCATCAAATAAAAAAGGATTGGGTGATAAAGTTGAATTATTTGATAATGGAACATTAAATGCAAAGGGAAAAAATGTTGTAGTCATTGGAGGAGGAGATACAGCAATGGATTGTGTTAGAACTTCAATAAGACAAGAAGCCAAGTCAGTTAAATGCTTGTACAGAAGGGATAAAGAAAATATGCCAGGATCTGCAAGAGAGGTTGCGAATGCAGAGGAAGAAGGGGTTGAATTTATATGGTTAAGTAATCCAAAAGAATTTAAAGGTACTAATAAAATTGAAAGCTTAATTGTTGACAAGATGGAATTAGGAGAACCTGATGATAGTGGGAGAAGAAGACCAGAGATAAAAGAAAATTCAGAATTTGAAATAAAAGCAGACCTAGTAATAAAGGCACTAGGTTTTGACCCTGAGGAATTACCAAAACTATTCCAGGAAGATAGATTGCAAGTTACAAAGTGGGGAACAATTAAAGCTGATTTTGATACTATGGAAACAAATATACCCGGTGTATTTGCAGCTGGTGATATCGTAAGAGGTGCATCATTAGTTGTTTGGGCTATAAAAGATGGCAGAGAAGCCGCATCATCAATAATTAATTATCTTCAATCAAAACAAAAACAAAAAGTTGCATGATTAATAATTATAAAAAAAATCTTAGATTATTAAAAGAAAACTCAGTTTATGACGAAGGAATGGAGCATGATGCTTGTGGAGTAGGATTAGTAGCATCAACTGAAGGTGTCAAATCACGAAAAGTTGTAGAATATGGAATTCAAGCTTTAAAGGCTGTATGGCACAGAGGAGCAATAGATGCTGATGGTAAAACTGGAGATGGAGCTGGAATACACATAGAAATTCCAAAAGATTTTTTTATAGAAAAAATTGAGATAACTGGACACAAATATGATGGTTCTGAACTATGTGTGGGAATGATTTTTCTTCCAAGAAATGATTACCAAGGACAAGAACAATGCAGAACAATTGTCGAAAGCGAATTAACAAAGAAAAACTTTAATATATATGGTTGGCGTCAAGTCCCAGTAAACCCATCAGTTCTAGGAGAAAAAGCTGAACAAACAAGACCTGAGATTGCACAAGTCTTATTTAGACATAATGATGAAAAAATTATTGGAAAAACTTTAGAGAGAGCACTTTATGAAACTAGAAGAAAAATTGAAAAGCAAGCTTTAAAAAATCAATTGAATGGTTTTTACATCTGTTCATTCAGCTCAAAATCAATCATTTACAAAGGCATGTTTTTGGCTGAAGCGCTATCAGATTTTTATACTGATTTAAAAGACGAGAGATTTATTTCTAGATTTGCTATTTTTCACCAACGATTTTCAACTAATACAGCACCAAGTTGGGATTTAGCTCAACCATTTAGATCAATTGCTCATAATGGAGAAATAAACACACTCAAAGGAAATATAAATTGGATGAAAGTTCATGAGCAGGAAATGCACAGTCCTTTGTTTGATGATATGGAAAATTTAAAACCAGTAATTCCATCTGGTAACTCAGACTCAGCTTCTTTAGACAATGTATTTGAGCTGTTAAATATCTCTGGTCAACCAGCGCCTCTTGCAAAACTTCTTTTAATTCCCGATGCTTGGTCAAAAAAAAGCAAAATACTCCCAAGAGATCATCTTCAACTTTTTAATTTTTTAAATAGTACAATGGAACCGTGGGATGGTCCGGCTGCAATTGCAGCAACAGACAATGAGTGGGTAATTGCTGCTACTGATAGAAATGGATTAAGACCAATGAGATACACAGTAACAAGAGATAGATTATTATTTGCTGGATCAGAAACAGGGATGGTGGATTTAAATGAAAAAAAAATAGTAACGAAAGGAAGACTTGGTCCTGGTGAAATTATTGGGGTAAGAATTGAGAAAGGCAAAGTATTTACAAATAGTGAAATTAAAAACTATTTAGCAAAAGAATATAAACATTTTAATAATCAAATAATCGATTTAGACAAAAAATTTCCAATAGAAAATGAAAAAAATATTTTTGTTAAAGATGAATTAAGAAATAGACAACATTGTTTTGGATATAGTTTAGAGGATTTAGAACTAATATTACATCCTATGGCAGAAGATGCAAAAGAAGCAACAGGATCAATGGGCGATGATACTCCTCTAGCTGTTCTGTCAGATAAATATAGACCTTTGTATCACTTCTTTAGACAAAATTTTAGTCAAGTAACCAATCCCCCAATTGATTCATTAAGAGAAAATAAAGTCATGAGTTTAAAAACTAGATTTGGTAATTTGGGAAATATCTTAGATTTTAATAATCTTACAGAAGAAAATATATATGTATTAGATAGTCCTGTTCTATCTAATTCTCAGTTTGATAAATTTATCAATTTTTTTGGAAAAAATTATAGAACTTTAGAATGTGTTTTTGACAAAAACGCTGATCTTGAAAGTTCTTTAGAGGAAATAAAAAACCAAGCAGAACAAGCTGCTAGAGAGGGCATTACCCAGTTAATTCTAACAGATAAAAATATAAGTTTAGAAAAGTTACCAATGCCAATGCTTTTATGTATTGGCGCTGTAAATACACATCTAATCAAATTGGGTTTAAGAGGTTATGTCTCAATAAATGTTCAGACTGGAGATGCTTTAGATACACATTCATTTGCAACATTAAT
>Ga0181577_10002311_pt1 | contig 15023 bp, 8 predicted proteins | sample 101ome_21_FD_132468 | JGI IMG/M metagenome (GOLD analysis project Ga0181577, IMG submission 132468) | Coastal salt marsh microbial communities from the Groves Creek Marsh, Skidaway Island, Georgia - 101413BT metaG (megahit assembly) | ecosystem: Environmental > Aquatic > Marine > Intertidal zone...
CCCACCAAATGAGCGACGCGCGGCGCTCACTCGGGCGTGACGATGGAGGGACGCGACGCACCGACCGATCGATCGACCACTCACGCACTCACGCACCCGATCGATCGACGCGTTCGTTCGTTCGTCCGTTCTCGCCCCCCCCCCTCGGTCGCCTCGCCCCTTTTCGAAGAAACCCGTCCCGAGCGCGCGCGAGACGGTCGGTCGAGGGTGTCCCTCGATGACTGATTGACGAGTCATGACCCGTCGATAGATAGATAGATACATACATACAGAGAGAGAGAGCGACCGACCGACCGCGTGCGCTCGTGACCCATAAGTCGCGCGGGTTTTGAGAGCGTATACGCGATGTGACCCCGTAGCGATGTTACCCTATTGCCTCGATCGACAAACCGGGTTTTTAGGTGAGAAAATGGCGTGTATGCCGTACATTTTGCCCCGAGGAGAGAGACGTCCGTCGTTCGGTGTCTTCTGGTGTTTTCGTGCGTTTTTGGTATTGACGACATCGGACGTGTGTACACTATACGAGTATCTTTTTGCCCCGTACAGCGACGTGTGGTGTGCGTACAGAGCGTCCACGTGTTTGTATGTCGTCGGTCACGACTCATAGACACAATGGGGACTCGCGTCCATCCATCAAAATCCATCACAATAGGAGTACTGTAACCATACTTTAGAGAGATACAGAGTGTGTGCGTACCACTCGTCCTCCTCGTCCAAGTCCCCGTCCCCGTCGACGTCGTCGTCACATCGCGGCACCTATCCGTCATCACCATGTTCGCGCCTTCGACGCGTCGCGCGACGACGACGTGCCTCGCGCGATGCGCGTCGATGATGCCGACGATGACCGCTACGTCGCGCGTCGTGTCCACGACCGATCCGTTCGTCATCGCACCCACCACCGCGCGAATGAAGTCGAACTCCGTCCCGAGCGCAAAGGGGGGGTGGGTTGCTCGACGCTCGATGAGCCATCATCTCGGTGACTTCTCCGATCGACCGTTTCACGATCGACCGTTACCGGTCGACCCTGCCACGAACGGTGGTCTGAAGGAGTACTCGGTGGTGTACACCGATCGCGCCATCAATCACATGTCGCCAAAGTTTATGGAGACGATGAAAAATCTGGACGGCGCGTTGAAGCGCGCGTACAACGCGTCGGGGGTGGTGATCATGCCTGGAAGCGGGACGTACGGGATGGAATCCGTGGCGAGACAGTGGTGTGAGGGTAAAAAAGCGTTGGTGATTCGAAACGGGTACTTTTCCTATCGATGGACGGATATTTTTGAACAGACGGGGATTCCGAGCGAAACCATCGTGATGCGCGGCGTCCCGGCGGACGACGACGCGCGTCCGTCGTTTATGCCACCGCCGCTCGCGGACGTCGTGGCGAAAATTAAAGCGGAGAAACCGGCGGTGGTGTTCGCACCGCACGTGGAGACGTCGACGGGGATCATTTTACCGGATGAATACATCAAGGGCGTCGCCGACGCCGTGCACGCGCACGGGGGGCTCTTCGTCCTCGATTGCATCGCGAGCGGGACGGTGTGGGTGGACATGAAGGCGACGGGCGTCGATGCGATTCTGAGCGCGCCTCAAAAAGGGTGGACCGGCCCGGCGTGTGCGTCCATCATCATGCTCGGTGAACGAGGCGTGCACGCGACGAGAAATTCCGTGTCGACGTCGATGGTCATCAACATGCGCAAGTGGCTCGAAGTCATGGACGCCTATCTCAACGGGGGGTTCGCGTATTACACGACGATGCCCACCGATGCGTTGACGCTGTTTGAACGCGCTGCGATGGAGACGGAAAAGATTGGATTCGATAAAGTGAAGGAGATGGCGTGGAAACTCGGCAACGAGACTCGCGCGATGATGGCGTCCAAGGGGTTGAAATCCGTCGCCGCCAAGGGGTACGAGGCGCCGGGCGTCGTCGTCTCGTACACGGATGACGCCACGATGTTTCAGAAATTCCGCGAAAAGGGGTTCCAAATCGCCGCGGGTGTTCCTTTCATGATCAACGAACCGACCGGGAACCACACGTTCCGAATCGGGTTGTTTGGTTTGGATAAAATCATGAATAGAGAGAACTGCATCGGGACGTTGGAGCCGACGCTCGACGACATTTTACGCGAAAACGAAGCCGCCGCCGCCGGCGAGGCGTAGGTTAGATCGGTGGACAGACACACGGACGTTTAACCGCGCGATTTACTTTTACGACGAACGCGGTTTCGACGTTCCGCCGCCGAGACGCGACTCACGAACACACATATAAAACAATTACGTTTCATTGCTCTTCACGAATGGACGCGCGTTGTAATTTGTACACACCGCGCCTCGCGCGTCATCCACCCTCGACGCCTCTTCGCGACCTCGATTCGACGCGCGAACACATGCAGACGACGCCCGCGCGCGTTCGCGCGGCGTTCGCGCGCGCGGTGGTCCCGAATCCGTACCGAAAAAGTCTCGGGACGCGTCGAGTCGCTTTTTCAGCCGCCGCGGAATCATCCACGCGCGGAGGACGCGGAGGACGCGGTGGACGCGGTGGACGCGGGCGTGGAACCGACGGTCGAGACGCGGTGCCTCGTCAGCGTCGACAGTTCGACGACGCGCAGCTCGCGCGGTTGGCGAGCGCGCGAGAACGCGTCGAGGCGGGGACGTTCGCGTCGGCGTCGGTGGCGCGAGGCAAGGCGAACATGTTTTTGGATGGGAATCCCATCGTCTACGCGGGCGCGCTGGAGAAAGTGACGGGGGCGAACGGTGCGAAAGATGTTCGAACCGGGGATTGGGTGTGCGTGACGGATCACGCGATGGCGCCGATATGTTTTGGGTTTTATAACGAGACGTCGTCGTACGCGGTGCGCGCGTTGGCGCAGGCGTGGGAATCGTGCGCGGAGAACGCCGAGGACGCGGATGGGATCGTTCGCGCGCGCGTGCGAGAGGCGTACGACGCGCGCGAGCGGTTGGGTCTGACGTCGAACGCGCGAACGACGTGTTATCGGTTGATTAATTCAGAGGGGGATCGGTTGAGCGGGTTAAACGTCGACGTGTACGGGGACGTCGTCGTGGCGAGTTCGACCGCGGCGTGGGTCGAACAGCGACGCGAGGTGATCGTTCGCGCGCTCGGAGAGGTTTTGGGTGGTAAAGGCGGCGCGAACGTGGTGTGGCGACGGGACGAGAAGATGTACGAGGCCGAGGGGTTGGCGTGGAGCGGCGAGAGCGTTTCGTATTACGCCGCGGCGACGGGCGCCGCGGCGACGGAAAACATCCCGAGCGAGGTCATCGTGCTCGAGAACGACGTCAAGTACGCGGTGGACATGGCGGGCGGGCATAAGACTGGCTTTTACGTCGATCAGCGCGAGAATCGGCTGGCGATGCGCGAGATGTCGCGAGGGAAAAAGGTGTTGGACGTGTGCTGCTACACGGGCGGCTTCGCCATCAACGCCGCGCTCGGCGGCGCGTCGAGCGTCACCGCCGTCGACAGTTCCGACGCCGCGCTCACCGTCGCGGCGCGAAATGCCGAACTCAACGACGTCCAAGACAAGGTGCGATTCGTCCGCGCCGACGCCTTTGATTTCATGCAGCGCGAGCTCGACGACGGCGCCGCCGGCACGTACGACGTCGTTGTCCTCGACCCTCCGAAATTCGCGCCGAGCAAGCCATCCCTCAAGAAGGCGCTTCCAAAGTACATTGGATTAAACAAACGCGCCATGGCGCTCCTCCGTCCGGGCGGTATCCTCGTTACGTGTTCGTGTTCGGGCGCCGTGACGCAGGAGCGTCTCTTGCCGGACGTCGTCGCCGCCGCCGCGTCGGCGGCGGGCAGGCGAGCCACCCTCCTCGCCTCCCGAGGCGCCGGCCCGGATCAACCCATCGATCCCGCGTACTCGTTCGGTGAATATTTGACCGTCTTGACCGTTCGCGTGAGCTGATGCGTGTAATAGTGTATCCATCGTTTCCGTCGTCGCGCGTCGTCCCGGCTCGAAAACCCTCGGGACAAGATTCGAGCGAATCGAACGATCGCGAGCGCACACTCCCGCGCGCGTCGACGGACGGCGCGTGGCTCGACGAGGAGGTGAGTGAGATGGCGCCGCTCGATCTCGACGCGTGGTTGGAGAAGATACGGCGATGCGAGCCACTCGAGGAGCATGAATTGAAATCTCTGTGCGCGCGAGTCAAGGAACTCTTGGTGGAGGAGTCCAACGTCCAGAGCGTGCACAGTCCGGTGACGGTGTGCGGAGACATTCACGGACAGTTTCACGATCTGCTGAAACTGCTCGAGACGGGTGGGGAGGTGCCGGGGACGAATTACATCTTCATGGGGGATTTCGTCGATCGCGGGTACAATAGCTTGGAGTCGTTCACGCTGTTGATGCTCCTCAAGGCGCGATGGCCCGCGCACGTGACGCTGTTGCGAGGAAACCACGAGTCGAGACAGATCACGCAGGTGTATGGTTTTTACGATGAGTGTCAGAGAAAGTACGGAAGCGCGAACGCGTGGCGCTGGTGCACTGACGTCTTCGACTATCTGGGTTTGGCGTGCGTCATCGATGGAAAGGTACTGTGCGTGCACGGTGGGTTGTCTCCGGACATTCGAACGATCGATCAGGTTCGAACGATCGATCGATTGTGCGAGATTCCGCACGAGGGGCCGTTTTGTGATTTGATGTGGAGCGACCCCGAGGACATCGAGACGTGGGCGGTGAGTCCGCGAGGCGCCGGTTGGTTGTTCGGACGCCGGGTCACGGACGAGTTCAACGAGATTAATGGGTTAAATTTGATTTGTAGAGCGCACCAGTTGGTTCAGGAGGGGTTGAAGTACATGTTCCCGGATAAGAACTTGGTCACGGTTTGGAGCGCGCCGAATTATTGCTATCGCTGCGGCAACGTGGCGTCCATCCTAGCCTTTGACGATAACCTCGATCGTGAGGTTAAGTATTTCACGGAAACCACTGAAAACAGCACCATGATGGCGCCTCGCGCGTCGTTACCCGGCTACTTTCTGTAAACGATAATTCACTTAGAGACAGCGGAGAGAAGGAACGAGAAGAAGAAGCCACCGAACGCGGAGAGAGTCGCGGCATTTTTATTAGCGCTCGTCGACGGTACGACGCGTCCTAGTGCGTCACGCGCCGCCTTGTATCAATCAGAATACCATTCCTAGCCTCACGTATCGTTACAACAACCTACTTTTTGCCGACGCCTCCACCTCCGCCGTGTTTCCTCTCCTTCAACGTCAACTTTGCCCTCAAATTTTTTAACTCCTTCGCCTTCGCCTTCGCCTCCGCCGCGTTCGCCGTTCCGGCCCACCCGCTCGCCTCCTCCTTCTCGAGCGCCTCCACGTCCGCGCGCAATCGCTCAAACTTGGCGTAATCCGCGCCTCGATTTCGATCGATGCTTTTGCGAGCCACCGCGCGCGAGGTCGCCCTCGGCGCGGCGAGACCGAGGAGACCGTGTCGACCGCGGTGGCCGCCCTTGGCGAGCTTTTGACGCTGAATCTTACCGGCCATCGCGCGAGGGCGAGAGACGCGCGCGTCGGCGTGTGACGGGACGGGGACGCGCCGCCGCCGCCGAGCTCTAAAAAAGTATTTCAGAGCGCGGCGACTCGAATAGACGCGGCGTGAACGTCCGTGGTCGAATGACTATGGGTGGTGATATGGTGACTATAAGCGCTAGGTGACGGTGAGTATGTACGGCGCGTTTCGAGCCTCGGCGGCGACGGCGACGCGGTTCGAGCGAGACCGAGGCGACGACGGCGCGCCGTCTACTGAGGACGCTCTCGGCGTCGTCGGCGGCGACGACGCGCGTTCGGTCCACTCGAGCGTGTATCCGTCGAGGACGTGGTCGCCCTTGGCGAAACACGCGACGGTGAGCGGGAATCGGAAGACGGCGCCGGGAGCGACGTTTTTCGCCGTTCGACGCACGGGTCCAACCCACACGAACGGTTTCCCGGGCGGAAGCGGGATCGGTCGACGACGATTCTCATCCATCGTCGTCAAAGACTCGCGAGTGTGCCAGGCGTTCTTGTCGTATTCGAGCGCCCATCCGCCTCGTTCGACGTTGGCGGGGGCGGAGGACGCGGCGTCGGCGGCGAAGACGACATCGAGGTACTCGTCAGATTCGTTTCGAACGTTCAGCGTCACCGACGCGTACGTCACGTTACCCGGCGCGAGTTCATCGAGACGTAATTCGCTCGGGTGGTCGATGGTCCAAGAGATTTTGCTTCGCAGCGACGCTGGCGTGCGCGCGGTGTCGGCGCATCGAGCGAGCTCGACGACGTCTCGCGCGTGATGCGCGCCGACGACGTCTTCGCCTTCGATCGACCACGTCACCATCAATCCGTCCGCGGCGACGTCGTCGTGCGGAACGTTCGCCTTCTTTCGCTTGTACACGTTGTGAAAGTCAAAGAGCGGCTCGACGACGTCCTCGCGCGCGTCTCCCGCGAAATTCAACGTCTCGCTCGACGTCTCGGCGGGAGAGCACTTGATGAGCGTCTCGACGGTTTCTCCCGGACGAATCACGCGCGGTTCGTTCGGATTTTTCATCAACGGTGTCAATTCGTACGTGTCGCGCGCCTTGGTTCGTCCCAGACGAACACTGTTGAGTATGAACGTCTTGGTTTGATTCGCCTCGCTCGAGACGGTTAATCGAACGATTCTCGCCAACGGGTGCGACGGCGACGGCATCGTCCTCGCCGTCACGCACACGCACGGCGTGACGTCCACGCTCTCAAATATGCGAATCGTTCGGTAACGAAGCAGTTTCGGCGCCGGTGGTTCCGGTTGGTAACACACGCACACGCGCACGGGCGCGCGGACGACGGCGCTGGGATGAAACCACAGCGGCCAGCGAATCGTGGACCCGGATGCGAGCGTCTCCCACGCCGGAAGCGCGTACACCGCGCCCGCGGGATCGATGGCGCCGTCATCGTTCGACCCGAAGACGTCTTGGGCGTCGTCTAGATTCTCTCGGCTCGCGTTGCGTCGAATCGTCGGTTCGGCCACGGGCGCATGCGACGGATCCACGGGACGAAGCAACGCCGTGGGCACGCGCACGCGGATGTGTTTCGCCATCGGTTGCGTGACGTTCGTGATGACGAGATCGACGCGGTGTAGAGACCCGTCTATGGCCTCTCCGGGGACGCGTTCGAGCGTGCCCTCGCATCTCGGCACTGTCTCGCACACGTTGAAGATTAAACGCTGGTGCTTTCGCACGTCTCGCAACCACTCACCGTTCGCGCCTCGACGTGTTCGCGGCGCCGAGACGTCAAAATACTGTCGCCCTCGCAAGATTCCTTTCTCGCCGACCGTCCACGCGACGCCTTTTACGCGAAGCACTCCCGACGCGCGCGGCGTTATGCTGAGCGTAAACGTCTCTGTGGAATGCGCGCGAAGCGTCTTCCGCTCCTTCTGGGCTCGTACGAGAGAATCATCCGTCGTCTCGAAGACGTCGTTCGACGTCGTCGCGCCTGATGCCGAAGTGAACTCCCACAAAAGTCGCACGTCTTTCAACTCCAGCGCGTACCGAAGCGGATTGCTCAATTCGACGTCGACCTTTAAATCTTCGCCCAACGCGCACACCGCCGTTTGATCCACCTCAACCTGTCGTCCACCACCGCTGAGCCAATTAGGTTTCGACGAACTCGTCAATAGGTTTTGAGGTATGACGCCACCGCGCTCGATCGCGCTCCAAGCCTCTTTCCCGTTATCCGAACTCGATTCGGTGGATTTGCGGTCGTCGGCAAAGGTGACGTGCACTTTGTTCGCGTTCATCTTCGGCAGCGGACACGCGATCTCATCCTCGCGAACGTCGCGCTTTTCCGACGCGCACTCGTTTTCGTACTTTTGAACGTACTCCTCGAGCGTATCGAAGCGCGTCTTCTGCGCGTCAGCGGGTAAATGCGCGGCTCGTCGCATGGCTTCTCGGTGAAACTCCATCGCCGTCCGCGCGTGTCCGGCGTTGGCGACGAGTCGACCCAGAGTGGTATTCAAGTGCTCTTGCGCCGCGTTCCACGAAGTTTCATCCGCCGTTGGTGGAAGTGCGAACGCGTAACATCGCGTCGCCGCGGGGAACGCGCCGGCTCGGACGTATCGAGCGCCCGCCAAGACCATGTACGAGGCGAATTTATGAATCATGGCGGACTCGCCGCGAATGAATGAGAACGCCGCGCGCTCCAATAAGAGCGCCGAGCGAAGGTCGGACGCGTGAAACGCCGACGCGAGCACTAGAGGCACGTGCGCGTCGCGGTGCGCGCCGAGAACCGACAAGGCTTCGGCGTGCTCGACGGCAGAGCGCGTCTTCAACATCTCGATGTGCGACCGCTGTTGATCTCCCTGTCCGACGGTCGCTTCTAGTTTTTGCAGATTCGTCATCGCGCTGTTATACGCGTGATCGATGTCCTTTTTTACGTCAGCGACGTTGCGCGAGTGACGCGTCGCCAAGTACACGTGCGCCATCGCCTCGTACGAAGACGCCAAGCGTTTCAGAGCGTTCTGCGACTTGTAATCGGAGTGCACGAGCTTGAAATTCGCCAGCGCAGATTCGAAATCTCCCACCATGTACGCTAAATCACCGGCGAGTCTGATCTGCGATTCGGGCGAGCTGTGTCCTTGCCCGGTCTCCCGCGTCGTCGTCGTCGTGCTCCGACCCCAAAAACTTCTAAACTGATTGCGCAAACCTTTCCGCGTGTTATAAATCTGCGTCGAGAGCGCGAAGAGTTTACGCTCCATGTGCGGCACCAGTATCTTCGTCACGAACGCTCTGACGTACGATTCGGCGCCTTTGACGTCATCAGCGCTCATGTACCGCCCCTCGCTCGCGCGCGTCTCCGCGCCTCCGCCGCCTGCGCGCTCGGCCGCCGCTCGAGACACGAGCACCTCCCTACACGCGTCCCAATCCACGCCGCACGCATCTCGACCCTCCGCATCCGAGTTCACGACCAACAACTCACAATCCCACGCCCCAGTCTGTCGTACGCTCTTCAACAGCGCCTCGGCGGCTTCTCGCGTCGCGCCACCGGCGCGCGCGTCCCACACCAAAACTTTCCCGAAACACGTCTCCGGATCCGCCCCACCTCGCTCGAACACCGGCAGACGCAAAAAGCGACGCTTCATCTCTTCGAACGACGCCAACACGTCCTCGTACGTCGCCTTTGTCGACGCGTCCACGCACAGAATCGCCCCCAGCGGATGGTCGAACGCCTCGCACTCGTTGAACGCCAACGCGCGTTCATTCGTCTCGAAAAAACTCTCGAACCGCGCGCTCGTCTCCGCCTCCTCTCTCGCGCGCGATGCGCACGCGTCCACGCTCGCGCGTCGCGCCCACGTCGCGTCGCGCGACGCCGGCGTCGTCGCGTCGAACGCCTCCGCGGAGACGACGACGCGACCGCGTGCGTGCGCATCCTCCCCCGTCGCGCTCGTCGCGCCGTGGTCGCTCACGAAGCGCACGCCGAGCGCGGTGAGCGGTATCACGCGCATCGGATTCTCGGCGTCCGCGCGCACGGCGCACTCGAGCCCATCCACGCGCGCGCGCGCGCGAAAAAGATCCACCAATCGAACCGAGCTCAAATCTTCATCCTCGTCCGCGTCGCGCGCGTCGCCCGCGCCCGCGGTCGCGCGCGCGCGTCTCGCCTCGAGACTCTTCTCCGCGCACACCACGACGCACGGTTCGCGCCGCGCGCGAAGACGCGCCTCGAACCTCGCCGCGCTCATGTCAACGGTGGTTCGCGCCCGAGACTGCCGCGTCCCGCGTCGTCGCACCCATCGTCGACGCGACGTCCGACGCGCGCGCGACGACGCGCGTTCGACGGAAGCTATTCGTCTCCGACCGCGCGCGACGACGCGCGCGCCGTCTCGACGTCCATTCACGCGCGCGCGCGACGACGCGCGAACGGAAGACGATTCGACATAACGAGGAAATCGTCACACGACGCCACGACATGCGCGTGCGCGCGCTCGACGGCGTCCCGTTCGACGAGTTCGACGACGCGCGCGTGGGTATTTTCTTTTACGTCGTCTTCGTCGTCGGATGGTGTGCGTTCGCCCGCGCCGTCGTCGTCGCGGCGCGCGAACTCTCGAGAGCGCTCACTGGAAAATTATTGAGAGAAGTCGCGCGCTGCGCGTCGACGCTCTTCCCGGTGTGGTGCGCGCTCGCGACGGTGAACGCTCGACGCATGCTTCGAGGAAAACGGCTCGGCGTCGCGCGCGTCGCGCGCGGGGAGGCGGATCCGCTGACGCGTCCGAATGGTGCGAACGGGCGCGCCGGGCGGCGGCGCTGTTGCGTCGTCGGCGGCGGCGCGAGCGGACTCGTCGCGGCGAGACGCGCGCGAGAGACGTTCGAATACGTCCGCGCGTACGAACGTTCGGACTGCGTCGGTGGCGTGTGGGCGTACGGCCATCGGTCGGGCGGCGTGTTTAACTCGGTGTTACAAAACGTGACGAAATTGGCCAACGCGTTCGCGGATTACCCGTGCGACAGAGGCGGTCCGTTGTACTTTGGATGGAGGAAAACGCTCGAGTATCTGCGCGGGTACGCCGACCACTTCGGTCTGTTACGAGACGGTACGCTGGAATTGAACGCCGAGGTGACTTCGGTGCGGAAGGATGCGCGCACGGGCGAATTCGTCGTCGACGTGGCGCGCCGCGGAGCCGACGGATCGACGACGAAGACGCGCGAACGTTTCGATTACGTGTGGGTGTGTTCGGGACAATTATCTGTGCCGAGCTTGCCGGACGTTCGCGGGATTCGAACGTTTCCGGGCAGAGTGCTGCACTCGAGCGAGTACAAGACGCCGACGCCGTTCGAAGGGAAGGACGTCTTGGTGGTCGGTTTGGGGTCGGCGAGCGGTTCCGACCTCGCGCAGGAACTCGCCGTCGTGGCGTCGAGCGTGACGCTCAGCGTGCGCACGGAACGCTACATCGTCAAACGTGGATTATCAAACGGTGTGGCGTCCGTGTTCAATCGTGTGTCGTTGATGATGCCGGCGTGGCTCGGCGTCGTCGCGTACGCGTATTTCGACTGTTATCCATTCGTGCGAAATCTCCGACCCGGCGTGACGGATAGCGGCGAGTTGTTGAACGCGTTTGCGTTGCAAAAGATACACCAAGCCACCGTCGTCGATCGCGTGCGCGACGACGTCGTGCACTTTGTCGACGGGACGTCGAATCGTTTCGACGTCATCGTCTTCGCCACGGGATACGAGAGGCGCGTCGATTTCATGGCTGACGATTTACGACCGACGGAGGGATTATTCGAAGACTGCGTGTTACCGTCGGAACCGCGCGTCGGATACATTCTCTTCGTCTTACCATTCGGAACGCACTGGCAGGTGGCCGAGGCGCAGGCGATGTATCTCTCGCGCGTGCACTCGGGCGACATTCCGTTGCCGTCGACGCGCGAGATGCGCGAGCGCGCGGAACCGTGTCCCCGCCACGGCTCGCACACGCACTTCGCCGAACATTACCGCGTCAAGTATCTCTTCCTCCTCGCTCCATACATTTTTCCCGAGTATCGCGAGCTCCTCCGTCGACCTCAAACGTTGCTTCGGATTTTATGGTCGCCGTACGTCGCGCCGTTCGGCGAGTGGGCGTCGGCGGATTGGGCGCGACGAACGACATTCGGCGACGCGCGCGGGCACACGCGCGCGCGATGGCGCGGGCGCTCGTACAACGTGTGGTGAGCGAGCTACGCGGTCTATGTGATTTTACAAGCGATGACGGGTGTGCATTCGGTCGGTCGTCAGGCCAAGTCGATGAGCTCGATTTGCGCGTCCAGCGTGTCCTCCTCGAAGCGACGCCATTGTCTGTCGTTGGCGCTCTGCGCTCGCAGGCGTCGCGCGAGCGCGGGTCCGCCGAGTGCGGCGGCGGTACCGCCGAGACCGACGACGACGAACGGCCAGACCGATCCGGTGTGCGTCGACGGCGTCGACGGCGGCGGCGACGGCGGCGGCGACGGCGGCGGCGGCGGCGACGGCGGCGGCGGCGGCGACGCAGTGGGCGGCGACGACGTCTCGTTCGCGCCGACGTATCTCTGTTGTAACTCGCGACAACTCAACCTCGTCATGTTGACCCGATTCGCGCCCACATCGAACGTTACGAGCGTGTCTCGCATCGTGATTTGCCCGAGGAGAATTTTGTTCCACGAGTAATCCGCGAAGACGCCGAGACAAAACGCGTGCGCGTTCGTCTCGTGCGCGAACAAATAATTCTCCGGACCGAGCTCGATCGCCGCGTCGTCGTCGTAATCGATCGTGAGCGATGGAAAAAATTCTCCCACGGTGGCTTCGGTCAACGCGGATCCTCCGTCGTAGCACACGTCGTCGTACTGAGGGTCGGCGCCGTCGACGAGGACCAATCCCGCGTTCGTCGAGGCGTTTTCGAGCGCGTCGGCGAACGCCGCGTGCATCGCGCGCGGCAGATACGTGAACGTCGTCCCGGAATCTATGATGGTCGTTACGTCCGTCGACCCTTTGAGCTCGACGTCGCCGAGCTTCCATCGTCTCGCCTTGGTTTCGTAAAACGTCGACGTCTCTCGCGTCAACGGCGTCGAGACGGCTCGATCGTCCGCGTCGCCGAAATCAAACCTCCCGAGCGTCATCACCCCACCGTTCTTCCCGAACCCATCAACACACATCGAAAACACGTTTTCTATCGCGCCCGCGCGCACCATTTGCGCGAACGTCGTCCTCGAGTCGGCGCCCAATCCAAACAATCCGTCGGCGCGTTGCGCTAAAATTAAATTCGTCTCCGATACCTCGCACCCGAACATCACCGTCGCGTTCGACACCGTTCCACCGAAATGCACGACGTCCTCCACCACGTACCCACGACTTGAGCTCCCCTCTTGATACGACAGCTCGTACTCGCACGCGGCGCGCTCGCCCACTCTCGAACATGTCCCCGACATGGCCGCGCACGCGCTCGAATCCTCCTCTCTCGAACAATTCAACGCCCTGAAATCCGGCGACCGATCGTAATCGTAATACGCACCGGCCTGGTGCGTTCCACACCCCTCGCATCCCTTACACGGGAGGTACGTCATCGAACTTCCCGTGTCGACGATGAGTTCGTAGCGTTGGTCACCCGCGAGCTCAAACGACATCCAGAGCGTCCCCGTGCCACCGACCCCACCCTCGAGTTCGCGCGCGGTGGCGTTCGAAACCTGTAAACGTCGATGACTAGAGACGCGCGAGATTCGTCGCGCGAGGGCGTGGATGGACGCCGAGGGCGTCGCGACGACGGCGCGAATCATCATCATCATCACCAGCACCGAGCGCATCATCGTGCGCGTGTTCATCGACGCCTCGCGCGTTCGACGACGCGACTCGCGACGACCACGCGCGCGCATCGATCGCGCGCGCCAAGGCACGCGCGCTCGACGCGTCCGGTATCGCGACCGCGCGTCGACGTGTGCGAGTGCGTTCGATTCGATTCGTCATTTCGAGGACGCGTCATGCGTCGCGCGTTCGCGGCGGCGTCGCGACGCGCCTCGTCCTCGCTCGACGCCTCGACGTCGCGCGCGAATCCCCTCGCCCTCGCGCCGCCGCTCGCGAGCGTCGCGACGCGCTCGACGTCGTCTCGGGCGTCGCGTTCGGCGCCGCCGTTTTTGGTGAAAAATCTCCCACCCACCGATGTGTGCGCCGACGTCGCCGACGACGAGCGATTCACCGGTCCATCGCGCGCGCGCACGCTCCGTCAGACGCTCGCGCGCGCCATCGTGCGGGATCACGGGGTGCGTCGCGCGCGCGCGCTCGGAAGCGGGCACGCGAGAGGCGCGGCTCGGGTGGCGGAGACGTTGCGGCGACGCGCGAAGGGTGTCGACGTGTACGTCGTCGGCGGCGCGGTTCGCGATTGGATCGCGCGTGGGGACGACTGCGTTCCTCGAGATGTAGATTTAGCGACGAGCGCGACGTACGACGAGGCGAGGGCGGCGCTGGGGAGACGGATGAAAACGGTGGGGAGACGGTTTACAGTCGGGTTGGTGCGCGTCGACGACGACGCGTGGATCGAATTGGCGAGTTTTGAGAGCGAGAGTGGAGAAGTGGTGGACGGGGTGCGCGTGGACGATGGACGACGCGCGAGCGAGGGGGGAGAGACGCCGAGGAAACCGTGTGGGGAGTTGGATTTGGATGAATTGTTGAGACGGCGGCGAGTGGCGCGCGAACGGAGCGGCGACGGCAGCGGCGAAAAGAGAGCGTCGGGGAGGCGCCGTAAGGCGACAACGACGTCGACGGTGAGCGCGGATGCTGATTTTCAACGTCTGTTGGCGTGCGCGGATAACGCGCAGCGAAGAGATTTTACGGTGAATTCGATGTATTACGATCCGTTTCGGGAAGAAGTGTTGGATTTTTGCAACGGAATCCACGACGCGCTCGAGGGCGTCGTGCGCACGGTTCGGCCGACGCACACGAGTCTGAAAGAAGATCCCGTGCGTATGTTGCGCGCGATACGGCTCGCGGCGAGACATGGGTTCACGATGACGAAGGGATTACGCGCGGGTTTGCGCGCGTACGCGCCGACGTTGGCGCTCGCGTCGTCCCGACGCGTCGCGCAAGAGATCGAGACGTTGATGCACCACGGATACGCGGCGCGCACGTTTAAATTATTGTGGCACTCGACGATACTCAAGCACGCGTTTCCGGTGCAGTTTGAATTTTTACGACAGAGACTACCGAGGAAATCGACGCTGACGTACGAGATGGAATCGTTGGTGACGCCCGAGCGCGACGTCGACGGCGGCGCGCGCGCGTTTTTCGACGCGCTCGAGGCGTACGACGCGTGCGTGAGACACGACGCCGATGCCGAACACCGCATCGCCGAGCCGGCGTTCGCGCAATGGCTCGCCATCGTCGTCGCGCCGGTGGCGTTGGAAAAAATACGAGACGCAGACGCAGACGCAGACGCCAAACGCGACGCCGTCGACGCGTGGACGCCGCCGCCGCGTTGGAGCACCGTGCGCGACGATCCCGTGGCTCGAGAACGCGTGGAGGCGCGATGGCACGCGTTCACGTTTGCCACGCTCGACGTGTTGGACGA
>Ga0181577_10002313_pt1 | contig 15014 bp, 17 predicted proteins | sample 101ome_21_FD_132468 | JGI IMG/M metagenome (GOLD analysis project Ga0181577, IMG submission 132468) | Coastal salt marsh microbial communities from the Groves Creek Marsh, Skidaway Island, Georgia - 101413BT metaG (megahit assembly) | ecosystem: Environmental > Aquatic > Marine > Intertidal...
ATCTCCTGCAACAGCGCAATGTCGGGCGCGGACTCGTCGAGCCAGCGTAGGAGTGTCTCGTAACGGGCCTTGATTCCGTTGATGTTGAAGGTCGCGATTTTCATCGGGGTCTCCGGCTGTTTGCCCCTTTGTGGACGGTCCCGCCGCGCGGCACAAGGGGGATGCGGCGCCGTTGTCATACAGGGCGGCGCGGCGACTGGTTTGAACGGCCCACGCAGCCCACGCTGCAGCGCAGAAAACAGCCGTTTTGGAGAGCCATATCGGGGGCACAAGTGATGCACAACTGATGCACAACCCATGCATATCGCACCCGCAGCAAAGTTAACGGAGGATGTAGCTGCACTGCGGCGGGGGCGATTGGTAGAATGGACGGGGAGCAGTCGTTCGCTGCACTTTGCACGAATGTCTTGTTTGGGCTGGTCGCGAAGCCCCCCATGCACCAGAGGCGACAGCAACGCCGAAAGCCGCCCGACGATGCCGTGGCCCTTTTCCGTCACCAGACCCAGCGCGGGGCCAAGCTGGCTGACGAATATCAAAAGCGCGGCAGCAGCGGTGAAGCCGATCATCACCGAATGAGAAACGAAGCCCGCAAGACGCCCGACGCGGGCAAGCGCAAAGGCCAGTTGGATGACACCGACCAGCAAGGCCAGCAGGATCGCTGCCGACACGAATTCCGTCGAGCCGGGGGTGAAATTCCCGGCCAGCGCGCTGAAAACCACGGCGGAGATTGCCGTGGTTGGCCCCGAAACCATCACCAGCGAGGAGCCGAAAAGCGCTGCGATGATTGGCGGGATCATCGCGGTGTAAAGCCCGTATTCCGGTGGCAGCCCGGCGATGGCCGCAAAGGCCACCGCTTGCGGCAGGACGATGGCCGCACCCGTCAGCCCGGCCAGAGCATCTCCCCAACCTCACCCCTCGCCGCGAAACCCGCCATACCGTCCACCGTGGAACACCAGTCCGCTGCCGTCGCTCGTCCGCACGTCTGTCACGCGCCCCACAATAATCACATGATCACCGGCGTCGTGGGTGGCTTCGCGCGTGCATTGGAACGTCGCGAGGCAGTTTTCGATGATCGGGGTGCCATTGGGGGCTTCGTGCCACGCCAGACCGTCGAAGGCGTTCACGTTGCGGGTGAAGGCGGCGGCGATATCCCGCTGGGCCTCTGACAGAACGTGGATCGCGTAGCGCTCGGCGCTTTCGAAGATCGGGAAGCGGGCGGAGGATTTGGCGGGGGACCACAGCACCAAGGGCGGGTCGAGTGAGACGGACGCAAAGCTGTTGGCGGTGATGCCGGCTGGCCCCTCCGGCCCTTGCGCCGTGATCACGGTGACGCCCGTTGCGAAACGGCCCAGCGCATGGCGGAAGGCCATCGGGTTCGTCGCCGGATCGAATGCGGTGTCGTCGGTCATCAGGGCGGTGTCCATCATTTAGGGAACGGGGTGGCCGAGGGCGGAGGTGTAGATATCGAACCATGCTTCACGGTCCATCGGGACGTCGAACGCCTGCGAGAAGCCCCTGATTCGCGCGATCCGGTTGCTGCCCATGATCGGCAGGATTTTGGCGGGTTGGGCGAGGAGCCATGCAATCGCCACGGCACCGCTGTCAAATCCGGTGCGGACGGCGAATTTGCTGATGGCCTGACGCAGGCGCGCGGTGGCGGGATCATCGCCAAAGAGCGCGCCGCCAGCAAGGGGGGACCATGCCATGATCGGGGTGTCGTTCATCTGGTGGAAGGCGACATCGCCGTTGGTGAAGCCCTGATGGGCGACGACGCTCAGCTCGATCTGGTTGGTGGAGAGCGGCGTGCGCATGGCCGATTGCAGGAGCGACCAGTCATGCGGCTTGAAGTTGGAGACGCCGACCGCGCGGACCTTGCCGGAGAACACCAGCGCATCCAGAGTGGCGCCGGTTTCGTCATGGTTCATGAAGGGATCGGGGCGGTGGATGAGCAGCAGGTCGATGTAATCAGTGCGCATCGCCATCAGCGAATAATCCACCGACTCGAGGATATGGGCGCGGCTGGTATCGTAATGGGGAACGCGCACGCCGCTGTGACGGGCGGAAGGCGCGACGATGCCGCATTTGGTGACGATCTCGATCTTGTCGCGCAGGTGGGTGCCTTCGAGCGCGTCGCCCAGCGCGGATTCGGCCTGATAGCCGCCATAGATCGCGGCTTGGTCGATGGTGGTGATTCCCTGATCGAGGCAGGCGTCCAGCTTGTTGCGGATGCGTTCGGGCGAGGTGTCGGTGTCGTCCAGCACGCGCCACATCCCGTAAATGAGGCGCGAAAAGGCGAGGTCGCGGGTGATCGAAATGCGCTCCATCGAGGTCTCCTGCATATGCGGGCAAATATGTGCCGCTTGGCTGTATCGTTCTAACGTTATCAACGGCGCTGTACAAAACCTCATTAGAGGCAATGACAGCAAAGGTTAAATATGCATCCTAGCGAGTTGATAAAAGTCTGAAATTGCGATTGCGATGTCGCGAAGTGAACAGTTTTCGCGGCGCCTGTCGTGAGGCTGGCGGAAACGGAGGAGATAACATGCATTACGGTTTTATCGGGCTGGGGAATTTGGGCGGTCATCTAGCGGCGAGCCTGCGGCGTGCAGGCTTTGCGGTGACGGCGTTTGATCTGGACGCATCGCACCGCGCACGGATGGAGGAATGCGGCGCCGAGTGGGCCGAGAGCGGTCTTGGCGTGGCTCGGGCGGCGGATGCGGTGATCACCTGTTTGCCGTCGCCGCAGGTGTCGGAAGCGGTGCTGGAGGAAATCCTGCCGGAAATGGAGGCGGGCAATCACTGGATCGAGATGTCCACCCTGAGCCGTGACGAGATGAAGCGGCTCGCGGCGCGGGCAGCGGAATTTGGCGTGCGGGCGATGGAGCTGCCGGTGACGGGCGGGGTGCATCTGGCGGCGCAAGGAAAGATCACCATGCTGGCGGGGGGTGATGACGACCTCTTTGAGGCGCATAAACCCGCGCTGGAGGCGATGGGCGACAAGATCTTCCACATGGGGCCATTGGGCAATGCGGCGATCATCAAGGTGATTACCAATATGCTGGCGTTTATCCATCTGAAGGCCTGCGGTGAGGCGCTGATGCTCGCCAAGCGTGGCGGGCTGGACCTTGGGCAGGCGTGGGAAGCAATTCGCGCGTCGTCGGGTAATTCCTTCGTGCATGAAACCGAAGGCGCGCTGATCCTCAACGGCTCTTATGACATCGCGTTCAACATGGACCTCGCGCTGAAGGATCTGGGCTTTGCGATGGGCTTTGGCCGCGAGTTCGGGGTGCCGCTGGAGCTGGCGGGCGCGACGCAGCAGACCTATGTGGCGGCGAAAGCGGCCTATGGCGGGGATGCGCAATCACCGATGATCGCGAAGCTGTTGGAGGACTTGCTCGATACTGATCTGCGGGCGCCGGGATTCCCTGCGCGGCTTGAATAGCGGGTTGACGTGGCTGGGTCTGGGGTGTCCAACAGAGGAAACGGACAAACGGACGGACCCATGCCGAAACTGATTACGATCCTCAATGGCCCGAACCTCAACCTGCTGGGCAAGCGCCAGCCGGAGGTTTACGGCCATGAAACGCTCGACGATGTGAAGCTTGCTTGCACGGCGTTGGCCGCCGAGCTGGGCTATGACATCGACTTCCAGCAGAGCAATTACGAGGGCGGATTGGTCGAGATGATCCATGCGGCGCGGGAGACATCGGCCGCGATCGTGATCAACCCTGCGGCCTATACGCATACCTCTGTTGCCATTCTGGACGCGCTCAATGCGTTCGACGGGCCAGTGGGCGAGGTGCATATCTCTAACGTTCACAAGCGCGAGGCGTTCCGGCATCATTCTTATGTCTCGCAGCGCGCTGACTTTGTGATCGCGGGGGCGGGAACCGAAGGGTATTTACTGGCGCTGCGGCGGGTGGCCAGCCTTGTGGAGAGCATGTGATGGATTTGCCGAAGAACGCATTCAAAGCCGCGCTGAAGGCGGGTGAGCAGCAGATCGGGCTATGGAACACGTTGGGCGGCAACACTGTGCCGGAAGCGCTGGCGGGGATCGGCTATGACTGGATCGTGGTTGATACCGAGCACGCTGCACGGGGCGTAATGGACGTGTTGCCCGCGTTGCAGGCGATGGCGGCCTATCCGCGCACGACGCCGGTGGTGCGGGTTGTCGAGAACAGCGCAGCAACCATCAAGCGGGTGCTGGATTTTGGCGCGCAGACGATCCTTGTTCCTTATGTGCAAAACGCCGAGGAGGCCGAAGCGGCTGTGCAAGCAGTGCGCTATCCGCCCGCAGGGATGCGCGGCGTGGCCGGTGGCACTCGGGCGGGGCGCTATGGGCAGATCGAAGATTACCATGCGCGGGCCAATGACGAGATTTGCCTGATCGTGCAGGTGGAAACGCTGGAAGCGGCCGATCATCTTGAAGAAATCGCGCTGACGGACGGGGTTGATGGTGTGTTCATCGGGCCTGCCGACCTGTCGGCCAGCATGGGCTATCCGGGCCAGCCGGGGCATCCGACGGTGAAGGAAAAGATCGCCGAATTGATCGGGCGCTTGAACGCGGTCAAGGTGCCTGCGGGCATTCTTGCAACCGATCCGGCCTATGCGAAAACCTGTATCGAGCTGGGCACTGCCTTTACCGCTGTTGGGCTGGACCTGCCGTTGATGCTGAACGCGGCGCGTGGGCTTGCGGCGGAGTTTGGACGAGGGCCGGCGGATGGCACGGCTTGAAGACCGGATTGCCCAAGGGCGCGGTGATGCGCCTGCCGATTTGGTGCTTAGGGGTGGGCGGGTCTTTGACCTGATCACCGGCGCGTTCCTTGAAGGGGACGTGGCGATTTGCGGTGATACCATCGTTGGCACTTGTGGTGCCTATGATGGCAAAGAGGTGGTGGATGTTACCGGCCTGACGCTGGTGCCGGGGTTCATCGATACGCATTTGCATGTGGAATCGAGCCTGATCACGCCGTTTGAATTTGACCGCTGCGTGACGCCGCGAGGGATCACCACGGCGATTTGTGATCCGCACGAGATTGCCAATGTGATCGGGACGGATGGCATTCGCTACTTTCAGGAGGCGAGCCAGCATCTGTTGATGGACTTGCGGGTGCAGCTTTCTTCCTGTGTGCCATCGACCGATATGGAAACCGCTGGTGCGCGGATCGAAGCGGAGGATCTGGCGCCGTTGATGGGGCATCCGTCGGGCATCGGGTTGGCGGAGTTCATGAATTACCCGGGTGTGATCCACCGTGATCCGGAGGCGCTGGCGAAGCTGCGGCTGTTTGAGGGTGGGCATGTGGACGGGCATTGCCCGATGCTGTGCGGCAAAGACCTCAATGCCTATATCGCGGCGGGGATTAGCACCGAGCATGAGGCGACCACCGGCGAGGAAGCCCGCGAGAAGCTGCAAAAGGGGATGCGCGTGCTGATCCGCGAGGGATCGGTGAGCAAGGATTTGGAAGCGCTGGCGGAGGTGCTGACCGAGACGACCGCGCCTTATATGTGCCTTTGCACCGATGACCGGAACCCGCTGGATATCGGAGAGCATGGGCATCTGGATTACATGATCCGGCGGTTGATCGAAAGGGGCGTGCTGCCGCTGGCCGCCTATCGCGCGGCGTCGCTTTCGGCGGCGGAGGCCTTTGGCCTGAAAGATCGCGGTGTGATCGCGCCCGGCAAGCGGGCGGATATTGTGGCGCTCGGGTCTTTGGAAGCCTGCGACGCGCAGATGGTCTTTGCCGGCGGTGTGCGGGCCGATGCCGCGGCGTTTGCGGCGCAGGAGGTGATCCCTGTGGTGGGGCGCGGGTCTGTCCATGCGCCGAAGGTCAGCGCGCGGGATTTCCGCCATGGTGGAAACCATGTGGATACGGATGTGATCGGGGTGATCGAGGGGAAGATCATCTCCGATCATCTGTATGTCGATATCGAGATCGAGGATGGCGACAAGCGCCCCGACAGGACGCGCGATCTGGCGCGGATCGCGGTAATCGAGCGGCACGGCAAGAACGGCAACATTGCCACCGGATTTGTGCGCGGCTTTGGGATTGAGGATGGGGCGATTGCCTCGACCGTGTGCCATGACCATCACAACATCGCCTGCGTGGGGATGAATTACGACGATATGGCGGTGGCGGCGAACCGGCTTTCGGAGATCGAGGGCGGGTTTGTCGTGGTGCAGAACGGTATGGTGCTGGCCGAGCTGGCGCTGCCGGTGGCGGGGCTGATGAGCCTTGAGAGCTTTGAGGTGGTGCGCGAGCGGCTGGTGGCGCTGCGCACCGGCGCGCGGCGGTTGGGGGTGCGGCTGGAGGAGCCGTTCTTGCAACTGGCGTTCCTCGCGCTGCCGGTGATTCCGCGGCTGAAGATCACGGATCGTGGTATGGTGGATGTGATGAAGTTCGAGATTATCGGATGAGTGGAATTCTCATCAGGGATGCGACCGAGGCGGATATTCCGGCGCTGACGGTGATCCATAACTGGGGCGTGCGGGAAACGACCGCGCTGTGGACGACGCAGGAGGTTGATGCCGGCGAGCGCCGCGCGTGGCTGGAAGAGCGCCGTCGCGCGGGATTGCCTGTGCTGGTTGCGGAATCGGAGGCGGGGGTTTTTGTGGGATATGCGGCCTATATGCCTTGGCGCGCGAAGGATGGCTACCGGCTGACGGTGGAGCATTCGGTCTACGTCAGTCCCGGATATGCGGGGAAAGGAATCGGCCGGGCCTTGATGCGCGAGCTGGTCGAACGGGCGCGGGCGCAGGGCCTCCATGCGATGGTCGGGATGATCGAGGCGGAGAACGCGGCCTCTATCGCCTTGCACGAGCGCTTCGGATTTGAGATCGTTGGGCAGATGCCGCAAGTGGGCCAGAAATTCGGGCGGTGGCTCAACCTGACGATCATGCAGTTGACCTTGGATGGAAGAGAGACGCCGGAAACGCCTCTTTAATTATCCACAAAGTTGATTTATTACTTCCGCGCGAACAGAAAAGGAGAATGATCATGTCCGCGACTTACCGTTGTGACAAATGCGGGATGGGGGTGAATGCCACCTGTGCCGACTGTAACGAGCCGCTGGTGAATGACACGCTCACAAAGGATGATGGCAGCACGGTGCAGATTTCGCGCTGCCCAAAATGCGAGGGCAAGATCAAGTCTCCGATGTGCTGCGGGCAGGATATGACCTGCGCGATCTGAGCTTGCATTGAATAACCCCGGCGCGTGGGGTAGCACGCGCGTGTGCGCCGCCGGTGGGGCGGCGCAAGACCCCAGACAGGAGTAAGAGAATGGCCAGCAGCCTGAGCCAGTTGCGCGAAATGACAACCGTTGTGGCCGATACCGGCGATGTGGATGCGATCAGGGCGTTGAAGCCGATCGACTGCACCACCAACCCGAGCATCATCCTCAAGGCGTTGCAAAGCCCGGCTTTCGAGGCGCTTGTCACGAAGGAGATCGAGGCAGGCAAGGCGGCAGGCAAGAGCCCAGAGGACATCGCCTTCGCACTGACAATTGGCGTGGGAACGGAGCTGGCAGGTTTGGTGCCGGGGAAGGTATCCACGGAAGTGGACGCGAACCTGTCGTTCAACACCGAAGCCTCTGTCGCCAAGGCGCGGGCGCTGGTGAAGGCGTATGAGGAAAACGGCGTTGGCCGCGAAAAGATCTTCATCAAGCTGGCCTCCACTTGGGAAGGCATCCGTGCCGCCGAGATCCTGCAAGGCGAGGGCATCGAGTGTAACCTGACGCTGTTGTTCTGCATGGCGCAGGCAGTGGCCTGTGCGGATGCAGGCGCGTCGCTTATTTCGCCTTTTGTGGGCCGGATCACTGATTTCTATGCGGCACGCGATGGCAAGACCTTCGGGCCAGACGAAGATCCGGGCGTTTTGTCGGTGCGCAGCATTTATGACTACTACAAGTCCAACGGCATCAACACGATCGTGATGGGCGCGTCCTTCCGGAATATTGGGCAGGTCAAGGCGCTTGCAGGCTGCGACCGCCTGACGATTTCACCCGCGCTGCTGGAAGAGCTGGACGCCGAAGACGCGCCACTGGAGCGGGTGCTTGCGCCGGAGAACGCCTCTGGCGTGGCGAAAATTCCGATGAGCGAAGCTGAGTTCCGCTGGGCGCTGAACGCTGATGAAATGGCGACGGAGAAGCTTTCGAGCGGTATCCGCCAGTTCGACGCGGACCATCAGAAGCTGCTGAAGCTGATCGCAGAGCGGCTGGCTTAAGCCGTGGCCTGAGCCAGACAAAGTAGACAGTTCAGGAGGCGCGCAGGCCAAGCAGGTGGCGCGCCTCCTTGCATGTAGCGACGGGCCTATCGTATGCGGCGCAGAGATCGGCGGCGCGGGCCACCAGCGCGGCGTTTGAGGGGGCGAGGGTGGTGCGGTCAAGCCTCACGTTATCCTCCAACCCCGTGCGGACATGACCGCCAGCCGCGATGGCCCACTCATTTAACGTGATCTGATGCCGTCCGATCCCTGCGGCGCACCACGGCGTTCCGGGGGCGAGGCGCTTGAGGGTTTCGATATAAAAATCGAAGGTGGGGCGATCCACCGGCATGGCATTTTTCACGCCCATCACGAATTGCACATAGAGCTGGCCATAGAGCTTGCCCGCCTTGTGGAGCGCAACCGCCTGATGGATGTGGGAGAGGTCAAACGCCTCGATCTCTGGCGTGACGTGGTAGCGCTGCATCTCGGCGGCAAGCCAGTCCACCAGATCGGGCGGATTGTCGTATGTGCGGGTGGGGAAATTCACCGAGCCGACCGAAAGCGAGGCCATATCCGGCGCGAGGGGCAGCATTCCGCCGCGTTCCTTCCCTGCGCCGGAACGCCCGCCGGTGGAGAACTGGATGATCATATCAGGGCAGTGCTGACGGATGCCTTCCATCAAGCGGGCAAACTTTTCGGGCTCGGATGACGGGGTTTCATCATCATTGCGGACATGGGCGTGAACGATGCTGGCACCTGCCTCATAGGCGGCATGGGTGCTTTCGACCTGTTCGGTGACGGTGATCGGCACGGCAGGGTTATCGGACTTGCGCGGCAGGGAGCCGGTGATCGCGACGCAGATGATGCAAGGGGTGGTCATGGGAGCTCCGCTCGTTGTTGAAGCAAAGCTAGGGCAGGTGGCGGCGGCTGGCTAGGGGGAGGTGTGCGACCGCCCTTGGGGGCGGGGTCGGGCGCATACTGGATCGCGTTGCGAACTGGTGGGGCTATTGTGCTTTGCGCGGATTGGTTTCCTTCAGCGCTGCAAGCACCCAGAGGCCGGATTGAACCATCGCGCCGCCGGTAAACCAGAAGCCTGCTGCAAGGGTGCCTGTGGCATCGGCAATCAGGCCAATTGCGAGCGCGCCGATGGCGTAGCCCAGATCACGCCAGAAGCGATAAGTGCCGAGCGCTGAGCCGCGCCATGCGGGGTGGGCGAGGTCGCCCATCGCGGCGATCAGGGTCGGGTAGAGGAGCGCCATGCCAGTGCCTGTGATCACGGCGGCGATGGCCCATGCGGTGACGGTGGCAAGGAGGGGAAAGGCAAAGACGCCAGCCGCACAAAGAAAGAAGCCTGTTACGATGGGGATTTTGCGGCCGATACGGTCTGAGAGGGGGCCGGTCCAGAGCTGGCTCGCGCCCCAGACGAGGCCATAGAGGCCGGTGATCCAGCCGATCTGGATCAGGCTCGCACCTTTAGAGATGAGGAACGCTGGCACGAGCGCCCACATCAGCGCATCGACGAATTTTTCAACGCTGCCAGCTTGAGAAAGCGCCATGAAGCTGCGGTTGCGCCATGTGACGAGCGCGAAGATTTGCGCGGTGGTTGGGTTTGCTGGGCCTTGGGCATAGCTGCCTGATGGGGTGGGGGTGGCGCTCAGGCGGGCGGCCTCGGCGCGGGCGAAGGGCAGCGTTTCGGTAAAAGCGAGGCGGGCGGCGATGAGGGCAAGCAAGATCACCGTCAGGCCGAAAACGAACAGGGTCATCCGCGGGGCGAAGCTGCTGGCAAGCGCGGCGGTAGCGAGCCCCGCCAGCGCGACGCCGCTATAACCTGCGAACTCGTTGAAGCCCGTGGCGAGGCCGCGCTCGCGGGCGGTGACGATATCCATTTTCGCGGTGACGGTCATTGACCATGCAAATCCCTGATTGACGCCCAAGAGCACATTAGCCGCGACGATCCAGCCCCATGAGGGCGCCAGAAGGATCATGAAAGGGATCGGCAGCGCCACGAGCCAGCCCCAGATCAGCACCGGCCTGCGGCCGACACGTTCGGACAGGCGGCCAGAGACGAAATTCATCGCGCCTTTCACCACGCCGAAGGACACCACGAAGGCCATCAGCGCGGTGACGGAGCCTTGCGCCACGCCGAACTCGCTTTCCGCCAAAGCGGGGATCACGGTGCGTTGCAGGCCGATGGTGAGGCCCACGAAGAGGACTTGCAGGAGTTGCTCGGCGAAGGGGCGGAGGTTGGCGCGCAGGCCGAGGGCGTAGTCTTTTTCGGGCAAGGGACCGTCTCCTCGGTTGCAAATCTTGGCCTGCTTGATAACATTCAAGAAATTACTTGAATGATTAAGGTGTGGAGGCGGGCGATGTCAACAGGGGCAAAAATGGCGCTGCTGGAGGAATATGCCTCCATCGCGCGGGTGCTTGGGACGCCAGCACGGCTGCAAATGCTGGAAGCATTGGCGCAGACCGAGCGTGGGGTGGAGGCGCTGGCGGAGCGGACGGGATTAAGCGTGGCAAACTGCTCGCAGCATTTGCAGCAATTGCGGCGCGCGGGGCTTGTCACTGCGCGGCGCGACGGCAAGCAGGTGATCTACGCGCTTGCGGATGAGGCCGTGCTGGGCGTGATGGCAGGGCTGAAGGTGCTCGCCACGCGCAACAAGCAGCAGGTGCGTGACATCCTTGCGGGGCTCGTGGGCGACGCTGGAGGGACGGAAGCGGTGAGCCGCGCATGGTTGGAGCCGCGCTTGACGGACGGGCGGGTGACGGTGCTGGATGTGCGCCCCGAGGACGAGTTCAATGCAGGACATATTTCCGGCGCCTACCGATTGCCGCCGGAGCAGATCGAAGCCGCTGCTGCGCATTTGCCCAAAGTGGCGGAGGAGGTGATTGCGTATTGCCGTGGGCCATACTGCATTTACGCCGAGCAGGCAGCGGCGGCACTGCGGCGCACGGGGATACGCGCACGGGTGATGGAGGGGGGCTTCCCCGAGTGGCGGCGTGAGGGACGACCCGTAACGCAAGGTTTTTGATAACGCTCCTTACCGAGGCTGAATGCTTAACGTTACAAGTCAACGAAACGATCTGTATCGTTGACTTGTAGCGGTTTGGTCCGTTGTCCTTTTTGGTGAATAATATAATAATAACTATCGCATAAATTGAATATATTGCATTTCCTGCGGGCTGCATTTGACCTCGTGAACCATTTTTCAAGAGCCCGACGCGGGCGTGGTAGAGGCAGGTTTAAGACAGGCAATAAACCCCGCGCAGGGTGTTTGAGAGTATGCCTGTCGGTGTTTTTAGGATTTCTGACAGGCGCGTTTTAATTGAACCGCGGGGGGCTGGTTCGCATGGAAAAACGATCGTTTGATACGGTTTTGCGCCGACCTCCGAATAGGCTTTGGGGGAGGCTGCAATGGCAACGGATTCGACAAGTGAGGTCATTCTAAGCGACGAGGAACTGTTCCGCGTCAGCACGGATTTAGAAGATTACGCACCTGGATCGACTGCGATCATCACCGCCGAGGGCGTTGATGTGGGCGGGTCTGTCACGTTCGAGGTGGAGCATGTCACGGATGCGGGTGAGGACGGTGTTTACGGCACCGCCGATGATACCACTGTCGACTTTGGCGGTGACGGTCATGACAGTTGGACGGTCGTGGACGGCGGTGAAGGCGATCTGGATGGCGAGGCCAATGGGGTCATCGTCACCAGCTGGTATGTGAACCCCGACGACAGCCTCGACGAGACGTTCCTCCTCAGCGCGGATGACGGGACGGACGTGACCTATGATAGTTTTACGGATAGCCACACGCCGCAGCTTGTGACTGTTGTGGATAACGATCCTGATGCTGACTACCTGCCACTTTATAACTGGAATGACCACGGCACGATTGGCGATGCATGGTTCGTTCAGGGGCATGTACACGATACAGACAGCACCGGAACCGGCAATATCCTGCCGTTCGTGCGGATTCACAGCACGGAATCGGAGGAGGGATATAACTCTTCCTATCGGCCTACTGAGTTTGATGAAGATACCAATGACAACTGGAACCATGATCTCCTGTTGGAGCAGATCCCGATCGTCACTGGGATTGACGTCGACCTTGAGGGGATCATTGATGTGGCCGAAGGCGAGGCCTTCTACCAGTTCCGGCTCGATCTGAATGAGAAGAACAGCACCCAAGGGTTGCATGTCTCACTGGATGAGCTGCAAATCTACCTTGGCACCTCGGGCGGGTATCATGATTTCACGATTGACGAAGGGTTCTACAACGGCGACGACACGCTGGACTCTCTGGCGGTTTACAATCTCGATGCGGCCTTTGGCGAGGATGTCTATATCCTGATCAAGGATGTCGAGCCGGGGAGCGGCCGCTCGGATATGTTTGTGCCTTGTGGCGGAGAGACAGGGATTCGAACCCTGGGTGGGCTTGCACCCACAACGGTTTTCGAGACCGCCCCGTTCGACCACTCCGGCACCTCTCCGCGGGGGTCTTGGCGGCGTTTAATGCGTGACGGTGAGAGGCGCAAGAGGCAAATCGGGGAATATTTTACTGCCGATTGATCACGCTCTGGTTAACAGGGTTGGAACTGCGCGGGACGCGCCCTATCCTGAAAAGAGTGACGCAAGATTTCATGGAAAAAAGGGCGATGATCATGATGGCATGGCGCGGGATGGCCTTTGGAGTGACGATAGCAGTCGCCTCGCTAACGGGCGGAGTGCCACAGGCGGCGTGGCACGGCGACGATATCGATGCTTTGAGCGCGGCGCTTTTGTTGCCTGAGATGGTGGATGTGATGCAGGAGGAGGGGCGCTCCTTCGGCACGCAGATCGGCGCGGATATGTTGGGCGACCGCGCGGGCGCGCGGTGGGAGAAGCTCGTTGCGGGGATTTATGACGCGGACTGGATGTATGCGCGCGTGATCGACACGCTCAGCGCGGAATTGAGCGCTGATGAGGCACAGGAGATTACGGCCTTTTTCACCACCGAACCCGGGCTGACGATCGTGGGGCTCGAGCTATCGGCGCGGCGGGCCATGCTGGACGAGGCCATTGACGAGATGGCGATCGAAGCTGCCGCGCTTGCGGCCGCAGATGAAACACCGCGCTTCAAGCAACTGGAATCCTATGTGGAGGCCAATGATCTGGTCGAACAGAATGTGGTCGGGGCGCTGAACTCCAACTATGCTTTCTTTATCGGCTTGCTGAACGGTGGCGCATTTGCCGGCGGGATGAGCGAGGACCAGATCTTGCAGGATGTTTGGGCGCAAGAACCAGAGATCCGCGACAGCACGGAGGAATGGATTTATTCCTTCCTCAATCTGGCATACCAGCCGCTGAGCGATGCGGAACTGGAGACTTATATCGCGTTCTCAGAGACGGAGACGGGCAGGGCGTTTAACGCTGCGCTGTTCGCCGCGTTTGACCCGCTCTTCGAGGAGATCAGCATGCGGTTGGGATATGGTGCCGCGCAGATGATGCAAAGCTCCGATCTGTAAGCCGCGCAGGCTTGACAAGGGGGCGGTTCGTACTCATAAGGCGGCTTCCTTGGCGTTTTGCGCTGGGGTTATACGGTAATTCGTCCACGCATAGGGCGCGCTGTTCACGGGTGGCTTTGGCCGAAACGCTCCGCAAGGGGGACCCTAGAGACGCGGAAAATGAAGGAATATCATATGTTTGCGGTTCTTAAGACCGGTGGCAAGCAGTACCGGGTCGCTTCGGGCGACGTGCTGCGTGTCGAGAAACTGGCCGCCGATGCTGGCGACAAAATCCAGTTCAACGAGATTCTCATGGTTGGTTCCACGGTTGGCGCACCCTTCGTTGAAGGTGCTGGCGTTCAGGCCGAGGTCATCGACCAGATCAAAGGCGAGAAGCTGATCAACTTCGTTAAGCGTCGTCGTAAGCACTCGTCCAAGCGGACCAAGGGCCACCGTCAGAAGCTGACGCTGGTGCGCATCACGGACATCCTCGAAAAGGGTGCAGACAAGTCCGGCGTTAAAGCCGCTGTTGGTGCGGGTTCGGTTGCTGGCGTTGCCGCTGCTGCCGCAGCGCCGAAGAAAGCCGCACCGGCGAAGGCCGCTGCCGCACCGAAGGCAGAAGCTGCTGCATCCGCTGCCGACGACCTGAGCCAGATCACTGGCGTTGGTCCGGCAGCTGTGAAGAAGCTGAACGCCGCTGGCATCACCACCTTCGCACAATTGGCAGCTGCCGATGCGGAGACTGTGGAAAGCGCGAAAATCAAGCCCGAGTGGGTTGAACAGGCCAAAGAACTGGCCAAGTAAGCGAAGGCAAGGAGAGAGACTATGGCACATAAAAAAGCAGGCGGTTCCTCCCGTAACGGTCGCGACAGCGCAGGCCGTCGCCTTGGCGTGAAGAAGTTCGGTGGCGAAGCCGTTCTTCCGGGGAACATCATCATGCGTCAGCGCGGCACCAAGATGTGGCCGGGCGAGGGCGTTGGCATGGGCAAGGATCACACCATCTTTGCAACTGTCGAAGGCCAAGTGAAATTCCACAAAGGCCTCAAGCAGCGCACCTTTATTTCGGTTCTCCCAGTGGCGGAGGCCGCTGAGTAAGCCGAACCTTCACAAGGCATCACATTGGGGGGATCGGCGAGAGCCGGTCCCCCTATCTCGTTTTACGATACCTACATAAATTGTTGATGATGACCGTTTAGAGGAGAGCGGGCTTCATCCGGGGAAATTAAGAATCCCCGAAAAGTTATTGAGGAGGAGCAACAATGTTGCAGGAACATATCATCGTGCAGCCGGTCATTGAAACGGCGCGCTTTGTCTTGCGGCCGCCGCG
>Ga0181577_10002317_pt1 | contig 15000 bp, 14 predicted proteins | sample 101ome_21_FD_132468 | JGI IMG/M metagenome (GOLD analysis project Ga0181577, IMG submission 132468) | Coastal salt marsh microbial communities from the Groves Creek Marsh, Skidaway Island, Georgia - 101413BT metaG (megahit assembly) | ecosystem: Environmental > Aquatic > Marine > Intertidal...
AGGAAGCCTTGATGGTGCGAATCAACTCGCTAGTGAAGACAACTACATTCGTGGCTAGCTTCCGGTAAAAGGCCTTCCCAATGTCAAAACTCATTTTGGAAAGGCCCTTGCAGACGTCGTCAATAGAAAGATCCTGGTGCTTGTGGTCGTAAACATCAGCCAGCTCAACTTGACAGATGCGGTTAACCGAATAATTGCGCTTCATCTCCGAAAGAATGCCAATCTCAAGCCCCCAATCACTGGGTAGGCGCATGTCTGGAATAGCATCGGTGCGCAGCGCAAACTCTCCGGCCAAAGGGTAGCGAAAACTATCCATGAAAGATAAATACTCGTGATGCCCGACCACCTGCTCCATGGCTTTAATCAGAGGTGTGACAAGCAGACGCGCCACACGACCGTTGAGCTTACCATCGGCGTAGCGTGCATAATATCCCTTGCAGAACCGGAAATTGAAGGTGGGATGAGCCAAGGGGTAGAGCAGACGAGCTAACATCGAACGGTCGTAGGTGAGGATGTCGCAATCGTGCAAGGCCACTGAAGCGGGGCCACCGGGGGAAAGCAAAAACCCAAAACATGTCCACACATTACAACCCTTACCCAATTGATCTGGCGCAAGCTGCTCGGAGCGCATGGCCTCCATCAGAGATTGCAATCGGGGGCCGTCATTCCAAAGAACCGCATGAGGTTGAGGCAGGACACTAAAATAATCCAGCGCGTGGCGGTATTGAGATTCATCTGCCCGATCCAATCCTATGACAATCTGTGATAAATAGGGAACCTTGGCCAGTTCGCTGAGAATCCCCTTCAGGGCCGGACCTTCGAGCTCTGAGTAAAGACAGGGTAAAATCAACGCCATGGGACTTTGCCGACTAAAACCAACTAGCTCCTCTTCGATGGACTGAAGGGATCGATGCCTCAGGTTATGGAGGGTGGTAATCACGCCGTTTTGGTAAAAGTCTGTCATACAGTCATCCTTAGATCTTCTAATAAATAATTGGTTTCATCGCCGGTTAAACCCACTAGGCTCGTGTCGGTTTTGATCTCATTAAGGAAGTTAAGTAGGCTCTCATTCCAACCTGATGGCCCTTCCAAATGAGTGGCAGGGTAAACACCTTGAGGGCCCTCCAAAGGTGGGTGCACTGGAGAGCGAACACATATAGCTTGATCGGCTGCTTCCAACATCGACAAATCATTGGGGCCATCTCCAAGTGCCAGAATGTGGACTGGCATGTGCCACAGAGTGTGAAAAAAAGAGCGGACCCAATGTAAGGCCCCTCCCTTGTCATGCTTGCCGCTTACGGTGTGAAAACGGCCTCCTTGGGTGAGGGTCAGTCCCTTGCGCTGCAGGCGCTTGGTAAACCAAGCTAGGGCCTCAGCGCTATCCTCCCAAAGTAGGGGTTCGGAAACTTGACGCAGTTGAGCATTGATGGCACTCGCTTCATCCAGCCCAGTGCGATCCCGAAGCTCGTCAAGGGACATTTGCGCAAAGCTGCGATAGCGTAGTGATCGGCACGTGGCAATTTCATCCAAAACCCGGTGAATGGATTCGCGGGAAACGCCAAGCCTTATGAAAAGATCTTCCGGAAATTCCACATCGGCGGCATGCCCATATGGATCGCCACTTGCCGGGCGAGTTGGGAGTGAAATACCTCCCCCATTCTCTACGACGATGGGTGCCAGCAGTCCCAACTGTTTGGCTAAATTTTGGCATTCTGAGCGGGTTTTGCTTGTGTTTAGTACCAGAGGTATTTGAGCATCCTTGAGAGCTGAGAGGGCCGGCAAGGCTGCATCGTAAGCATAGGTATGATGATCGAGCAGTGATCCATCTAGATCACTCATGACAATCCATCGTTGCGCTTTAACTCCCATCTGTTTTCCGATTTGGTATCACTGATTATTTGCGGAATAGGTATAAAGCATCTGAGATGCCAACTTTCTGGCGCGCCTGATCCAGTTGTTAGATGATGACCTTAACAGTTCTTGTGCAACTGTTTAAAAACACTCGTAAACCACTCAACGAGTTTGGAGTGGACAAAAAGCCAAGAGAAAACCCTCGCGCCAAGCAACACACTGCCCCATTCCCCACAATGTGTTTATTAATCGCCATCTCTCTTGCCCCATAGCCTCAGAACGGGCAGATTATTTTCATGGACCACACATTTTTTCAGATGACTCGGCCGCTCACACTCGCCTTGATGCTAGCAGGTCACTTGCTCGGATGGGCACAGGAGACCCAACAAAATCCCGAACCTCTAAAGGCTGGGTATCATGAAATTCAGTCCAAGCAAGCCCATGAAATCCTCAAGGAACATGAGGAAATGGTGATCCTAGATATTCGAACTGAGAAGGAGTATGCGGCTGGTCACATCAAGAAAGCCAAATGGGTGGATTTTTATCAGGATGACTTCAAGGCCAAGCTCGACAAGCTCGACAAAAAAAAACCATACCTTGTCCATTGTGCATCAGGCGGTCGCAGCGGCAAGTCAATGCAACTCTTCAAGGACCTTGGCTTTACCCGCGTTTACCACATGAATGATGGCTTCAGGGGATGGGAGAAAGCCCAACTACCAGCCGAACAAGGTAAGCCCAAGCCTGAACCCTCAAACCCATGAAACCGCCCCTGCCAGGCGGTGAATCAGAAGCCCCCATGGCACCCAGGCAATCCCACAGCCGCCCTTGAGGCTGGGTGGAGCGCCCTAATCTCGGGTTTTATTTGCTGCCCGGCTTGACAGCTTGACTACCCCGAAGGTCATCAGGAAGCTGATCGGGTTCGAAGGTCTCCACTTTCATACGGATCAATGGGTGAAAGGGCACACCAAAATCAACGCTACCATTGGAGCGATCTACCAGGAGGCCAATGCCTCGGACATCAGCTTGATGCGCGCGCGCAATAGCAAGCGTCTCGGCGACTCGCCCTCCCTTGGTGACGACGTCTTCGACGATGAGCAAGGGTTCGCCGGGTTCAATGCGAAAACCTCTTCGCAAAACGAGCTCTCCAGCTTCCTTTTCAACAAAAATAAAACGCAGCCCCAGCTGGCGGGCGACTTCCTGGCCAATCACCAATCCCCCCATTGCTGGGGCCAGGACGGTTCGCGCCCCAAGGCCTCGCAGGCGATCGGCCAGACCAGCCCCTAGTTGCTCGACAATAGGCATCTCCTGGAGGGCCAGAGCACATTGAAAGAATTCACGGCTGTGCAAGCCGCTACGAAGAATGAAGTGTCCCTTGAGAAGGGCGCCAGTCTTTTCAAAAAGTTCTAGGGCTTGATCCTGCGTCATGACTCTGGGGTATCGTATTTTATTCCTGAGGTCACGCACAAACCCGACGACTTGATGCAGAGCCACAAATGCTTGAGTCATGAGAGGGTCAGAACCATTGCAAGAGGAAGCAATTGGAGTCGACACCCCTTGATACCCGGCCTATCGTTTTGGCAGTCACCGCCGTCAAACAAAGCATCTTGAAAAACCATGCACCGTCGAACATTTCTCAAACAAAGTGGCAGCGCTGCCATCGGGCTAGCCGCGGCAGGCACACGTCTTTTTGCTCAGGATATCGATCGCCCTATTCGTACGGCACTGATCGGTACCGGATGGTATGGCAAGACCGATTTGTTTCATTTGATCCAGGTTGCGCCAGTCGAAGTGGTAGGCCTGTGTGATGTCGACCAAAAGCTGGCGGCTCAGGCTGCCACCCTGGTAGCCAGTCGCCAGGCATCCAAGAAGAAGCCTCCTATTTATGGCGACTACCGCCAGCTACTCAAGGACCAGGCCCCTGAGGTGGTATTGGTCGGCACCCCAGACCACTGGCACTGCCTACCGGTGGTCGAGGCATGCAAGGCAGGGGCCGATGTGTATGTCCAAAAACCCATCAGCTACGACGTGGTGGAAGGCCAGGCCATGGTCGCCGCAGCACGTAAGTATGGGAGAACCGTGCAGGTAGGCCTGGAGAGGCGCAGCACACCTCACCTGCTCGAGGCACGAGATCGCTACCTACTTTCTGGGGTCATGGGTAAGATCGGTTACATCGACATCCATAGCTATTATGGCAGTCATCGTGGTTTCAAACCTGCCGAAGCACCCCCTGCCCACCTGGACTGGGAGCAATACGTAGGTCCCGCTAGCTGGGTCAATTACCATCCCGACCTACATCCACGCAGCTGGCGCCATCGAAGGGAATTCAGTAATGGGCAGACTGGCGACCTATGCGTGCATTTCTTTGACCTCATACGTTATTTCATGGGACTAGGCTGGCCCAGACGCATTGCGTCGACCGGAGGCAGTTACATGCGCCCTCAGGATACCAACGTTAATGTGCATGATACCCAAAACACTTTGTTTGATTACGATGATTTACAAGTGGTGTGGACACAGAAAAACTGGGGGGCCAGCCCTGATAAAGATTACCCTTGGGGAGCGACAATTTATGGCGAGCGGGGAACGCTGAAGCTCAGTGTGTGGCGCTACGACTACATACCCAAAGATGGGGGTGAGGTGATTCGCCGAGACTGCGTGGAAGAGCGAGAGGCTTATCCTGAGGATCTTGCACACAAGGAAACCGAGATTTTCGCGGCACCGGGCAATCGTGCGCAGCTCCTGGATTTCATCCAGGCCCGCGCCGAGGGAAGACGCCCTGTGGCCGACATTGAAGAAGGTCACATTTCTTCAGCAGCCTGCATCCTAGCCAATCTATCCATGGAACTGGGAAGGGAATTGCGGTGGGACGCTCAAACCCAACAGGTCATCGGAGATGATGAGGCCAACTCGCGGCTGGCAAGAGCTTACAGGGGAGATTGGGTCCACCCGACCCCGGCAAATATTTGAGTGGTGAAGGAACCCTTTTTTTTAGGCTCCTGAATGCGAGTCCATTCGCCTCAGAACCCCGTCTAGCATTGCCAGCCTAGCCTGGAGCGTTTGAACGGCTGCCTCCATCCCCATGGCTTCCTTCTGAGCGTCGTTTTCAGTGGCCCATTGAAAAATCTGGCGAGCCAGATCCCCGTGCGAGTCACCGTCCAGCTCAATATGGCGCTGGCAGTAGGTCACAAACAAGGGAGCATGAGATTGCTGAAACCAGGGTTGGGCAAGCACCTGCTCGAAAAGGTCTGGAAGGATGGCCTCACGACCGTAGTAAAACGCTGCGCTGATGGCAGGGAAATGATCTTCACGAACCAGGCGCAGGTGCAAATTCAAAAAACTGCGCAAGTCATCGGGAAGTGTCATCCATTGTGCCACATCCTCGGGTATCGCAGTTGAGGCTGCCGCATGGCACACCAGCTCGTCAATGGCTTGGGTACTAGCCCCAACCTCATTCATGGCCATACGATACATTTCAAAATGACTGGTCGTGTGGATGGTGCCATCGGAGGGATGAGGCCAACAATCGGTTTCCTCATCTCGCAGGATTTCGTAGACCGTCCGCAAATTGGCCGGGCATGGCCCGGGAGTCCAGAGCTTTTGCTGGGGGGAGAGATGGCGCTTCATGGCATGAACCAGACTCATGAAATCCCACACGGCGAAAACATGGGACTCCATGAAGCATCTTAACGCCTCCATGCTATCGATTCGCTGATAGAGTTGATGGCGCATCAACTGCTGCTTGAGCTCATGCATGGTGTCAGAGACTCGGCTCATATCTAGCGAAGGGGAAAATGTCATGTTTGTGAGTAACGGTTCAATCGGGTTGAGCGCTTTTATTTTCTGAAGCAACGACTGCGACCCAAGCAAAGGAGCATAACCCTACATGGGGTGATTGCAAATTCCTGGGGTAAAGATAAAGAGGTCAGTCAATGGTCGCAGGCCGTCAGACCGACAGACAGGTCACTTTCCCGAGCCATGGAGCGAGGCAGCTCAACAACTGGTAGGGATTTCCTGAATCACTTTCACGCAGTGAGGGATGGCCCCAACCACAAAGCCCAGACATTCAACGGCTCCTTTGGGTTTGCCTGGCAAGCATATCACCAGAGCTTTTTCCACCACCGCAGCCAGGCTTCGAGAAAGGATGGCATTAGGGGTAATCTTCATGGACTCCATTCGCATGATTTCCCCAAATCCCGGTAATTCGCGGGAAGCAATTTCCCTGACGGCCTCTGGAGTGATGTCGCGAAGGGCGACACCCGTACCTCCGGTGGTGAGTACCAATTCAGCGCCTCGACGCAGCTGTTCGATCACAGCTCTTTGAATGTCCCTTTTCTCATCTGCGACCAAGGCGTCTGCAACCACTTCCCAACCATATCCCTGAGCCGCCTCCTTGAGAGCTGGCCCACCCAAATCATCGTAAAGCCCCTGGGAGGCTCGGTCTGAAATGGTTATGATTCCCACCTTTAGATTCATGCTGAGCATCTTAGCTGCAAGCAGGACTCGAATCAATGCGGCATGTCGGGGCAGTCCTTGGTTCATCACTGGCCAGGCTTTCCAGGTGTAGAAAATTGAACACTCTGGTCTGATCAAAAAACAACAGTCTGAGCAAATTAATTCTCTGCTGGAGGTTTTTTTTAAACAGCGGCAACAGAAAAGCTGCCCAAGAATTCATTAAGAAACTCTGCTTCAGTTATTTACATTAATTAAACCAAATAAAAGAGAGGCTGGCATCACCAATGCTCTGGAGCAGATACCCAACTCGGTCTTGGACATTCAAGGCCTCAAACACAATCAAACCCATGAAACGATTCTACCTATTATTGCTCGCGGTCCTACTGCTGGGATCCGGTCCATTCCTTGCCCAAGGGGCAGAAGAAAGTGCAGCCCTGGAGACAGTTGCCGAAGTGGCTGCCGTAGCCGAAGAGGCCCCTGCTGAAATCAATGCAGGGGATACGGCCTGGATGATCACAGCCACGGTGCTGGTGCTGTTCATGACCTTGCCTGGCTTGGCCCTATTTTACGGAGGCCTAGTGCGCACAAAAAACATCCTCTCCGTGCTCGTGCAGTGTTTTGCCATGGCAGCGGTCATGAGCATCCTTTGGGTGGTCTGTGGTTACAGCCTAGCTTTTGGCACCGGAGGCGGCATGAACTGGGCGATTGGCGATCTGAGTAAAATATTCCTGAAAGGCGTCACTGCCGACTCAGTGTCAGGAAGTATCCCGGAAACAGTGTTCATAACTTTTCAGATGACCTTCATCATCATCACCCCTGCGCTGATGGTGGGAGCGTTTGCTGAGCGTATGAAATTTAGCGCAATGATGCTCTTCAGTATTGCCTGGGCTTTGCTCTCCTACCTCCCCATCTGCCACATGGCCTGGTCTGGTGACGGGGCTTTGTTTTGGGATTGGGAAGTAATGGATTTTGCTGGGGGCACAGTTGTGCATATCAACGCAGGTATAGCCGGCCTGGTCGCCTGCATCATGGTAGGCAAAAGAAAGGGGTATGGCAGCTCGGCGCTCCAGCCTCACAATGTTCCCATGACGGTCATTGGAGCTTCGATGCTTTGGGTGGGCTGGTTCGGATTTAATGCCGGCAGCGAATTGGCGGCTGATGGCACTGCTGGGATGGCCATGCTTGTGACCCAAGTCGCCACAGCCATGGCTGCCCTGACCTGGATGCTGATTGAGTGGATGAAAAATGGTAAACCCACCGCCGTCGGCATTGCTACCGGAGCCGTCGCTGGTCTTGTAGCCATTACCCCAGCCTCCGGATCGGCCGGACCAATGGGGGCCATCCTGATCGGTTTTGCTTCCAGCGTGGTCTGTTTCTGGTCAGCTACAAGTTTGAAACACAAATTAGGCTATGACGATAGCTTGGACGTTTTTGGTGTGCATGGGGTGGGTGGGATTGTTGGTGCCGTCCTGACAGGTCTTTGTGCAGCCGATTTCATGGGAGGAGCCGGAACGGCACTGGACACAGTGGGGGCTCAAATCATGGTGCAGATCAAAAGTGTGCTGGTTACCATTGTCTGGAGTGGTGTGGTCTCGTGGGTCGCCCTGTTTGTCATCGACAAATTGGTGGGTGGCCTACGCGTGAGTGTCGAGGAGGAAACCATGGGCCTGGACCAGAGTTCTCATGGGGAAAGCGGTTACAACTCTTAAACATGACAGGCTCGTGACAATACCGAGCCTTATAATCATCGAATCAAAGAAAGTGCTGGCATCAAGATAATCGGGTGATCACTCTTGATGGAGCCACACGAGCCAAGAAAAGTCACGAACCATGAAGAAAATAGAAGCCATTGTAAAACCCTTCAAACTAGAGGATGTGAAGGATGCCCTGAGGGAGATTGGTATCGAAGGCATGACAGTCACCGAAGTAAAGGGCTTTGGTCGACAGAAGGGCCACACTGAAATCTATCGAGGGAGCGAATACACGGTGGATTTCCTGCCCAAGATCAAACTGGAAATTGTGGTAGCGGATGAACAGGCAGAGTCAGCGGTCGATACCATCATTGAATCAGCCAAGACAGGGAAAATTGGCGATGGGAAGGTGTTTGTTTCTCATATTGAAGAAGCTGTCCGCATTCGCACCTCCGAGCGAGGGGAGCAGGCCGTCTAGAAAAAGCTCAATCGCATCAACCTAGCAAGCAGGGCACCTTCCCTATACCGGGCGGGGTGCCCTTATTTTGTCGTCAGCCAGGCTCAACGCTTCGCACTTGCCTTAACAAGTCGAGACGACCAATGTGAATCGACATCCTTGATTCATTCATGCACAAGCCTGATACCTTCTGCTCGGCAACGCACCTGATCCTCCTGTGGGTGGTCTCACTAATTGGCTGCCTCATGGGGGCCGAGGGTGTCGACTTGCCGCCCTCACAAGCCCAGGAAAATGGCAGTGTCCTTAGGGGCAAACTCACCTACCAATCGGATCCTAAGCATCCATGGCGGCTGCAGCGGTATTTTGTTCACGGGCCAGGTCGCCACTTGAGCGAGGCAGTCGTTGAGCTTATCCCTGCCGGAAAAAGGGCTCATGGAGAGCAACCCTTGCGCCCCGAACCAACTATTCACCTGATGGACCAGCAGGACCATCTGTTTGTCCCCGAAATCCTAGTCCTTCGCAAGGGAGATCAAGTCCGCTTCATGAATAGCGAATCAGCCCTTCACAATGTCATGTGTCTTGAGGCTCAACCGCCGCTCAACCATAACCTGGCAAAAGGTCAGGAATACCTTTTCACGCCGGGAGCAGTCAACGGGACCAAAGATCCCCTTGAAATCACGTGCATTTTTCACGGAGCGATGAAAGCTTGGGTGTTTGTGTTTGATCATCCGTATTATCAGCTCACTCAACGTGAAGGCATCTTCCAATTCGATGGGGTTCAACCCGGCGACTACCATCTGCGAATAGCCCACCCCGCTGGAAAACTTTATCTGGAGACACCTGTCCGGAGGTTTACCGGGAGTCATACCGACTGGCTCATTGAACTTTCGCCAGCACATCTGAAGGGTACTGAAAACTCCCAGAAGGCTGTTGAAGCTCAGGGCTCAGATGATCTATAAGATAAGTCCCAGTCCCAAGTAGCCTTGCATCATCCTGATCTGATCATGACACCCAACCAGAGAACTATCGATTCTAAGCCCATCCCTTTCATGGATCGGCGAGCAGCCATTGGTCGCAGCCTCCAGTACGCGGCGCTAACCCTCTCAATGCCGACCTGGGCAGCCTTTGAAAACCAGTCCAGCCAAGAGACACTGGTTCCATTTCTGGACATGCCAAGGACCCGACCCAATCGTCTGGATTGGGAAATGCTCACCGACTGGATCACACCACAGGATCAGGTCTTCAACGTGCAACACTATGGCATGCCAGAAATCGACTTGGATGCCTTCAGATTGACCCTTGACGGCCTGGTCAACAAACCCACCGTGCTAAGCATGGATCAAATCCGTTCCATGCCCAAAATGGAACAGCTCATGACTCTGGAGTGTTCAGGCAATGGATCCAGCAAGGGATTCATGGATGCCGTTTACAATAGCCGTTGGGGAGGCACCCCCCTGGCTCCCCTGCTCCAACAGTGCCAGCCAAGCTCCGAGGCCACCGAGGTGGTTTTCTACGGTGCCGACACCAAAGAAGAAGTGCTCAGACCAGGAACCAACCGGGAACTCAAAATTGAGGTCCCTTTTGGCAGAAGCATGACCCTCAAGGAAGCGATGGCATTGCCTCTTTTGTTGGCCTATGAGCGTAATGGCGCCCCGATGGAACATCGCAATGGTGCTCCTCTGAGGCTCATTGTGCCCGGTTATTATGGGGTGGCTAACGTCAAGTGGTTGACCCGTATCGAATTAAGAGATCGCCGCTACATGGGGCGCTACATGGCCAGAGACTATGTCACAGTCCGAGCTCGCGAGCAGGATGGTGAAATCATCCACGAGGAAACCTCAGTTGGCCGCATGAATCTCAAATCCATCATTGCCAGAGTGACTCAGAGGCCGCTTGGCCAAGGCAAGGTAGCTCTCAGGGCTTACGGAGCAGCTTGGGGAGATGGCACCCCCATAGAGAGGGTGGAGGTGCAACTCAATGATGGGGCATGGCAGCAAGCAAGGTGGGATGAAAGCAGCCAGACCAGCCCTTACTGCTGGCGGTTTTTCTGGATGGATCTTGGCGAGGTTGGACCAGGAGACCACACCCTGATCTCCAGAGCGATTGATCAAAAAGGTCGCATACAGCCTTCGGCTGAAGACGATGAAATCGCCCTGAAGAAGACTTACTGGGAAGCCTACGCCCAGTGGCCCCGCCAAATACGCATTGAGTCATAAACCTGCTCTTGGACAGGTTCTGGCTTCTACTCAGTCCAAAGCAGATCAACCACAAAGGAGGCAGATCACGGTAAAGGGTCTCTGAGGGAGGGCTCCCAGCCTGAGCCAACACTTATATTTGAGAGTAGGGAGCAGGGTTCAAGAAGGTCTGATGAATCTTTGAAACGGTGTCCTTGTACCGCTCAACAACCTTGAGCTTATCCCAGTCGGGATGACTTGAAAACCGTCCCCAGGCAGCCTTCCGCTCCTCCATGTCCTTGTAGGCCACCAAGTAAGTCAGGTTGGGCAAGTTTGGCCCCGAGAGCGCTTCGCCACAGAAGACGCTATCCAGACCTACTTTTTCGAAAATATCGAACTCCCCGGAGTTGAACATCTCAACCTTGAGCGCGGCCTTGGCTTCGTTGTGACTCTCGTAAACGCGTAACTCAAAAATTCGCTCACCCTTTCTGGGTATCTTGACATCTGGGTAGCCATCAAAGGGACGCATAAGGGTGGTTTCAATGCGGGAATAAGCGGGGTCATTCTTGGGGGTCCCAAGGTATTCCTGACTGGCCTGCATGAATGCCTCATCCTCCTCGAGTAGGCGCCGCATGTTGTAATACGACTCGAAGGAAGGAAAGGGAACCAACGCATAGATGGAATGGTCTTCTTGGTCCTGTGGATAAAACACCCCTATCGGCTGGATGCCTGCGCGATTGAGCGCAGGCAAGGCAGCTTGTTGCAATTGCCTATCAATCAGGGAACGCTTCGCTGCGCTGTCCACCTTCCACTGCCGCCATTCCAACAACTTAGGGGCGTGACCGTTTTGGTGGTGATCCCCAAGCAACTGAGGGTTGGCAAGCATGCCTGCCGAGGCGGCAGTGAGAGTGGCTGACTGAATAAAAGATCGACGGTTCATTTTCGGTAACTGGTTGAGATCAAGAATATACCGTGAGTAAGACTGATCACAAGCCATCATTGAATACCCCAGGCAGACCAATTTGAACTTGATAGGGCAAAACTTTCGGATTAACCCATTTTCATCCCAAAACTGCTTATGAAAGGTATTTATCCATTTTGGTTGGCCTTGAGCCTGACCACTGGGGGGCTATTGATTGCCTCTTCTTCCACTCAAGCACAATCCCTCCGGGAGGGTCTGGAGGTTTACTGGAACTTCGATGAAGGTACGGGGAACATGGCCAATGACGCATCGGGCAATGATCGCGAGGCCGTACCCGAGGCAAACATCTTCCCGGGAGCAGTCATCGACTGGTCGGGAGGTAAATTCGGGGGCTCGGTGAAGTTTGATATGAATTACATGCTGCATTCGCCCTTTGAATATTACGGTATTGGCGATGCGGGAGCACGAACCATTTCGATGTGGGTCAAGACCCAATGGCAGGCATCCAACTCCAGTGCTGTGGGAGCCATTATGGGATGGGGCGTGCATGCTGGGCGACAACGCTGGCATTTCAAATTCAATGGTGGCACCGACGCTGAGGGCAATGTCCAGCAGTTCCTGCGTACTGAGAACCAGGGCGGCAATAATTTTGGCAACAGCATCTCAGTCAATGACGGCCAGTGGCATCACTTCATTTCAGTCTTCGACCCGGAAATCGATGCCAACGATGATGGGATCATGGCGGCCATCGGGGATGTGGACCACTACGTCGACGGAGTGCTAGAGAACAAGAACGGAGGGGTTGGCAACCCAGTTGAAACCCTTGTGGACCCCGATCTTGGCGCAGTTCCCGTGACCGTTGGCGGGGGATATTTTCCCAACATCAGTGCCGCTCGCCTCATGGAGGGTCGAGTGGATGAAGTCCGCATCTACAGCCGGGCTTTGAGTTATGATGAAATCCAGCAGCTGGCTTCGGGCAAAGATGTCGATGGCCCGCCTGCGGTGGAAATCACCAACGATATCGAAGGCGCAGAATTGCTCGGGGAAGACACCCCCATTGAATTCTCGATCACCCCGCAGGGCGATGCGACCGTGGATCAGGCAGATGTCTTTCTGGAGCTCAATGGCAAGCCTGTCATCGCCGCTGCCAAGCTAAGTGGCTCACCCAGTCAATGGACTGGCACCTACAGCGGCCTGGAAAAGAATCAGGTTTACACCGGCCGCATAGGCGCTACTGACAGTCAGGGTCGCACCTATGCTTTTGATTTTACTTTCGATACGATTTCTCTGGATAACTACGCTATCGAAGCAGAAGACTATAACTTCGATGGCGGTGCATTTTTCGACCAGCCAGTCCCCTGCAACACCCCTGGCGGCAGCGAAGCCAACTGCTACTTTGATCGGGTATCCACTCAGGGAATCGATGCCATGGACAGCATCGACGATGATCGCCCAACTGATGAGGATGCTGATTACCTGGCCTTTCTTGACAATGGCTATCGCTTCGGGCCGTCGGCCTTCCGAGATGAACTCGTCGACACTTGGGCCAGCGGTGACACCCTGCGTCAGAAACATTTGGATGCGGGTGAAGGTATCCTTGATTACGACTTGGAGCGAGTCCAGAGCGGGGAGTGGTTCAACTACACTCGTGACCTTCCTGTCGGAACCTATCAAGTGTTGTTGCGGGCTCGCGGGAGAGCAGACCAAACCCTTTCCCTTGGTTCAGTATCCAATCCTACCCAAGCCAATCAAACGGTCAGCGAACTCGGCACATTCGTTGTGGGTTCGACCGGCGGCTCATACCGATTCTTCCCACTCAAGGATGCTCAGGGCAAAGACCTGGTGCTCGAATGGGGAGGGAAGCAGACGCTGAGAATCTCGGCCCTTGAGACCGATGGCAATGTGGATCTGAATTATCTCATGTTCGTCCCGGCATCGATCCAAACCGAACCCGTTCAGGTTGAATTGAGTATCCTGAGTGCAGGAGATCAGATCACCCTTAGTTGGCCTGTTCCAGCCGGTGGTGGTTCGGGTGAGGGGCTGTTGCAAAAAAGTGCCTCGCCTCTGGGCCCTTGGGTATCCGTCCCGACCACAGGCAATTCGCACACTGTCTCCGCCAGCCAGGCTGCTGAGTTTTACCGCATCGTCGCCCCCTGATATAGGACAGCCTTATTCTGATTAAGGGCACGGACCATGAGCCCAGAAACCATGCGAGCCAGGGCAGCAGCCCTGCTGGTAGCCCTCGGTGTGGGGGAGGATTGTGTCATCTCCCCCCTACCTGGGAGTCGGAACCAACGCACCTTCAAATGTCGTCATCGGGGCCAGGAGTTTGTTCTCAAAGGCTACCCGCCTGCCGACTCAGAACCCGGTGCCATCGATCCTTTCGAATCGGAGGTGGCCTTCTACGATTACCTGGAGTCATGCCAAGTTGGCGGTGTGGCCCAAGCTCGGGGGTGGGATGGAGAACAGCGTTTGGGCATTTTCACCTTCTGGCAGGGCCGCACTCCCAAACCCGTGGAGCTTGGCAGCGATTTTGTTCGCGCAACGGGGCAGTTCATCACCACCATCAATCTTTCCCGCCACAAGCTGCCCGCGGCATTGCCAGCGCTACCAGTTCGCGAACGCTCGGTCAGCGCCTTGTTGGCCTCAATCAACCAGGCATTGCTAGCGGGCCTGCCCGAAACTCTGGAAGTCATTGAACCTCTCAAGGCTTTCTGGGAGGAAGACCTCGTTCCCGCATGGCATGAGGTGATGAAAGGGACCCTTTCTGGATTCGACCTGGCTAATCAGGATCCGGCTCAGACACTGCCTGAGGCCATGACACTGATTACCCCAGGGGATCTCAGTGTGGAAAACACCCTCATCGGGCCCAACAAGCAATATGGCTTTTTTGACTTCGAACACGCGGCATGGACCGATCCAGCTTGCCTGATTGCTCGCTTTTTTTGTCGTATGGACACCCAAGATAGGGCAGCTCTCCTCCCAGATTTCATGGAAGCGCTTGAGGGAATCCCTGACTTGCATCCATTGGCAGCGATCCGCTCCCGCCTGCTCCTGCCTGCGGTGCACATGGAGCAGGCGCTGCTGGAACTTTTTGATACGCAGCAATGGGAGTCCCTTGAGTCAGTCACACGGGAGGCTGATGCGACACATCGCGTCGGATGGATGGAGCGCTTGGGCGCCTCACGCAAACGCGTCAAGAGAGCCTTACTCATGCTTGGGCAAGCTTGAATCCCTTGTCCCGCACATCGAAAAAGCTGATCCTTGAACATACCTGATCCACAGTCAGAGAAAAGATTGGTCATGGACGCTGTTTTGAAGCAGTGTGATTACAGATCCCTCTACCCATGATGCGGTTACCAAGCTACCAACCGATTTGTTCCCGCCGCGTTGCATGCGCCAAGCGGGGCTTCACCCTCATCGAATTGCTGGTGTTCATTGCCATCATCGCCA
>Ga0181577_10002318_pt1 | contig 15000 bp, 18 predicted proteins | sample 101ome_21_FD_132468 | JGI IMG/M metagenome (GOLD analysis project Ga0181577, IMG submission 132468) | Coastal salt marsh microbial communities from the Groves Creek Marsh, Skidaway Island, Georgia - 101413BT metaG (megahit assembly) | ecosystem: Environmental > Aquatic > Marine > Intertidal...
AACCCCCTAGGGGACGCCATCAATCTTGGTGCACACAATCGCATCAAGGTGGCATAGAGCGGGTGTAGCTCAGTTGGTAGAGCGCAACCTTGCCAAGGTTGAGGTCACGAGTTCGAACCTCGTTACCCGCTCCAATTCTATCGTGGCATCCCCGATTTCTCGGTTTTTCCCCCACTACCCCTAGGCCTCATCCTTAGCATCTAGTTTAATTGACAAGCTGTTTATGCAGTAGCGTAAGCCAGTATCCGTTGGCCCATCGGGGAAAACATGCCCGAGATGACCGCCACATCGGCGACACATCACCTCAGTTCTTATCATCCCATGGCTAGTATCGCGTGCCTCCTCAATGGCTGTTGCAGCCATAGGCCGATCAAAACTGGGCCAGCCGCAACCCGCATCAAACTTTTTGTCTGACTCAAACAGTGGCTCGCCGCATGCCCGACATCGGTAGATACCCGCGTCGTCGCAGTCCCAATATTCTCCAGTAAAGGCGCGTTCAGTTCCCTTCTGTCGCAGTACATGATACTCGTCCGCCGACAGCTTATCTTTCCAATAAAGGTCATCCTTTACGTCTTCCGACATGCATTATCTCCTAGTTTACTATGTGTCGATGGGCCTCAACATGGTGTGGCAGTTCCGGGCTTACTTTTCAGGTGCTACTGTTACCAACGAGCCACCGGATTTCAAGGGCGTCACACCATTTGGTGAGTGTTTCCAACCGAGTCGGGAGCGTTAGCAAAGTCCCGGCAAGTTCGTTTCTAGCGGGGTAGCTTTTGCGCAGTTGATCAAATGTAGTGGCGCTGATGCCGTTGCCTCCAAGTGCTCTCAGCTCCCTATCGTCTCGGTTTATACGGCTTGTGTCGATGAGTAACTGCTCCAACCAGGCCGTAGCATCGCCTTCATAGGGGCGGTTATTCGCAGATTCGGGTGATACCAATGGTTGCACGTGGTGGTCTTGCCCGGCGCACTCTTGGATATCTAAAGCGCGCTGCATACGCGTTACCAGCTCATTGGTTGCCCTGATCTTGGCCGGTTTTGAATAGCCAGCAATGTGTGCCGAAGCTGTGCGCACGGCGCTTAACAGTTCGGATGATATAACTGGCTCTTCAGGCCACGTGTCGAGGCAAAGCTGCCAACCTGCGTCCATGAAACGGTTACACGTCGTGACCGAGAGCAAAGCGCCGCGTGCCGCGTTAATCAGCCAACGCCCGTTTGCTCCCACAGGAATCTGCACGCCCTTTAGAAGATCGCGGCTAGGCCACGGTGCTCGATCATGCAGCGCCGCATGCAGGCTTACCGCCGTGCAATCAACGATTTGACGGAGGTCTTGGGTAAACCCCGCTTTGTCGCCAGACTCAAACCAAGGGTCATAAATCAAAGTCTCAATACCAAGGCGTTTTGCAACGCAATGCAGCCGCTGTCCAACATGGCCAAAGCCCACAATACCCAGAACGCCACCCGCCAACAATGCCCGTAAAGCACCGGTATAGGCTAATACGCCAAGCACCCACTCACTCACAGCATTTGCATTGGCGCCCGCTGCACAGGCAAACCCTATCCCAAGCTGTTGCAGTGCCTGTTGATCGATGTGGTCAATCCCAGCTGTCGCGGTACCCACGAACTGAATCGTTGTGTTCTCGAGTAGTGTCGCAGTCACTGGTGTGACCGAGCGCACCAATAGCGCATCAGCGTGTAGAAGGTCCTCCCGCACTATTGCGCGGCCTGGCTTGGTTGTCAGTGAGGTGGCTGCGGCACGCAACATCGGTGTAATAGCCATATTTTCATCGCAGACAATTCGCATAGGTTTGTGCGTCACTTAGGCAGCGTGGTTAGCAATTTCAAAAACGTGCCAGCCCGTGGCGGTAGACCGTTGTTTGTGTAGTTACGGCGAGCAGTCGCAATGCGTTGCTCAAAATCGGCACGCGGCTCTGCGCCTATGGTTAGGGTAAAATTGTCAATGCTCGGAGAAAAAGCCAGGCCTAAGGCATCACAAAACAGACTTTCGAGTGCTTGTGGTCGTGCCTCAACAGCAAAAAAAGCCGCCTGCTCCACTGCGTCGCGATCGTCCGGGCTATACCAGTAGCCGTAGTCATCGAGCAGGCGTCGCGCTTTTCCAGCGACACACCAATGCGCCACCTCGTGGAGGGCACTGCGGAGATAGTCGGCGCGAAAGTGAATAACTGCGGGCGTAAAAACGCCCGCAGGTCTGAAGTACGGTTCGTCTGCCCCACCCTGCAAAATGGTATTTTCGGTAGCAAAAATCGTGTTGAAAAGCTGCGTTATGGCGTCGCACGAGACGCTGCCTGGTGCGGCTAATGAAGAGGCTGTTTGGGTCATGAGTTTTTGCGGATAACGTACCGATACACATTATTCGTATGTGTGTTAGACACCATGTCATGCCCCAGGAATCGACAAAAATTGGCCACGTCGCGCTGAGTAGACGGGTCCGTCGCAACAAGCTCAACACACTCACCACAGGCTATCTGACGAATCGCCGCGTGTAACATTTGTACAGGCTCAGGACACCAAAGTTCCTGTGCATCTACCTGCCTGACGATAAGTGCGTTGACGCTCATTGAATGTCACTATTCGATTGGTTTTCTGAACCGTAGTGTCATGCGATCACTTTCTCCAATCGCTAGATAAATATTTCGATTTTTGTCACCGTCACGCAATACTGGTGGAAGCGTCCACACCCCTCCCGGGTAATCCTTGGTATCGCGAGGGTTAGCGTTAATTTCGCTGCGAGCGTCTAGCTCAAATCCAGCCAACTCAGCGTACTCAATCACCTGCTGTTCGCTGACATAAGCGGTGCGCTTCATCTCCTCCACTGATGTTCCTGGTTCGCCACGATGTTGAACGATGCCAAAAACGCCGCCCGGCTTTAATGCGTCATAAATTGAGGCGAAAAATAATTCCACCTGATTCATGCGCATCCACGAATGTACATTGCGAAAAGCAACGGCGATATCAACAGACTCCGGCTGTGCCGCCTGCATTGCTTTTGGGGGCTGTAGCTCAGTAACAATGACCTCGCCATAAACTTCATCGTTTTCACCCAGCTTGGTTAGAAAGCCTCCCAATGAACGGCGCGAGTAGCTACCACCGTTGGCCGAATAATGGGCTGCTATAAGGGTTCCTTGTCCTTTCAATAATGGCGCTAGCACTTCGGTATACCAACCACCGCCGGGTGATACTTCCATTACGGTCATGCCCGGTTGTAGACCAAAAAACTCCAAGGTTTCCATGGGGTGCCGCGCTACATTACGTTCGGCATTGCCTTCTTTACGATGCGCTCCCTCAAGTGCTGTATTCCAGTCAAAGTCAGCCACCGCCAGTGGGGCTATCAGCAAACCTAGGGACATCCCCACACTCTTAACAAATGACATAGTCGCTCCTTTTCACACATTCAGCTTACACATTCAGCGTCCTGGTGGGCACAAGAGCCCACTACGCGCTACTATAACGACCCTTACCCCAAAAGAGCGAGTGCCATGCTGCTTAATTACGTTATTACATTTATCGGAGATGATCAGACTGGCATCGTTGGTGCACTATCGAGTGTTATTGAAAAGCATGGCGGCAATTGGCTTGAGAGCCAGTTGAGCAAATTGGGGGGCAAATTCGCTGGTCTTATTTTGGTGGGGCTACCCGAGACAAATATCGAAAGCTTGCATGCAGAACTAAAAACCTTGCGTGGTGGTCAATGGAGCGTGCGGATTACACCAACCGAGGCTACCGGCGTCACGTCAGAAACGGCTAACTTTAGCCTTTCTATCTTGGGTCCCGATAGGCCAGGTATTGTTAAGGAAGTATCGCGGGCGTTGGCAGAGGCCTGCATTAACGTGCTGGAACTCCAGAGTTATGTAGAAAGTGCAGCGTTCACGGGAGAGTCAATGTTTCGAGCAGAGATCAGCGCTCAAGCACCAGCGGACCATGATATTGGCGCTATAGAAGCACAGTTGGACGCCATTGCTGAGGCGATGACATTGGATATTGATCTTCATTGAGAGCGCTTCTTTGCGAGCCGGATCTTACTCATCAAATAAGCCGGCGCTGAGGCAATGCCGATTAACCCTAGCAACCCCAAAATAACTTGTCCCAGAAGAGCCAGTAAATTACCTGGTGGCACACCGACAATATCAATCGCCCCCCAAAATAACGCCCCACACGCTATGATACCAAGCGCTACGGTCCGAATGCGCTTGCGTAACAAGATCCTCAACCGTCGCCCGCGAGTGAAGCAAGAACAGGTGTTCTGGTTTGGACATCAGCATTTTGACCTCGGTGTCGCAAAGCGTGATCCATGAGCACAAGTGCGAGCATCGCCTCTGCGATGGGCACTGCTCGAATGCCTACACAGGGGTCGTGCCGACCCGTGGTAATGACTTCGACAGGGTTGCCATCTAAATCGATACCATCACCGGCAATTCGCAAGCTCGACGTGGGCTTTAACGCCAAGCTGGCTGTAATTGACTGTCCGCTCGAAATACCACCCAACACACCTCCGGCGTTATTTGAACGAAACCCATCAGGCGTCATTTCATCACGATGTTGCGATCCATATTGTTCAACACTGGCAAAACCTGCCCCAATCTCGACACCCTTGACCGCATTGATACTCATTAATGCGTGCGCTATGTCAGCGTCGAGTCGATCAAATATTGGCTCGCCCCAGCCAGGCGGCACGCCCTCAGCGACAACATTGATGCGCGCCCCGATAGATTCACCTTGTTTGTTAAGTGACTGCATAAATGCCTCTAACTCGGGAACTAGGACCGAGTCCCCACAAAAAAAGGCATTACGCTCAACGGTGTTCCAGTCGTGATGGGTCGCCTTCAATGGACCTAGCTGTGCTAAGTAACCTCTAACCCTGACGCCAAAACGTTCGGCTAACCACTTCTTAGCAATCGCGCCGGCCGCAACACGCATGGCTGTCTCGCGCGCAGATGACCGCCCTCCTCCACGATAATCACGCACTCCATACTTGTGCTGGTATGTATAGTCAGCGTGTGCGGGTCGAAATTGATCTTTGATCTTGCTGTAATCTTTTGAACGTTGGTCGATATTGCGTATTAGTAAACCAATAGGTGTGCCGGTTGTTTTGCCCTCAAAAATACCGGAGAGAATCTCAACTCGATCATCTTCGCGACGCTGGGTTGTATAGCGGGATTGGCCTGGTTTGCGTCGATCCAAATCAATCTGTAAGTCACTCTCGCTCAGAGCCATTCCAGGCGGACAGCCGTCAATAATGGCGCCAAGCCCCGGACCATGACTCTCGCCGAACGTTGTCACGGTGAATAGCTTCCCAAAGGTATTTCCAGACATTTCAAACCCCTCCAGTACCGATTATACCTTTTCCAAGCCGTTATGTTTTGTGTGGATTGCGTGGCTAATCTCATCTCGTGACAACACACAAACACCATGACCACCGGACTCAAGCTCTAGCCATGTAAATGCGCTGCAAGGATAGGCCGCCTCGAGTGCCTCCCAGGAATTACCTACCTCAAGGAATAACAATCCGTTTGGACTCAGTACACTGGTTGCTTGAGCCATTAAGCGATGCACCAAATCAAGACCATCGACGCCTGCAGCAAGTGCCAGCTGCGGCTCATGGTGGTATTCGTCAGGCAAACTAGCCATGTCCAGCGCATCAACATAGGGGGGGTTGGCCAAAATAATATCTGTATTCTCAGATCCTAGTATGGGTTCCAGCAAATCACCTTCTTTGATTTGAACATTAGTAAGCTTGTGCAGTGCTAGATTTTCCCGCGCTAAGGAGAGTGCGCGAGCGTCAATGTCCAACAGTGTGACCTGGGATTCGGGCAAGGCCCAAGCCGCTAGCAGGCCAAGACTGCCCCCTCCACAGCAAACATCAACGATTGATTGGGGACCTTCGCCCTGCCACCATGGATAAAAGCCTGACTGAATAGTGGCCATCAAGGGTGAGCGAGGAACCAATGCCCGGCTGTCCGTTATAAAACTAAGTGGTCCTAGCGCGGCGTGGCCGATAATGTAAGCAACCGGTTCTCGCTGGTGGATTCGACGGTCCATGAAATGCTCAAGCTGCTCACATGCTGCTACGGGCACCTCTTGTTCAAGGATTTCAGCTCCGGTTGTGTGGGGTAAATCGGCCGCTGCCAGTACTAGCGCTACCGCTTCATCATGGGCAGATTCATAGCCATGCCCGAACCACAAGTCGGCTCGTTCAAGCCTCGCCTGTGTCCGAATCAATAATTGTCTGAAATTATTCAAAATAACGACCGACCAAAAACAGCCATGGTACCATCTACCCATCGCTACGGAGGTATTCATGGAACAACATTGGCGCAAAATCATAGAGGCAGTTGGAGAGGATCCTGAACGTCCCGGTTTGCTCGATACGCCCCAACGAGCGGCGAAGGCTTTTGAGTTTCTCACCCGCGGCTATCATCAAAATCTTGATGATTTAGTGAATGATGCTCTGTTTCCATCGGATGCCAGCGAGATGGTGGTGGTACAGGATATCCAGTTGTATTCGATGTGCGAACATCACCTTCTTCCCTTTGTAGGTCGCTGCCATGTGGCCTACGTGCCACAAGGTAAAGTCCTAGGACTATCAAAGGTAGCCCGAGTGGTCGATATGTTTGCTCGTCGGTTTCAAATTCAGGAACAGCTCACTACCCAAATCGCCGAAAGCATTTTATCGGTAACCAATGCCTTGGGAGTGGGTGTCATCATTGAAGCTGAGCACATGTGTATGATGATGCGCGGTGTTGAAAAGCAGAATTCCGTTACCAAAACTTCGGCTATGTTAGGAACTTTTCGGTCAGATGCTCGCACTCGCGATGAGTTTCTTGCGCTTTTACGAATGGGTGGACGCTAGCGGGAGCGTAATCGATCAATGTGAAGGTACTGGCGGTCGGCTGTACGGGCTGCACTACAGAGAATGATCCATTCACCCGTATCGCTTTCAAAAGCTGCGTAACGCATATATTCGTCTCGGCCGTATAATAATCGTTCATCAAAAACACGACTGGCCCACTCCGCCGCGTTACCACAGCTGCGTCCCTGGCATTCCCAGCGCAGCGTGTGAGCGGTCATCAAGTTAGATCGGATTGTGCTAAACAGACTGATCACAGACTCGCCGGTTACTGACCACGTGACCCGCTCCAACTCTCCGTGCATAGGCTTAAAAACCTCTGGGCCCCAAGTGCCATCACGTTTTTTCATTGCACCTAAGGGAATGAGGAATGGATTAACGCGCTGCACTCGGGTGCGGTACTTCTGAGTACTCCAATGCGTGTCGACATACCGCATTAAAAAATCTGTTTGGCTCCATGGAGATTCATCGGTTTTAGCTGGGGTTGCAGTGATGAGTGAGCCCGCGATAGCCACACCTAGCAAAAACGATAACAACAGTGGACGAGCAATAAACACGATCATTGCAGCGTTACTAGAAATTGCTCGATGCGTTGGGCAACGAGCACAGATGAATCAGCTTCCATATGTAGATGATGCGATCCTTCAATGGTGGTACTTCTATAGTTAGAAAGACACTGCCTTGCCTCTTGAAGCGTTTGTTGAGCCAAGCCATCACGCGTAAGTAACCCCTGTCTCGCTATCACGCCCAGTACCGGCGTATCCAACTGCCTATAGATTTTCTCGCGCTGTGTTTTATCAATGTAAACAGCCGAAGCTCCGTACAATCTCGGGTCGCTGCGCAACCGCCAGCCACTTTTGGTTTGTTCAAGAGCTCTCGGTGCCAGCAGCCTGCCACTCTCGTTGGTGAATCCAAACTGCTTGCGCCGCTCGGCAAACTCCTCAATTGTGTCAAAATATCGATCTGTCCGTTGTATATACTTGCGCCGCTGTTCGACAAAACGACGTACCTGGTGGGCGCCGTTCTGATCATCTCCCCAAGCGGGTAGCATGCCATCTATCAGCGTGAGGGAGCTACAACGCTCGCCGAGTGCGCAGGCCAACAGCGTTGCGACAGAGGCTCCTCGGCTGTGACCCATCAGCGCGATTTTTTGTGAGCATGCGCTAGGGTAACGTTCGCTTTCGAGTGCATCGATCACGTCAATAAGCTGTGGCAAATCATCCCAGATGTGATAGGTGCTATCAACAGACCGCCATGAAGATAATCCATGGCCAGACAAATCGATGGCAATGACGCGATAGTTGCTCAGAAGGGGTGCCAGTTTCACGAATGACAACGCATTGTCAAGCCACCCATGAAGTGCCACAACGAGTGGCTGCTGAGTATTACCCCAGCACTGCGCGGCATATTCAAGTCCCGACGTCTTGAAACGTCGCTCTTGAGGCTGACTTGTCATGAGAATACATTTGGCCGTGATCGAATCAATCGCCCACCTCCACCGATCGGTGCGAGTAACTCCAGTGTAGCCCAACCGCCCGGCAGTAATGAATCAAGTCTATCGTCGTCAAGCCAGTGCCAGATAATCTGTGAAACAAAAGGCTGGTGACTCACGATAACTTGATGCTCTACGTCGTGCAGCAAAAATGTGTCAGGGCGCTCAATATCGGTGCCTGGTGCAAGCGCATCGCAAACGCGGGTGTTGATATCCCAGCATGCAGCGAGAATCGCTGCAGTTTGCCGGGTTCGCTCCAATGGACTGAAAGCGCAGCGCGTCGGCAAAGGATCGCCTGCTCGAATGAGGGTCGATTGAAACTCGACCGCAGCGCTTTCTACTGTCTGTTTACCCTTGTCTGTCAGGCTACGATCTTCATCCCGTGGCGCCATGCCTGCCTCACCATGGCGCCATACGGTTACCCACATGTCAGAGAGCGCTCATCTCAAGCAACAACTTATTCAAGCGGCTGACGTAACTGGCGGGATCGGTCAATGGTGAACCTTCGGCAAGGGTAGCTTGATCCATGATGATCTGGCACAAGTCAACAAACCGCTCCTCATCTTGCTCCTGATCAAGTCGCATGATCAGCGGATGCGATGCGTTAATCTCAAGTGTGGGTTTGCTTTCCGGTATGGCTTGCCCGGCAGCCTCTAAAATACGTCGCATTTGCGCTCCCATCTCATGCTCTCCTACCACAAGACATGCAGGCGATTCAGTGAGGCGAACCGTGGGCCGTACTTCGTTAACCTGTTCACCGAGAGCTGTTTTCATCCGCTCTACCAATGATTCGCTGTTTTTCTTGGCTTCCTCAAGTGCGGCTTTCTCTTCTTCAGAGTCGGCCTCAAGCTCAAGATCACCACGGGCGACATCTTTAAAGGATTTACCCTCAAATTCCATCAAATGACTCATAAGCCACTCATCTACGCGATCTGACAGTAGCAAGACTTCAATGCCTTTCTTGCGAAATACCTCAAGATGCGGACTATTTTTAGCGGTATTGTGGGTTTCACCTGCCACGTACCAAATAGCCTCTTGCCCCTCCTTCATGCGCTCAACATAGTCAGCCAGTGAGACGGTTTGCTCCGGCTTATCGGTTAGGGAGGTGGAGAACCTGAGTAACTTCGCTATTTTTTCACGATTGGCAAAGTCCTCTGCAGGTCCCTCCTTGAGCACTTGCCCAAAAGTATCCCAAAATTTTTGATATTCCTCGGCGTCGTTGTTGGCCATTTTCTGTAGCGTGTCGAGTACCCGCTTGGTGAGGGCACTTTTCATGGCATCGACATTAGGGTTCTGCTGCAAGATTTCGCGCGAAACGTTTAATGGTAGATCGCTCGAGTCTAGAACTCCCTTAACGAAACGCAGATACAAAGGTAGGAACTGCTCGGCGTCGTCCATGATGAACGTGCGCTGCACATAGAGTTTAAGCCCGCGAGCACCTTCTCTGTTCCACAAGTCGAAGGGCGCTTTTGCGGGCACATAGAGCAATGAGGTGTACTCAAGTTTGCCTTCAACGCGGTTATGACTCCAGGTCATCGGATCTTCAGGGTCATGACTCACGTGTTTGTAAAAAGCTTTGTACTCGTCATCACTGATGTCCGAGCGACTGCGTGTCCACAGTGCTTTTGCCTCATTAATGGCTTCCCACTCGACGACTGTGTCTGAATCGCTATCATCAGCCGGGGGGACAGATTTGTGCATCATGACCGGCACTGCAATGTGGTCGGAATATTTTTTGATAACGCTGCGTACCCGCCAGTCGTTAGCGAACTCTTCGGCATCATCTTTTAAGTGAAGAATCACTGTTGTGCCCGATTCGTCACGTTCGGTCGAGGCAACCGAGAATTCAGCTTCACCCTCAGATTCCCAATGGGTCGCTCCATCAGTCCCCGCCTTTCGAGTGATCACTTCTACTCGGTCAGCGACGATGAAGGAGGAGTAAAATCCCACCCCAAATTGACCTATAAGCAGGCTGTCTTTTTTATCATCACCGCTGAGCTGATCTAGAAACGCTGCAGTGCCCGATTTAGCAATCGTGCCCAGGTGCTCTATGACCTCCTCACGAGTCATGCCAATACCATTGTCCTCAATGCTTATAGTCTTCGCTTCTGGGTCAACACTGACACAAATTTTGTACTCACCCACTCCCTGCGCAAGTGCACTGTCTTGAACCGACGCAAAGCGGTGTTTATCTATCGCGTCGCTAGCATTGGAAATGAGCTCACGTAAGAAGATTTCTCGGTTGGAGTACAGTGAGTGGATCATCAAATGAAGAAGCTTTTTCGCTTCCGTTTGAAACCCCATTGTCTCTTTCGCTGGTGTGGTCATTCAAACACTCCGGTTGTCTAACGGTGGAGTGAACATTGGGTTGGGTGCAATGAATTTCAACCCCTACAGCTATTTAGGCGTCGCAAACTCCCTTTCTCTCTATGGCGAGCAATAGGGATATCGGTGCATAGATTGCCATGGGCAATTGTGACCGCCCTTAAAAACTAAAAAAGCCCGCACATGGCGGGCTCTGGAAGTTGGCTATGATGTCACCAGCCGGTGATCTCTGCGAGTGCGGCGCCAATATCGGCGAGAGAGCGGACGGTTTTCACTCCCGCGTCTTCAAGAGCGGCAAATTTTTCATCGGCGGTGCCCTTACCTCCGGAGATAATTGCACCTGCATGTCCCATTCGCTTACCCTTGGGTGCCGTCACACCTGCTATATAGGAGACAACCGGCTTAGTCACATTGGCCTTGATAAATGCCGCGGCTTCTTCTTCAGCCGTACCCCCAATCTCGCCTATCATGACGATGGCCTCGGTTTTGGGATCGGCCTGGAACATGCCCAATATGTCAATAAGTTGGAGCCGGGAATCGGGTCTCCGCCAATGCCTACACAGGTTGACTGGCCAAAGCCAGCATCGGTAGTTTGCTTGACTGCCTCATACGTGAGGGTTCCCGAGCGAGAGACTATGCCTACCTTCCCAGGGAGGTGAATGTGGCCTGGCATAATCCCAATCTTGCACTCGCCAGGGGTGATTACGCCCGGACAGTTCGGTCCAATGAGTCGAACACCCAATTCGTCGCACTTTACCTTACATTCAAGCATGTCAAGCGTGGGAATACCCTCGGTGATACAAACAACCAGCTCAAGGCCCGCATTCGCGGCCTCAAGGATCGAGTCTTTACAGAACGGCGCGGGCACGTAAATGACCGATGCGGTTGCACCGGTAGCGGCAACCGCATCGGCCACCGTATCAAATACCGGCAATCCAAGATGCTCAGTACCGCCCTTACCGGGGGTAACACCACCCACCATCTTAGTGCCATAAGCAAGGGCTTGCTCCGAATGGAAGGTACCTTGTGAGCCGGTAAAGCCTTGGCAAATGACTTTGGTATCTTTATTGATAAGAATGCTCATTGTGCACCTCCAGCAGCCGCTACAACTTGTTGGGCCGCATCCGTGAGACTGGTGGCGGCAATAATATTAAGGCCGCTATCTGCCAAGACCTGCTGGCCAAGTTCTGCGTTATTACCTTCTAAGCGCACGACCACAGGAATGGTCACTCCCACTTCCTCGACAGCACCAATAACGCCCTCCGCAATCAGGTCGCAGCGAACGATGCCGCCGAAAATATTAATCAGTACGGCTTTCACATTTTCATCAGACAGAATGATCTTGAATGCTTCGGTGACACGCTCTTTAGTGGCGCCACCACCCACATCTAAGAAGTTTGCCGGTGCACCTCCGTGCAGTTTAACGATATCCATGGTGCCCATCGCGAGACCCGCACCATTAACCATGCAGCCAATATTGCCATCCAGCGCCACGTAGTTAAGCTCCCATTGCGCGGCATGGGCTTCTCGCTCATCTTCTTGTGACGGATCACGCATGGCCTGAAGGTCGGCATGCCGATAAAGCGCATTGGAGTCGACTACGACCTTGGCATCCAGGCAATGCAAGTTGCCCTCGTCAGTAATCACCAGCGGATTGACCTCGATCAGTGCCAGGTCTTTGTCTTTGAACAAGTTAGCCAAGCCCGTGAAGATAGTGACGAATTGTTTGACCTGTACGCCTGTGAGACCGAGCTTGAATGCAAGCTCGCGTCCCTGATAGGGCTGTGGACCAACTAGAGGGTCGATCTCTGCCTTGAGTATCTTTTCGGGTGTTTCTTCAGCAACCTTTTCAATCTCCACACCGCCTTCTGTCGACGCCATAAAGACAATTCGCTGCGTTGCCCGATCAAGCACAGCACCCAGATACAGCTCTTCGGCAATATCGGTGCAGGCTTCAACAAGAATTTTGGCTACAGGTTGGCCCTTTTCGTCGGTCTGGTAGGTCACTAGGTTTTTACCCAGCCAATTGGCCGCAAAATCCCTGACATCTTCAGTGGTTTTAACTAGTTTGACACCACCTGCCTTACCGCGACCGCCTGCATGCACTTGAGCTTTAACGACCCACATGTCGCCCCCAATTTGCTGTGCAGCCTTGACTGCCTCCTCAGGCGTGTCCACGGCATGCCCAGAGCTAACTGGTAAGCCGTATTGGGCAAATAGCGCTTTGCCTTGATACTCGTGAAGATTCATAGCTTTTTTCCGTTAATAAAAGTCGAATGGGGTGGGTTGCTGTATTCAACCCACAGGGTGCCGAGGCACTGCGCTATGTCCCTAGCGCTTCTTTCGATTTGCCATGTGTATGGCGTGTCCATCTACCGCTAACGCGGCCTCATGCACAGCTTCCGATAAAGTGGGGTGACCAAATACCATCAGCTGAATATCTTCGGCGCTTGAGCCAAATTCCATGGCAATAACCATTTGCTGGATCAAATCGGCCGCCGACGGACCTACGCAGTGGGCGCCTAAAATGCGATCTGTGTTCTTATCAGCAATGATTTTCACCATGCCGTCTGTACTACCAGATGCCAACGCGCGCCCAATGGCCGCAAACGGGAAGGTTCCCGATTTGTACTCAACGCCCTCAGATTTGAGTTCCTGCTCGGTCTTGCCTACTGCTGCCACCTCAGGGTCCGTGTAAATGATCGAAGGGATACAGTCATAGTTAAGCTGATTGGGTTTGCCAGCGATTCGCTCGGCAACCATCACCCCTTCCTCTGATCCTTTGTGTGCAAGCATCGGGCCACGAACAATATCCCCAATGGCCCAAACTCCCGGTGCCTCTGTGGCACAGTAGTCATCGACGTAAACGAAACCACGCTCATCGGTTGTTACGCCCGAGTCAGAGGTAAAGAGTTCATTCGTTCTTGGTCTTCGGCCAACTGAGACGATCAGACGGTCGAATACCTCCGTCAACGTCTGATCGGCGTGGGTGTAGGTCACGTGAACTTTGTTGTCCTTGATCTCGGTCCCTGTTACTCGGGCGCCGAGGCGGATATCTAATCCCTGCTTTTTAAAGATCTTCTGAGACTCTTTCGCAATTTGCTCGTCCATAGCAGGAAGGAAGTTTTCTAGTGCTTCCAGTAACACCACCTCGGCACCCAAGCGCCCCCAAACACTGCCTAACTCAAGACCAATGACACCGGCACCAATAACACCAAGTCGCTCGGGCACGGCACTAAACTCAAGTGCACCAGTGGAATCAACAATCAGATCATTATCAACAGGCGCCGTGGGAATGGTGACGGGCTCAGAGCCAGACGCCAAAACAACATTGGCAGCCTCAAGCGTCGTAGTATTGCCATCTGCAGCGGTAACCTCGACTCTGCGATTAGCCAATAGTTTTCCATGGCCTTGCACAACATCAACACCGTTATGCTTAAGAAGACCGGCTACACCACCCGTTAGCTGAGTAACAATTTTATTTTTGCGTCTCATCATGGCGGCTACATTAATCGTCGGTCCGTCAACACTAATACCGTGGGTGGCAAAATGTTCTTTTGCTTCAATAAACTTGTGGGAGCTATCGAGTAAGGCTTTCGAAGGTATACAGCCAACATTAAGGCAGGTTCCACCAAAAACCGGCTGCTGCTTTTCGTCCGTCCAAGCTTCCACTACCGCAACTTTTTGCCCCAGTTGAGCGGCACGAATAGCGCATACATAACCCGCAGGGCCAGCGCCTACCACTACAACATCATAATTTGCAGACATCTTCAGTCTCCGTCCTGTCAGTGAATCACAGCTGCAACAAAATGCGCGCCGGATCTTCAATAAACCCTTTCACGGTGACCAAAAATTGGACAGCCGTTTTGCCATCGATGAGTCGATGATCATAGGACAATGCCAAGTACATCATGGGTTGAATAACCACCTCGCCGTTAATCGCAACCGGGCGATCCTGAATGGTGTGCATGCCTAGGATGCCGGTTTGGGGTGGATTTAGAATCGGTGTTGAGAGAAGTGAACCAAAGACACCCCCGTTAGACACCGTAAATGTGCCGCCCGTCATTTCGTCAATGGTTAGTTTTTTGTCTCGCGCCTTGAGACCAAGATCTCGAATCGCTGCCTCAACATCTGCAATACTCATAAAATCAGCATCTCGGAGCACTGGCACTACCAAACCATCGTTGGTAGAGACCGCAACACCAATATCCTGATAACCGTGATAAACCACGTCATTGCCATCAATCGAGGCATTGACCTCAGGAAAACGTTTAAGTGCTTCGCAACAGGCCTTTACAAAAAAGCCCATGAAACCAAGTCG
>Ga0181577_10002324_pt1 | contig 14972 bp, 10 predicted proteins | sample 101ome_21_FD_132468 | JGI IMG/M metagenome (GOLD analysis project Ga0181577, IMG submission 132468) | Coastal salt marsh microbial communities from the Groves Creek Marsh, Skidaway Island, Georgia - 101413BT metaG (megahit assembly) | ecosystem: Environmental > Aquatic > Marine > Intertidal...
CGACATCGCGATCGTCGATTCATCTTCCAAGCGACCCGCGTCGACGACGACGACGACGACGACGACGACCGCGGACGCGGTGGACGACGCCCACCGTCTCGATCTCGCGCTCGTCGCTTGCGAATCGGTCGACGGCGAGACGGTCGGTGCGATTCGCAGAGGATTCGCGCGCGCGGTGAAAGACGCGAACGCGGCGGCGGCGGCGTTGACTCGATTGACCGCCGACGCGCTTCCGACGGCGTTCCGAGCGAGCGCGAGCGCGATCGAGCGCGGATTGACGCGATGTGTGGGACGACGGGAATCGACGTCGTCGACGACGCGCGCGCGTCGTCGGTCGACGGCGCGGCGACGACGCGGGGACGGGGACGGGGAACGAATCGAGCGCGATCGCGATGACGACGACGACGGTGACGACGACGACGACGACGACGAGGAGGACGCGCGACGAGACGTCGCCGTGCGTCGCGCCGCCGTGCGTCACCTTCGTCGAACGGTGGCGTCGGGACGCGAGTACGCGCGCGCGGACGACGAGGACGAGGACGATTCGGACATCGTTCGACCGGTGTTCGCGTCGAACTCGTCCGAGGACGTCGAACGGTGGTTACGCGAGGGATTCCGCGCGCTCGAGCGGTTCGTCTCTTTTCGCCGCGGCGATAACCGTTCGAAGTCTGTGCGCCGAGACGGTGTCGACGCGATCGTCCTCGACGGTTTCGACGCGAGCGCGCTCGACGCCGAGGACGCGGCGAGACTCGCGCGATGGGACGCCGAGACGAACGCCAAGGCGAGCGCGTGCGTCGTCTCCTGGCTCGCCGATCGTCGCGAATTCGACGATGCGCTCGCCGAACTGGAATCTCTGCGCGCGCACGACGTCGGCGCCGCGTCGTCCGTGCGTCTGATTCAGCGTCGCGAGCTCTTGGTTCGAGCGATCGATTCGTGGAGAGAATTTCGAGACGTCGTCGTGGCGTTACAGCTCGGTGCGGAGGAGTTTCGACACGCGGAGCGCACGATTCGACTCGCGCGCCGCGGTGCGCCCGCCGATAGTCGCCGGCGCGACGACGACGACGACGATGACGACGCTCACGCCGCCGCCGCCGCCGACGACTCGAACGACTCGAACGACTCGAACGCGCGATGGCGACGCGAATTCCACGAGTGCGCCCTCGCGTACGCGACGCGCGTACCGACGGCGTCCGAGACGCGAGACGCGGCCCAGACGTGCGTCATGCGCGTGCGCGCCGTCAACGCGTGCGAATTTCCCGCGTCTCGAGACGCTCGCGGAAACGCGACGACGAGGACGACGAGGACGACGCGGACGACGACGACGCGGAGACAGCGCATCGACGCCTCGTACGCCGATCGCGATGTCGACGTCACCGCTTTGCTCGAAGACGCGGCGAGAGATTTACGAGACGCGCGAGACGCGGTGGTTCGAGAGACGCGCGCGCGCGCCGAGTGTCCGTTTGAATTCCGCGTCGACGCCGACGACGACAAAGATGACGCCTCCGACGCGCGCGTCCGACGCGCGATTCGTCCGCTCATCGATCGATACGAGTCCACGCCGCTTCACGGAATCGTCCACCGCGCCATGTCGGCTGCGCGCGTCGAGCGCGAGATCGACGACGAGGGCGCGGCGCTCGCGGCGTGCGCGCTCTTCGCGAGGTGCGTCGCCCGACCGACGCGCGCATACGTGGCGCGCGTCGACGACGAGGCGCTCGAGGCGGCGCTTCGCGCGTTTGAAAACGACGACGACGACGTCACGTCGTCGAAGACGGGGACGACGACTCGAAAGGGGAAGAAGAAGGGGAAGCGTCGAACGGCGCGCGCGGGCGAAACGCGCGGCGAAGTCGCCGAACCCGCGATCGAGAGCGCGACGTCGACGGAGTCATCGACGGTGAACGCGACGACGACGACGATTCGGTCGATGGATTCAAGCGACGAGACGGTCGCGCGACGAGACGACCGCGAGAGTCTCGACGACGACGACGACGACGACGCGTCGCTCGCGGGATGGACGACGGCGCGCGCGCGGCGAAGACCCGCCGCGCCGCCGCCGCCGCGACCGCCTCCGCCGCCGCCGACGCCTCCGCCGCCGCTCCCGCGCGTCTCGCCGACACCGTCGCTCGGATTATCGTCGCGACCGGGTTTCCCGCCGAAACCGAAACCCGTGGTGTCCGCCGCGAGACTCGACGCGTCGGCGTCGGCGGCCGAGTCGCCGGCCAAGCCGACGCTTCGATCCGTCGGCGAGTACAGGCGCATGTTGAACACCGAGAGCGCGCGCGAGCGCGAATCGCGTCTGAGAGAGTTTCCCGCGCTCGAGACGACGAGTTCGTCCGCGAGCGCGCGACGCGTGATGTCGCGCATTCCGCCGCCTCGCGCGTTCGCGACGAGATCCGCGGCGACGACCGCGACGACCGCGACGCCGACGCGAAAGACGTGGGCCGAGGCGAAACGCGCCATAGACGGCGTCAAGCTTCCGTCTCTGATCAAGATTAAGTGAACGCAAAGACGTGTAATGAAAATGAATGAATGTGTACGTACGTATGAAAACCTCGCGCGTTCGCGCGTCACCCTCGACGAACCGTCTGCGATTTGACACTGATGAGCGGACCGTCCGCCTTGGACTCATCCTCGACGACGACGGGTAAGAAATCCTCGCCCGCCTCCCAGATGACGGTTCCGTCGCACTGACACAACTTTTTGTGATTGGCGCCGACGCCGGCGCTTCGCGCCAAGACGCTCGCCACCGCCCCCGTCGAGTCTCCCGCATCCTCGGTCGCGTGCACGGCGACGCCGCGTCCGATGAGATCCCAACACTTGAGTTGAGAGTTTAAGATGGTCGACGGCATGTCCGCGCGTCCGTTCGCGTCGACATCGACGACGGCGACGACGCCCGCGTCTCCGCCGTACGCGCCGCCGCACGACTCGACGCCTCGCGTCAAATCCCCCCACTCCCGCACCGTCACCGCCACGCGCGCGTTCGGACGCAATCCACTCAGCGTGATCTCCGCCAATAACACCTCCTCGCTCGCCTGGACGAACCGAACCGTCCCCGCGACGTCGCCGTGTCCGTACGCGCGCCCTTTAAACTCGCCGACGCACGCCAAACTCTGTCGAAGCGTTCGCACATCCGTCCCCAACGCTCGCGCCAACGCCTCCCCGAACGCCTCGTCCTCGTGCCCGCGCGTCGCGCTCCCTTGTCCGATCAATCGAACCTTGTACCCGCGCGCCTCGATGGCGTCCGACACCGCGCGCGCCGTCGCCGTCGTCACCACCTCGACGGTATTCGTCCCCAGCGACGTCTCCACCGACAGCGTCCCGTCCACGGCTTCCGTCGCCTCACGCACGCTCGTCGCGCACCGTTCGCATCGCATCTCCACCATGAACTCTAACCGACGCGCGGCGGTCGCGGTCGTCGTCGACGCGTCGTCGTTCGATGGCGTCGCGAATGATTTCGTCCCGGGCCCACCGCGCGCGAATCGTCGACCCATCGCGCGAGGTCGCGCCGTGTCGACTCGCGACACGGCCGCGCGCGTCGAGCACATCGTTCGCGTCGTCATCGCGGGACGTCGCGGGATCGTCCGCGTCGCGTCGCGCGATGGCGTCCCCGACCCCTTATCCGTGACGTCATTTCACTCCACGCGTTCGTCGACCGACCATCATGCCCGCGCTCACGTTTTCGTCCTCGATCGCGACCGCGACGCCGTTGGCGTCTCGCGTCGTCGCCGCGAGGTGCGTGCGGGCGCGGTGCGCGCGCGCGCGAGGGTCGGATCGCGATCGGAACGAAACGGGTCCCGACCAGGGTTGTTTTTGATGAATCGGGACGAGGGGGTGGTACCGCGCGCGGTGTGTGTCTGTGCGACGCGAACGCGGTGACTGACGATGCGTCGTGTTTTTGTGTATCGTTATAGATCGTCTCGCGCCATGAGCGTGCGCGTCGTCGCCGAAGAAAAGGTGCGCGGCGCGGTTTTCGAGCGCGCGCGCGCGCGAGAACCGCCAACCGACGAGCGCGGACTGACGCGTGTGTGTCTCTCTCATCTTTTTTTCGCTCGCAGACGGCGGTGTGCGTGCTCACGGGCACGGCGGGCGTCTCCGGCGTGCTCAAGTTGTCCCAAAACGGTGACGGACCGACGAAGATTGTCGGTTCCATCACCGGTCTCGCCCCGGGCAAGCACGGTTTGCACGTGCACGAGTTCGGCGACACGACCAACGGGTGCATGTCCACGGGACCGCACTTTAACCCGAACAAGATGGTGCACGGCGCGCCGACGGATTCCGTGCGTCACGCCGGTGATCTCGGTAACGTCGAGGCCACTGCGGGCGGGTGCGACTTTACCATCGAGGATTCGCAAATTCCGTTGAGCGGCGCCAACTCCATCATCGGTCGCGCGTTCGTCATTCACGAGTTGGAGGACGATCTCGGCAAGGGTGATAACAGCGAAATCGGCACGCAAGGTAAGTTTGAAACGTTTTGACTCGTTTGACTTGCTGATCGAGTTTCATTCAATCGCTCGGTCAGTCGCTCGCTCGACGGGAAAAGAAAGGAAAAGAAAGACTGACTTTGTTTCTTCTTTTGCGCGAAAAAGGGAAGACTTCCTCCACGACGGGGAACGCTGGCGCGAGGCTTGCCTGCGGAATTGTCGGAAAGGAAAGAAAAGAGAGAGAGAGAGACACGAAGAGAAATTTTGAAATTTCTCGACGTCGTCTCTTGTTTTTCTCGCCTCGCCCCGCCGAAAAAAATTCTCGAACTCAAACCACGGAGCGACTAACCTCGACACCCCGTTCTCATCGCGCAGGGGGCTTAAAACCGACGATATCTCTTCGCACCACCGGAAAAAGAAAGAAAAGGAGACACTCGTCGAACATCTCTCTCGCACGTCGCGATGACAATCTAAAAAACGCATCATCATCAGTTTCATCATCATCATTCACGTTTCCTCCTCTAAAACCGCGAATCGCGCGCACGGCGCATGTACAAATCTCCACGTTGGCCTCGGCCGACGTCTTCGTGCGCTCCCGCGGAAACGTTCGAGCGCGAGCGCGCCTCGTACTGCTCGCGAATCCATGGCCCGAAAAAAATCGACGAATCACGACTCAAAAAAGAGTCCCCCCTTCCTCTTTCCAGAGGGAAAAGGGAACAAGGTAACCAACTGTACCGGGCGCGTCGGCACGTCTCGTCGTCCGACCGCGCGTTACATGCGCGTCGCGTCGACGACGTCGACGCGCTCATGTTTATCGACGCGCGCGTCGGTCGCGCGTCGTGGGAGACGACGCGCGGCGACGCGGCGTCCCGAGAATCATAATCGAATCGAGCGCGCAGAAAACACCACCAACCTCTTTTTGTCCCGACGACGACGCCTCGTCGTCCCGCGCGCGTCGTCCGAAAAACGACGAGACGACGACGACGACTCGACGTTCTCGCGGTCGTTATCCAAGAATCAGTGGCCCCCGCCCGTGGAACCGGACGCGCCGAGGATGAATTACGCCAAGCTCGCCTTTTTGGCGGCGGCGTACACGAGCGCGTGTTATCTCGCCATGGCGTTGGCGTATTACGTCGTTCCGAGCTTTGATTTAGCGTCGAAATTAAAGTTCGATCACATCGGAGCGTTACCGGAGACGCCCGTGTTCACGGTCGGGAACGTGCGGGAATTGTTGAAATTTATGAACATGTTCGGGACGGCGATGTACGCGCACGCGGGCGCCATCACCGCCGGGTCGCGCGGGATGGATCTCTTGGGGTGTTTACTCGTCGGATTCATCACCGCCATCGGTGGTGGGACGACGAGACAGATTTTGACCGGGGATCTGCCGGTGTTTTGGATGCGGGAACCCGAGTACATGGCGACGGCGTTGGCGGCGTCGGCGACGACGTTTTATCTCTGGCCGAAACTTCGCGACGGCGTCAAGTATTCTCGAGAAATGTACACCGTGTTAAACGTCACCGACGCGCTCGCGTTGGGATGTTTCGTCGTCGTCGGGACGAACGCGGCGTGTATCGGGGGATTCGGCGCGCTTCCGGGCGTGTTGTGCGCGCTCGTCACCGCGTGCGCGGGCGGCGTCTATCGCGACCTTCTCTGCGCCCAACCCGTGCGCATCATGCACGCCGAACAAGAGCTCTACGGCACGTGCGTCGCCGCCGGCGCCACCGTGTTCATGTTTCTCGCCAAATTCTTCCCGGACGCGAGTCTGTGGACGCGCGTGTGCCTCCCGATCGTCGTCGTCGCGTCGTGTCGAATATGGGCGTGGAGTCGCGGCGTGCGACTCCCGACGTACGCCGATCGCGATCCATACGCCGGATACGCGTCGAGGCGCGTTTTATAGGAGACGAGGACCGAACAATCCATCGACATCGCGCGGCGCGTCGTTTTTTCCCCACCAGTTCCGCCCGAGCGCGCCTTTGTCTTCGTCTTCGTCGTCGCCGCGCCGTCGGCTCAAAAACCTGGACGATCGATCGACGTCGCGAGCCGCCCGCCCTTTCCCGCACACGCCGACGCGCGAAACGTCGCGACCGCCTCACGAACACGACGCGCGCGCACTCGTCTCGTCATGCGTCGACGCATCGCCGAGCGCGTCGCGGCGTCGCTCGCGCGCGCGACGATCGTCCCGCGCGAGCCGGCGGTGGGCCCGCGATGGATCTCGACGCGCGCGAGCGCTCTGGACGCCCGCGCGACGTCTCGAGCGATGCGAACGACGTTCGCGATGCGCGCGGATGGAACGCTCGGCGCGCGCGCGTACGTCGTGGGACAGATGGTGCACAGGGACACGCCCGAGGATAACTCGAGTTTGACGTGGGCCTTCGACGAGAGCGCGAAACCGAAAGTGGACGCCATCTTGAAGCGGTACCCGTCGAATTACAAGCGAAGCGCGATGATTCCTCTGTTGGATCTCGCGCAGCAACAAAACGACGGGCACTTGACGCTGGCGACGATGAATCACGTGGCGGAGATTTTGGAGGTGGCGCCGATTCGCGTGTACGAGGTGGCGACGTTTTATTCAATGTTTAATCGACAAAAGATGGGTAAGTTGCACGTCATGGTGTGTGGGACGACGCCGTGCATGTTGAGAGGGTCGAGAGACATCGAAAAGGCGCTGAGCGAGTACATGGGGGTGGAGAAGTTTGAAACCACCAAGTGCGGGACGTTTACGCTCGGCGAGATGGAGTGCATGGGATGTTGCGTCAACGCGCCGATGATCGCCGTCGCCGATTACCGCAACGGCATCGAGGGGTACACGTACAATTATTACGAAGATTTAACCCCACAGAGCGCCGTCGCTGTGTGCCAAGAGTTAAAGGCTGGTAAATCGCCGCGCGTCGGCTCGCAGACGCGCGACAAGGCGGAACCGAGCGGCGGTCAAACCACCCTCCTCGAAGATCCCCCGGGCCCACAGTGTCGCGATTTGAACAAGGTTCGCGCCGATCTTGAAGCCGCCGCCAAAGCCGCCGCCGAGGCGGCCGCCGCGGATGCGAAAAAGTGAGGCGAACGCGGAAGCGCCGAACGAATCGAATCGAACCACGCGCCCGCGCGAATACGACGACGCGCGGGCGGCCGTCCTCCGTTCCCTACACGCGCCCCGGACGCACCACCGATGTAACATCACACTTGGAAAACGACGTAAAACAATACACCAACCACCATTCTCCGCGCGCGTTCGACGTCTCCGCGCGCCGCCCGCGGAGCGCTCTCGCGAACCCCTCCCCCACATAGTACACACCACCACATACCACAAAAAGGTCTTCAATACGAGACGAACACCCCATACATATATAACCTTCAAAATAACCATCAAATCACCACGCGCCCACCCCTCGCCGGCGATCCGCATCGCATTCCGTCGTCGTCGTTCGGTCGTCGTCCGCACACCGCGACGCGCGTCGCGACGCGCGACGCACGCACGCACGTCCGTGAAGTCTTCTTTCGTGTCGATTCCATACGCCTCGCCTCGCGATCGCGTCGGCGCGCGACGGAACGGACACGGGACAGTGTCGAGGGGCCGCGGCCTTTTATTTGAAATTTGGGATCGATCGACGTTCGTTCGCGTTCGACGCGTTCGTCCGATCGGTGATTCGCGCGCGTCGATCGTCTCGACGCGATCGACGCTCGACGCCTGACGCGTCGCGTTCGTCGGGACGCGAGGCGAGGCGAGGCGACGCGAGAGAGGGTGATCTTTCGCGTCGTTTGGTTTAAATCTTTGATTTGATTCTTCGATCGCGAACGGGGACGACGATACGCGACCGACGCGTGATGTCGTCGTCGCGTCTCGCGATGCGATGCGCGCCAAAGACAGTCAAGGCGACGTTGTTTGCGTTCGTCGTGGCGTCGGTGTTCATCGTGGGCGCGCGCGCGGGGTGCGAGTATTATACGAATTGCGGCGCGTGCGTGGCGGATACCAACTGCGGGTGGTGCGGGCACGATCCGCACTCGCAGGGTGGATACGGCGACGTGAATAAGGGCGATCACATCGAGCACTTGAGTGCGGCGTCGAAAGTGCTCGTGGGTGGTTCGGGGCAATTCACGGTGAGCAGCGGCGTGGTGACCGGGGTGAACACGCGGTTTACCCAACAGTTTCACGGCGGGTCGACGGGGGCAAAGTTTTACATTCCGAGCGCGACTACTGCGTATGACATCACGCGCGTGAACAGTGACACGTCAATCACGCTCGGTTCGTCTCCAACTGATGTGAGTACTGCGGAGGAGTTTGGTATCGGGGTGAGAGCCGGTACGGGGACAATCGCGGCGGCGTCGACAGTCACGTCCAGACCGAACAGCGTGACGACCGAACAGCTTCACATCACCGGTACGAGTTCCGAATTCACGAAAGAGTTAAAGGCTGGGTACTGGCTCGTGCTTTATAACTCTGGGGTGGTGGTGGAGTATCGAGTCATCACCGCGATTCTCAGCGATACTTCTCTCACCGTGGACAAGGACGTCTCCTCGTTGGCCACTTTCAACTCTTGGGGCTACGTCTCCTGTCCGCCGCGCATCGGGAAGCGCGCGGTCGGTCTGGGTACGATCGAGTCGCACCACGATCAGACAGCGACCGGATCGACGGCTGTCAACGGCACCGCCGTCATCGCTCTCAACACGAGAACCGCGTCTGACACGCCAGAGCTATCCACCGACCATCTCGTCGACGCGAGCGGGAGCGCCACGATGTACACGCACCGAATCATCGGTCGAGGAACCCGGTTCGAGAGTCAATTCGGACTCGAAACTGCGTGGGCGAGCAAGTTTCACGGCGCCGGTCCGTGGATGAGCGTACAAATCAACGGCGATTGGGAAACGGTCAGAGTCAATGAACTCGGCACCGCGTCTTCTAACGAGGCCGAGGCGATCGCGGTGCTCCAAAACTCCTTCTCCGAGCCGCTTCTCAAGGCGACTCACTGGGAGTGGTATCCCTTGCTCACCAAGGGGTACGGCACGATTCGTTCGTACGGGAAGCGCGTCGTCTCCAACGACTGGGACAACAAGGAGGGTTTCGAAGACATCGACGGTATCGCGGCTTTGACGGCTGGATCCATCTCTTCCCAAGGCGTATACGGAAGCACTCGCTTCATGACGCAGCTTCGAACCGGGTACACCATCACCGCGTGCGGTCAGACGAGAATGGTCAACTCGATTCAATCCGACGTCGAGCTCACCATCGACCGTCCCTTCACGCTCGGTAACCGCGAGTTCATCCCCGCTTCCAGTACCGGCGGAAATGCCGACCTCACCACTCTTCACGTTCGCGGTCTCACGCGTCTCCTTCCGCTCTGGCCGCGCGGCGTCACCGTGCGAATCGCCGGCGTCACCGCCACTGGATCGACGACGGCGGGCGGCAGCGACACGTACACGTACACGACGTATTGGAAAACCTTCTCGAACGCTGTCGGCAGTAATCCGACGTACAGTCAAACGTGGACGGAGATCACGGACTCCGGCGTGAGCACCGGAATCGGCGTGTACATCAAGTGGGAGGCAGGCAAAACGGTGGACACCGACGACGAGTGGCGTCTGCACGTCGCCGACGTCGAAAACTGCCGCTACTACATCTCCACGGAGGGCGAACGCTACATGACGGACGACAACGCCAACCCACCGGTGTGCTACAATCACGGCAAGTGCGTGCCCGCGAACACCGCCGACGATAATCGTCCGTCCAAGGCGCTCACGACGACGGGCACCTGGACCATCGATCACAGCGCCGGGACGCTCGTGAGCTCTGGCGGTGGGAAACTCCTCACCGAACTCGCCATCGGGGACATCATCCAAGACGCTGCTGGCATCGAAGGCCGCGTCACCAGTATCACCGACGATGACAATGCCGGGTTCGTAAACGCGGACTCCACGACGTCGGCAACCACGGCGAGCGTCAACGTGCTCAAGTGCGCGGCGGGTGTGTTTAGCGGGACGCATCACGAAACCACCGGTACGATCGACGCGAGCGTGGATCCTCGCGCGTACCTGCCGCACCCGCTGCACACCTTTTACCAGACGTGGTCGAAACGATTCTGCGAGATTGATCCCGGATGCTGCGGTTTCCGCGTCTCCTCCGTCGTCGATCCCGAGCAATACGCGTACTACTACCTGAAGCCGGATCACGACGGGTACAATTTCCGCATCGCCGTGCACACCGTCAACGACAACTTGGACCTCTACGCCAACGTCCACGCGTCCACGCGTCCGACGACGGCGTCGTATTCGTACACGTCCGTTCGGGAATCCGTACCGTGGGCCATCGACATCGATGAGTCCGCCATGGCGTGCTCGGGTACGATCGACGAATCCGTCCTCGGCGGGAAAACCTCCTCCGGCGGTACGATTTACGGCTACGCGCTCGGTCACTACATTCACGTCGCCGACTCTCCCGACTGTACCGAAGTCATCGTCGGCGTGTACGGCGATAACAGATACCCGCAAACCGTCGGTGCGAGCGAGTACAGCGCGAGAGTGTACATGGAGTTTAACTTTCCGAATTTCCAGTGCGGGAGCTCGCCCACGGGGGTTCAATACGGCGAATCCGGAAATAAGTCGTACACCGCCGAGTGCACGCTGCACAACCTGCGCTTCGCCGGTGACGCGCAAGTCGTCCAAAACACCGACGCGTCGCCCGCGTACGTCGTGCGCCTGACTGAGTCGTACGCGAGAGAGTATGGCGTGTCCGACGCGGACGTTCGCGCGAAAATCCCCACGGCGCGCTCGCATTGGAAGTCGAGCGCGGATTTCCGCACCTCTCAGCGCGTCGGCGCGGTGTGGTGGCACCGTAAAGTGCACGTGTGGGACGGATTCGAGACCAACTTTGAATTCAAAATCACCGTCCCATCGCAGTGCGGCGGTGCCGACGGGATTTGCGACGGCGCCGACGGGTTCGCCTTCGTCATCTCCAACGACGATCGCCAAGAAACCGTCGACAGCGTGCACACAAACACCGGTTGGGCGTGCACCGCGGACGACAGCGATAACCCGGCGCCATTCGCGTCGTCTGGCAAGTACAAGCTCTGCGGCGGTGGTGCCTCCACCGCGCCCACCGCCACCGCGCCCATCGACGGCGGTTTCGTCGGATGCCCCGGCGACGGTTTGGGCTACGGCGAATCGACGCAAGTCGACACGGCGGGGTACGGCGGCACGCCGACGCAGTGCGTCAACGGATTGAAAAAATCCCTCGCCGTCGAGTTTGACACCTTTTACAACGTCGAGAGACGCGATCCAAAGCAAGGCAAGCAGCACTGGTGGATCAACGCCACCGAGTACGTCTCGTACAACGACAACCACCTCGGCGTCTTCATGACGACGGCGCCGTTTTACGAAACCCAACCCTGGGGTTCGGAGGTGACCACGCTCAAGGCGGATCACAGCGACGATCTCGAGGGCGCGCACTTTGGAAGCACGCCCAGTGTGCCGACGTTGGCGGACGGAAACAAGCACACGGTGAAGATTCGATACACGCGCGGATTCACGACGGAAAAGGCGGGCTCGGGACAAGTGCAGACGACTGACGTCAACTCTGGCGATAATCGTAAACTCGTCGGAAGTTCCTCCACCAAGTTTAAGACGGAATTGCGCACCGGGTTCGAGTTTGGATACGATTCTCGCGTCAAGGCGAACGTCAAGGTGAAACTCAACCGAGACGCGACGTCGAGCACCAGGCAAGCTCCCGTCGCGTCGAGCGGTTTTCCGGACGACGGCGAAGCCGTCCGCGTCGTCTCCATCGTCTCCGACACCGAGGCGCACTTGGAAGAGACGAACACCGCGCAAATCACCGGCGCCACCGCGCGTCCGTTCTGGGGCTTTTACACCGGCGTCGCCCCGGCGTTCCCCATCACACAGGATTCCGACATCGACTACAACATCATCAAGGAATTCCCCGGCGAGATTCAAGTCTTCATCGACGACATGGACAGATACGTCTTCCAAGTCGCCGTGGAGGATCGAGACATGGCGAAAATCTTAGACACGGACGGGAACGCGTACATCGGCATCACCGCGAGCACGGGGAGCAAAGGGTTCGCCAAGGTTGGATACCAGGCGAGCGAGGTGCATCAAACCATGGACGTGATGTCGTGGAACTTTTGTCACGCCCCGGGGTGCGTTCCGTACTGATCGAGCGGTACCGATCGACGCGGTCGGACGATTGGATGGACGGGCGGTGGTTTTTTTCTCATAAACGCGTGTAATTAAATGAAAAGTCGACATCGACGTCGTTTCGGTCCGCGCTCGTTTCGTTTCGGTCCGCGCTCGTTTCGTTTCGGTTCACATTCACAGAAGGATTTGAATGTGAAATGAATGCACGCGGGACAGACGTCGTCGCGCGACCGACCGACCGACCGAACGCCTCGCGCGACAAAAGCGTCACCGTCTCGTCGTCTCCTCCACCTCCACGCGGTCGCACACCGAGCGGCGCGTCGTCTGTGACTGATTGGTCGTTCGATTGAACATTTCGTTCCCAAAGGGAAAGAATAATGCGCGCGTCGTCCGCGTCCTCCACGCGCGCGCTCTTGGAGACGATGACGCGCGCGTGCGCGCTCGACGTCGACGTCGACGCGCTCTCCATGCGACTCGCGCGCGCGACGTCGGCGCGGGTGGACCTCGAGCGCGCGCTCGCGCGGGCCCGCGAGGACGCCCGGGACGCGGCGGAGGCGCGGGACGCGGCGACGCGCGCTCGGGACGCGGCCACGGCCGAGGCGCGTCGGGAGCGCGCGTGCGCGCTCGAGGCCATCGATGCGCTCGAGGCGTGCGCGACGAGCGAGCGGGCGTGGCGGGAGAAGGCGGAGACGTGGCGAGGGAAATTTGAACGCGCGCGAGACGCGGCGCGGCGCGCGAGGCGGGCGCTCGAGCTCGTCGATGCACGGGCGTCGACGCGCGGTGAGTTAGCGAACGGCGGGCGACCGGTGGAGTCGTCGAAGACGCGCGCGAGGACGGTGTCGTCGAAGAAGACGCGCGAGGAGGCGTCTCGGCGCGCCGCGCTCGAGGCGACGGTGAACGCGTTGCGCGGGGAGCTCGAGACGCTGCGCGCGACGGCGGAGACGCACGCCGAGCGCGCGCGCGTGGAATCGGCGACGAACGCGGATCTTCGCGCGCGGATCGCCGCGTTGGAGCGCGGCGTCGAGCGCGAGACGCGCGCGGCCACGGCGCGAGGCGAGGCGGCGCAGCGCGAGCGCGCGGCGCGCGCGTTGCGCGAGTTGGCGGCGCGCGAGGAGGCGTTGGCGCGCGAGACCGAGGCGAAGCGCGCGTGCGAGGCGGCGTTGGCGCGCGAGAAGATGACCGTGGAGCTGTGTGAGACGCGAGAGCGCGCGGTGCGCGAAGCGTTGGCCGAGTCGGAGCGCGCGAAGAACGTCGTGTATACGGCGTACGCCGAGCTCTCGCGGGCGTCGCGTCGCGACGCGGCGGACGACCGACCGATCCGACCGATAGCTTTAGTCGAGTAGATGTGTAGCATTTCACGTAGTCAGGCGCGCGAAAGCGGTCAAAAGCGAGCGAGCGAACGAACGACACGCGTCGCGTCACGACGACGACGGCGAGAGAAACGCGCGTATATCCGCCAAGCTCGAACGCATTTGCGAACGCATGGCGTTCACCGTGACGTCTCGAATCAACCGCGACGCGAACGACGTCGGCCGATCGATCGTCGCCTCGCCGCGCATGCGAACGATCAAATCCTTCGACATCGCGTCGACCGGTCGAACGATCTCCGTCGATCCGACGTATTCGCGAAGCGACGCCGCGTCTCGATTGGCGTCGACTTCAAACGTCATCGACATCTCGTCGTCGTCCGACGTGCACCGCGTCGTCGTCACCGATTTCCCTCCGATCAACGCGTTGTGTCGCCACTTGCTCGTCTGACGAACGACGACGACGCGATCGTTCGCGTCCTCGTCCTCGTCGACGACGTCGCATCGAAGGATATCCGTCATGGCGCGCTCGCACGCGCGACACTCCGACTCGTTTCGCGGCGCCAACAGCGGGGACACGCGCGACCACGCCTCGCGCGCGCCTCCCTCGTACGACGGCACGACGATCTCATACGCCAATTCGATTCGTTCGACGCCGTCGTCGCCCGCTCTTTCATCGTCGTCGCGCTCGTCGACCTCGACGGCGCGAACCGGCGCGCGCGCGTCTTCCCGCGTCGGCGGCGCGCTCACCGCGCGCGTCGTCGTCGCGCGCCGCCCTCGCCCGTCTCTCGCGCGCACGCGCACGCGAACGCCACAATTTCGAAACCGCACCGAGCACGCGAGTCCGAGCGCCATCGCTCGCGCGCGTCGTCGAGTGTCTCCAGGTTCCTTGGGTCGACGGTTCGGTTCGCCGTCCCGAGGCGCGCGCGTCGATCGACGTACAGATGGGTCTACTATGACACTGTTTACCCATACGTATGCAGTCGACCTCATCGTCATTTCCGTACAAGGCGAAACACCCCCGTAATCTATAAAATTTACTCCAAATTTCTACCCTATTATGGAAATTTCTCTCCCATCGAATCATGGAAATGCACGTATCGCA
>Ga0181577_10002325_pt1 | contig 14964 bp, 17 predicted proteins | sample 101ome_21_FD_132468 | JGI IMG/M metagenome (GOLD analysis project Ga0181577, IMG submission 132468) | Coastal salt marsh microbial communities from the Groves Creek Marsh, Skidaway Island, Georgia - 101413BT metaG (megahit assembly) | ecosystem: Environmental > Aquatic > Marine > Intertidal...
ATGTGATTAAGCAGATCGCCGGTGGGCAAGCGGATACGGCGACAGTCGCTAACGTCCTGAACGTAATTAAGGAAGAATCTGTTCGCGACAGGGTCATCGCGCAAGCCGCCGATGCAATCAAAGACGACGGGGCAGCGTATTTTTCCATGTACAAAGCAACTGGCGAGGTTGCACAAGCTACCCGCGACGGATGGCAAAATCACCTGCCGACAACAGAATACCTGCCAGAGATTAAACGGCATTTTGACGACGTGCAAGTACGAGACGGGTATGTGATAGCGAAAAAGCCGAAGCGGGCGTCGGATCTATTGTTTCAAGATCAAGCCGGTGGCGTTGCCGACGACATACTTGATCCCAGTCGGCCACTTGCAGGGCAATCGGACACCGTGTGGAGCGGGCTTCGCCGGATAGAACACTCTTTGCGGTATTCCCCAGACGAGTTAGAGCGGATCGCCAAACAAAACTATCGTGACGCTCAGATTGCCATGCAGCAAGGGGACGAAGCGTTAGCCGAATTGAAAGCTAAATGGTTGCACGAGTACACACCAGACGTAATCAAAAAGCGATTAGGCGCGTTAGACGACAAGTGGGACGTAAACCACGATGGTTGGAAAGTTGCCGCCGACATGATGGAGGAACTGCAGCATCCCGACGCGGGCATGGTACGCGCGCTGCTCGATACCGACAACCCAAACCTCCGTAACCTTCCTGCAGGGCAGCGGCCCGGCGACATTGTGCTGGATCATTTAGTAAACCCAGAAAACATGCGCCAGTGGAGTTTAAAAAGCACAAAGGTCTGGGAAGCGCTTGACGAAATGATTGAACGGATGGCGGAATTGGACGGCGATGAAATGCTGGACGCATATAAAAGCGGTGCTGGTGGTCGCGAGTTGGTGGATGCGTACTGGGAACAACGTAATAGACTTCTTAAGAACGTAGGTATTCGTGGCGTCCATCTGCCTGCTGAATCGACGGACGTGCTATTTCAAAAGCTAAAGCTACCCCGTCGCATTGTAAAACATTTGACCGACGAGGAGAAAACGTCACTAACAAGTCCCACGATAGGGCGTCTGCTGTCCATGTTGAGGGAAGATGGTCCATTTGATTCGTCGCAAAACTTTCGGCACTATGATAGCGTCGATAAAACCGGCGAGATGGTACAGAAAACAACATCGCAGTACGACGCGCGGTTCGCGCCGCAAGGTGAAGTGGACGCGGCAGTTGAAGCTGGCTTGGTCAAGTCTGGGTGGTACACTCGCGCCGTTGATATTATTGACGAAATGTTTGGTCCCGAAGCGCCACGGTTTGCGGCGTTGCTTTCTGCTACTTCGCCACGCCAGCGTGTGCAAGAAAACATGATGCACAGCATCAAGTTGTGGGCGGGGTGGAAAGAACTCAAGCAACTGCGAGGTGACGCGCCTCTCACGGTAAAAGAAATTGACCGTCTAGGACACCAAATACTAGGTAGCAAAGTTACGACAGGCTTTCCCTCTCGATGGAAAAATGTACGCCGAGTATTGCTTTCCAGCGATGACGAGTTGTTGAACTTAGGGGAGGTTTTATCTGGCCCCAAGGTGACACCGTTTGCGCGTAACTTGCTGGGCGAATACATGCAGGTTACGAACGACTCATGGATGGCGGAGATTTTTGGTGTTCACCAAGACATCTTTTCCGCGAAAGCCGGGTATCTTGCGGGGACAGTTCGTATTCGTAAAGCTGCGGAAAAGTTTGGCATTACACCGTTTGAGGCACAGGCCGCAGCGTGGTCATTCGGTAAAGCGTTGGCCGCTTTGCGGGAAGGTTCTTACACCGGACGGCAGGCGCTCGACCGCATGAGCCACGAATCCGTGGCAGCGTTACCAGAATTTTTTGAACTTCTAACGAAAGATGCAGATGTCCTCAAAGAACTCGATAGACTTGGACTTCGTGAAACAGCTAGCAAAGCTGCAAAAAACGCAACAGACTACACCGAAGGCTTTACAGGATCGGTCCTTGCTCAAAGCACTCATCCTACACTTCTTAAAAGAGTTGCCGACCGCATCGGCAGTGGAACAGGAAGTCGCGCCGACCCCAACGTCGTCGCCCGTGGACTCTGGCAATTCAGTGAATCCCTCGGTTCCGCCGGACGTGCTGGGGCTAGAGGGGCCGCAGAGTTTTTAGAAGATGGCAAGGTGGTGATTCATGCGCTCGAAGCAAAAGACTTATCGACGTTCCTGCACGAGTCGGCGCATGTGTTCCGGCGCAGCATCGCGGAATTTGATGACGATCTACTGTTGCGCGCAGAGCAGGCCATCGGAGTAAAGAATCGTCAGTGGACAGTAGACAACGAAGAAACATTCGCCACTGCCTTTGAGTCGTACTTGCGAGATGGCAACGCTCCGACAAAGGCATTACAGACGGTGTTTGAGAAGTTCAAAGCGTGGTTGCACGGTATTTACAAATCAATCATCGGTTCACCGCTTGAAGATTCACTGAATCCGCAGTTGAAAGAAGTGTTTGACGAAATGCTGGGCGCAAAGCGCAAGCACGGCCTCCCGGCAGACGTGGTGACCGCTCTCGAAGAAACCAGCGATCTTTTTAACGCATCCAAAGACACAATAGCGAACGCAGTAATCGAGATGGGGGGGTCATGGCGGTTAATGGACCCGAATAATTTAATTGACCCCGACACAGGAGAACTGGCAGAGGGGCAATTTTCTTCGCACTTCCCGCGTGACGTTGAAGCACCCAAGCAAGACCGTCACGGGCGGTTTCTGATGGAGCAAGGAAGCGAATACGCTAAGGCCCGCGACCGTGCAACCCGTTACGTTGACGCTGATTCGCTGGAAGAAATGTCGCGATCCGGTGCCGACACTCCCGAAAAAATTATGCAAATGTACCCTCAACACTTGTCCACAGCATACACGACGGCTCGTGGTAAAGTCGTAGGAAAAGAGGGGCACGCCAAAGACCTTGCCGAGTTCGTGAAAAAATTCAGCGGGCAAGGAAAGCAAGGGGCACAGAATGTCCCCCAAAACGTGCTAGACGAAATTTTGCGTTCAGGCGTCCGTGACCAAGACGAGATACTTGCGCGGTGGGGCGAACATTTGGACGCTCACTTCGAGAAGGGGCGGGGGAAGCACAAGCGAGTCGTCGGGAAGGAGGGGCACGCCAAGGATCTGGCGCGATACGTCACGCGCGGGGGCATTAAGTTCCGCGAACCAATGGAAACGATGGCATCGTACCTCAACCAAGGTTACCGATGGCGGGTTACTCTAAACGAAATACATCGGACACTGACCCAGAACCTTGACAGGTCGCAAGACGGAACAGGCCAACTGGTTCGGGACTTGTTTAACGAACTTGGTCCCGATCTGATTGATACCGATAAAGCGATGGAATACTTGAGTCGCGTTTCCGGCGTGGCAATTGACGAATTAGAGCGTGTGCGAGTGAACAACGAGGTATTTGATGGAATACGCTCGTTTGTGAAGACTCAGCACGCGCCCGAATGGGCCAAGACCGTTGGAAATGCACTAGATAAACTGAACGCATGGTTTAAGGGAGCCGTGACTGTAGCGACTATCCCGTTCACAGGTATTCCGTTGTTTCCTGGGTTCTACGCTCGCAACTTTATGAGCGGGCAGTTTGTGAACATTTCCAGCGGCGTCATAGAGAAACCGCAAGACATTCTGGACTACGGAAATGCTATCGCGATTGCCTTCAAGTTAAAGAAACAGGGGCAAGGCGCGACAGGTTTTGGCATCGACAGAATTAGCGAAATCGTTGACCCAGAACTGCAGAAATTTTACGCGGAGATGGCACAACACAAGGTAATCGGTCACGGGTACGGTTACGACTTCCTACTGGAAAACCCGTTCAAAGAAGCTATTCCCGTAGCTTTGTGGAAAAAAGGCATACGCAAGCATGTGCGGAGTCATTTGGGCGCACCGGACGCCGCCGGCAATGTTTCCAGAACCGGCCCGTTGACTCCAGGGACAGGATTTACCCCATCACCAGATGATCTACTGGACGACTTAACGCCGCCAACATTAGGCAAGAAAGTAACAAGTAAACTGGCGTCTGGAGCGGAGTTTTTGCGGCAGCAGATGCACGAGTCGTACGCTCGCGGAGGCTTGATTAAGCAGCACGTCGCGTACGCCAACCGCGCTCCCCTGTACATCTACCTTCGGAAAAAAGGCTGGAGTGAAACAGCGGCAAGCCTGCAAGTCAAAAAAATGCACTTTGACTACAACGATCTGTCGCCGTTTGAGCAGGACGTGGTGAAGCGCGTCATACCGTTCTACACGTTTACTCGCAAAATGGCGGGTTTGACGGCAGATACGCTGACCCGATACCCTGGCGGCATGATGCGGCAGACTCTCCGTAACGCACAATACGGAAACGCTGCCCCTGGAACACCTGACTACGTGGCAGAACAACTGGCACTTCCACTGGAGGGTACGCCGTTCGCATCGACGACACCCGGCGAGGAACGATACTTCACGGGTTTCGGCCTCGGTCACGAAGATCCACTATCGTTCATTGCTGCCGATTCGCACAACATCGTCCCTAGTATGCTGCAAAAGGGTGGTCTGGAGGTACTGTCTCGAATGGGACCAATCCCCAAAATGCCTCTGGAATGGTTTACGCAAGAGTTATTTTTCCAGAAAGGCCCGCTCGGTGGGCGCGACATTGACGATGCAGATCCTGTGTTTGCACGGACGCTACAGAACATTGAGGACGAGTGGATCACCAAGAAGCGAAGCTACGAACCCAAACCAGAATACCAAATAGGACTATTCCCTGAATTTTTACTGTCAAACTCTGGCACACCTGCGAGACTCTTGCAGACCATACGGACGCTAAACGATCCGCGCAAGTCGCTGCCCGTGTCTTTAATGAATACCTTGACTGGTTTCAGGTTGACGGACGTATCAGCACCAGCAAAAGATGCTATCTTGCGCGAAAGGGCGCGAGACATCATGGACGACTTAGGTGCCCGTTCGTACACCAACACGTATTTCTCTAAAGCGCAAAAGGCCGCGATGACGCCAGAAGAACGAACGCAGGCCGACCAACTGACAAATTTATTAAACGTATTGCGGGCACGCGGACGACGCCGAAAGAAAGAGCGGGAAAAAGCAGGTGAATAAAAAGTACCCCGCTCATAATAGAACTCTCGGTAGGAATCGAACCTACTTCAACAGCTTCCGCCATTTTACCTTGTGGAACACATACCAATGTGATTCGAGAGTTACCAAATCGCGATCATCGTTTCTTACGCGATAGAACGATCATTTATCATTTACTCACCAACCGCGACGACACCGACGACCGCGACCACGACCACGACGACAACGACGACGACCACGACGACAACGACGACGACCACGACCACGACGAAGACGACCGCGACGAAGACGACCACCTCGTCGATGACGACGACGACCACGACGAAGACGACAACACCAAAGAGCGCCGTTTTCTACGATTTAGAAATATCATGTCACTTACTCCTTGACCACGACGACCTCGACCACGACCACGACGACGACCGCGACGACCACGACGACACCGACGACACCGACCACGACGACCTCGACGGCGACCTCGACGACGATGAACACCTCGTCGAATACGACAACATCAACGAGCGCCGTTTTCTACGACTGAGGAATATCATTTCACTTACTCCTCGACCACGACGACCGCGACGACCACGACGACGACCTCGACCACGACCACGACGACCACGACCACGACCACGACGACCACGACCACGACGACGACGACCACGACCGCGACGACGACAACCTCGACCGCGACGACGACAACCTCGACGACCACGACGACGAAGACGACAACGATTGTCGTGTTCTACGACTTAGAAATATCATGTCCATTACTCATTGACCACGACGACCGCGACGACCACGACCTCGACGCCGACCACGACACCGACCACGACGACCTCGACGACCACGACGACGACCACGACGAATACGACAACATCAACGAGCGCCGTTTTCTACGACTAAGCCACATCATGAGGGTACTCCACAAAGTCTGCGATAACCGCTACGTGCAAAAATTGAGGCTTGGTGATCGCCTCATACGACGCGGAGTCTGGTAGACCCGATTCGACCGTCTCGCTGTATGACCCGTCGTCGCGGACGAAGATCGCGTCGTCTAGTTTCAGGAACGCGCCGGACGACGAGTATCCGGCGACTGTTCCAATCACTGCATACACTGCGGTGCGAAAATAGTATCGTTTGCCTAGAACAAACGGTTCGAAAATAGCGGCATCCATACCATGCTCTTCGATCCAATCTAGTACTGGATTTTCATGGTCCATTTTAATTCTCCTTTAAAATTATTGATGGTTACATACTTTCGCGAGCAATTTGAATAGCTAAAGGTGTGTGCTTCTCCGCGTATACCTGCGCCTGCGTCGTAGTATCCTGAATGACGACCGCTGCGCCCTCTAAACCGTACGTGCTACGCACCCGTGTCGCGGCACTGTGGCGCAATTGATTCGGTGCAATACGAGGTAAGTCCGTTCCGTTCTCCGCCGCAAATTTCGCTGCCCTTTTAAAAAAACGGTGCAACTGCCAACGTAATACCGGCTTGTCGCTTTCGTCGCTAGACTTTCGCCAAGTTCGCGGATGTTGCTGGCGATTGCTCGTGAGTTGCCGAAACTGCATACTCATCGTCTTGAAGTTAAACAGGTACGCGCTCGGCGGTAATGTCGCATACAAAGAAATAATTTTCATACATTGCGGGCCAAGGTAAATATCGCGTTCTTCGAGTCTCCACAGCTTTTTATGTTGCGGAGGCTTGTAAACCCACACCCGATCCTCGACCTTGCGCATGCGTTCAAGCGACATGCACGCAATTTCTCCAGGCCGACCACCACAGAGATAACTTAGTCGCATGAAATCCCACAAGCAAATGGGAACGTACGGTTCGTATTGATTGCAGACTTCCACGGGGACGGCGCGAACAGGCGGCATTATCTTGACGCCATTCATCCCCGCCTTGGGCGTCGGCAGTAAGCGAAGACGCTCGTATGTTTCCACGGGCAACCACTCACGCAGAGCGCAATGCTTGATGAAACTAAAAAATCGCAAACGCAGTCTCTTCATACTGACAAGTGAGTACGGTTTCGCTTTTCGCCCGTCGATGTAAGACACCCACCCGCCTTGGGCCATTATTTCCTCCATGTCTGCCCACATATAGATGTGGAAAGCCTTAAATGGTACGTCCCAGCAACCAGAATGCTGCATCAATCGACGCAAGCGGGCGAACTCGCTTTTAATTCCTTCAAAACTGGCTTGCATAGACGATCGCCGTAGGTACAGTTTTACGAATATGTCGTATCCGTGGCCTACTGTGCGAGGCTTACGTGTCGCCGTCTTCATGTCCGTGGTCCTCCTTTTTATCTGGATGATGCTGGTAAAACTGACCAACGAGCGATTCAAACGGAATGTCCGATGCTCTTATCACCAAGTAAGCCGTTGCCAGTATGACGCCGCGAGTGATGCTAGGCACTTCGAAGCCCGCAAAGTAACTAGATGCTACACTGTGCGGAACCTGAAGGAAGTCATCGTCAGCGTCAGCGTCAATCTCTAAGCCGTCAGAAAATGCTTGGAGCGCACCGGTTAATGCTTCGGCACTAAGAAGGGTGCCCATAAAGTGATTGTGCAACCACTTTTCTAAAACCACTTTTTCTTCATCGGTAAGTGGGCGTAGATGTTTAGCCCGTTTTTTAGGTAAGTCAATCATTTAGTCAGTTCCATTCTGAAAACACAAACACGCAAAAGCCGATACACGCTACAACAGTCATCACAGTTAATATGGTAACAATCACTTTCTAGTTCCTTTCTTTCCAAATTTCTGGCAATTCCCACACTTCATCGGTCCACGGCTCCTCTTCTTCACATATCCACCATCGAGAACACATTGCAATTAGTCTCGCAATCCATTGGTGCCGCGTGCGATAAATCGTGCGTCCCGTCTGGTCGTCAAAAACTACATACGCAGGGCGTCGAGTTAAAGCCATTTTGCTACTCCCATGACATAACACTGAAAAAACCTAAGCCGACACACGCAGTGATAAATAGGGAACACTGTACACTTATCGTCCCGCGCCGAGCGGTGAAAGCGTGTATCGGTTTAGACTCTTGCAATACTTTAATGAAAGTAGAAATAAGGCACTGGTAAACGACGGGCGTGAGAGTTTCCCGAAGCTACCAGTGCCAAAACTGCCGGGGAAAGGGCAAGGGGAAAACCCCGACAGGTAAAAAACTCGCAGCAAAAAAATCCTTTGGTTGGGAGTTAAGCAAAGCAAAGGGTTTCGGAGGCATCACTCCCCTATTTTTGCTGCGAGAGTTTGTCAATGTGAATGTGTTAGAAATCTTGCCTTCTCCCGATTGAATGTGATGCGTTGACTGTTGAACTCATTCTACTGACACCAGAACCAGCGTCAACAACCGTTATTACCATAGTCGCGTATGGTAAAAAAACATCAAAATAATGTCGGTTGTTCTAAGTCAAATGTGTATATGGCTGGAGAGTTCACCGATTCAATACGGGAAGCGATCACTTCGGCGCGTTGCGCTCTGGTTGGCGGCTTGTACTGGCCGAAACGCCCCAGCAAACTAGCGTTCTGCACTACGTTGGTGCTGTCGGCGCTCGCAAACGGGTAGCGTGCCACTACTGCGACATCAAGCATGCGCAGTCCATGTATCCGAACACGCGGTCGGCCCGCTCCGTCGCAAATAACTCGCATCGCTTCATCCATGCGGCGGTGCCATCCATCGGACCCAATGACAGACCATTGACCACTGGAACCAAGCGCTACCCGCCCAGTCTTGTCGCATAGCAATTGCAGGTATTCCAGTGATTCGTGCAAGTGCCACACGGGACACCCATAATCCCACAAGCGCGAATCTATTTTCTTGAACCACTGAGCAAATAGCTGATGGTTTTCCTGTTCGGTTCCTTCGATCACGTCGGGAATCAACGCAAAATCAAATCTAGGGTGCCACCCCCACTCGTTCACCCAGTCGTAGTATCCCTGCCAGTTTGTTATCGGCTTGCCGCTCCGCCATGCGGTGTACGCGGAATTGTCAAAGCAAAAGCCTGTGGAATACTCCGCAACTACTGCTAAGTCGCCTTGATCCATATACGGCACTAGAAAATGCCGATTTCCCGCCGCTACAAACCTTGCGGCTGACTCTCTTGTTCCGCCTAATGACGTTCCGTGATAATGTTTCACGCGGCTCCTCCGTGGGTAAAATAAGGGCGAGGCGCTTCGCACGCACTCGCCCCCAAAGTTAATCGGCGTATTCGAGATCTCCAAAACGCGGGAACATTGGTCGCGCGTACTCTTCAAGCAAAGGACTTCCGTGCTGCTGCCACCGCTCAAGTGCCTCCGTCCAGTGGTCCTTTTCGCCACTCACAGGCACGACGTAGGCTTTCCACGCCCCCTCGATCCTCGTCTTTGCGACAACAACAACATTCCGGTGGATGGATACCGTCAGAAACGTCGGTTGCCACTTCTCAGCTTCGTCTGGGGTTTTCGGGAATTGCGTTGCCATGGGTTATTCTCCTTTGGGTTCGTGGGAAAGAAAGTCACGAGTCCGAATGAACTCGCGTTGTGCCCGTGCCAGATCCGGTTCCTTACCAGCATCCAGCCAACCGTAGCAATCCAGCGTGCGTTCCACGTCGCTTGGCATGTCACGCAGCATTTCGTACGGCAAGTGCAAGATCAGCAACGCGCATGGGTCCGTGCAGTCCCACGTATCGCCTTGCGGCACTGTGTTATTTTTAGGGTCATCTTGCGGCACTGTGTTACCGCTACCCTGCGGGAATCCCCCGGCAAGTATGCGGTCTTTGATGTCGCGCAGTTTTGCCAGTATCCCCCTGCACAAGAACTCCCTACCCTGCTTTTCGGCGTAGTAGGTTTCCCCGTCGTGCGTTATGGAATAGTCCCCGTTCAGTTGTCGTTTGACTTTCATGTTTTTCTCCTTGTTTATTCGCCACCGTTTAAGTCGTTCCAAAGTCCGCGCCAGCGTTCCTCGTCCTGCTCGTCAACTTCAAACCATGAGGGCGTAAGTTCGCTCCCGGTGGCGGTCATTGTCGCGTTTCCCCACCCCGCCCACATCGGGCGGATTCGGAAACCTGCCGAACCCGCCGACAGGACGTAGACAGGCCATCGGGTCTGCGCGCCGTGGGCGCAATAAATTGCAGTAATGTAGCTTTTCCGTTCTTTCATCGTTGATCTACTCCCATTTCCTCTCGCCAGTCGTTCAATACAGCCTCTTCCTCGTTTGTCAGTGGGGGCACATACTCGATAAATCCGTGGCCCCTTAGCATCGCCGCCGTGATAGTAGGCGATTGCACGAGCCGATAACGGTCGTCGCCTTTGTGCCAGCGAATGACGTGACCGAATCCGGTGCCGCCTGTGGCGCTCACCGTGGCGACTCGGACATACCAGCGGCCTCGCAAGCGAATGACGCAGCAGGCGGTTGTCGAAGCGCGCCAGCGGTAGCTGTTGCTGACGGTCCCTCCGTTAATGTATTGCGCCGCCTCGTCGTTGCGGAATAGCGGCAAGATGTCCACAATGCTAATGGTGCGGACACGTCTATCGCCGTTGGTATGTTTCACCATGCCCGTGAGCGCCTTCATTGTTTGGCGGTGCTTCATGTCGCGTTTGTGTAACGTCTGCATGTAGTTCGTCATCATCGCGTCACCCCGTGTTCGTGTCGCCACACTGCTGTTGCAAACACATGCCGCGCCTTGCGATAGGACCACTCACCCTCCACTTGTTGCGTGTCCATAAGGTCAGCATACGCTCCGTCGTCAATTAGGCACTCGATGTAATTGTGTACCATGACGAGATCATCCCCCGCCACGCGCAAGCAACCATCGCACCAGTCGTCAGCAATCTCCTGCGCCTGATCCGGTCGCGCGTCCTCGCCCGCCTTTGCTTTGTCGTGTTCATTGTCGATCATCGTGCCCAGCACGAGGTCTAAAAATGCCTGTTCGTCTGGTTCAAAAAACCATTTCGGAATCGTGACCGTCAGCGATTTGGTAGCCATAGCTATTCTCCCTGTGATGCGTTACTGAAAAAACACGAGCAAAGGGGCGCGAGCGTTGCGCCCCCTTGTTCACGCCGTTTCAAAACGGATCATCAGCGCCCATTCATCGCCCCACGCATTAAGGCCAAGGCTTTCATGGTTGGCGTACTCGTAACGGAGTTCCCCCCAATGGTCAAGATCCCGCAAGACATCGAGCGCGTCGTAGCTGTCGCCCGCTATACGGACGAAGATCGGGCGCTGTTCCTGCTGGCTTTCCGCGATTGCTTCCCTTATTACTTGTCTATTGTCGCTCATTTTGCTGCTCGCTTTCTGAGGGGGTATTCCGCCGCCTCAATCAAGTCGCGGTACAGTTCGTTGAGCGCGTGAATGTAGAAACACAAGTCCACTTTTTCGGCAGGCGTCAACGATTCCGGCCCCCGCCGTTCCTCCAGTTCCCGCAATGGTTCCGCTGCGCGTTCCAGTCGGTCAATTTCGCGTTTAATTTCATGCTTTTTCATTTCTGCTATCTCCCTGTGATGCGTTACGGAAAGTCCGCTCGGTTAACAATTCTTCAAACACCTCCGCAAGTCCGATAAATAGTTCGTCCCCTTGGTAGGTTCCACGCGCCCGGCACATCCGCGCCGCCTCTTTAAGTTTCGCGTCTGTCACGCCGCGAGCGTATTGCTGGGCGTCTGTTTGCTTGCTCATTTTCCTTGCCTTTCCGCCGCGATTGCGGCACTGTGTTAAATGCGATTGCGGCACTGTGTTAAATGCCAGCACGCACCAGCCCCCCACCCGGTGGGGGGCGTCCTTGCCCCCAATTGGGCTACATCTTCACTACCTCCCCAAACGGGGGGTTGTTAGCGTAGTGGTCGGTTCCGTGGTCGCGCCACTGCAGCCACATAACCGGCGCTTCTGGTTCGGTCCCCCAGTCCCAGCAAATCAGGTCGGTAAAGTAGATGACGCAGGCTGGGCTGATGCCCGTTTCTGCTGTCCAGTCCTCGACCGCCACCAGCGCGGGTGAAAACGCGGTCCCTCCTCCCCCAGGCGCGTCGGTCAAGTCGCAATCTTCTGCGGTCGCGTAGTGTTCTCGCCTGACCTGATCGTCACAATAAATGACGCGCGCCATGCTACCGGGGAAGTCGGCCAGCAGCGCCTGCACTTCGCCGGAGAATTGCGCGAGCGCGTCGGTGTTAATGCTGCCGGACGTGTCAACGCAAATTGCAATCGGTGGCAACTCCTCAGACTCACACCCCGGCAAATATAGCCCGGCGTGAACGTGTCGCCGGTTCGGGCGCGCCCAGGTGTAATCTTGTTTAGCGGTCTGTTCGATAAAGTCCCTCAACCGCTCGCGCCAATCAATCACCGGATCTAATACGTTTTGCACGGCGCGCCCGAGTCCACCCGACAACCCGCCACAAGCGCGGGCGGCGTAATCTTGCGCTTCTTGCACCGCGTCACGCCATTCCTGCTCGGCTTCGTATTCGTCCACGCCTGCGGGCGCGTCGCGAACCTCTCCGCATGCGCCCGGGTCCGGCGTGCCCGCTCCCGGTTCGCCTTGGCCTTGGTCGTCGCCTTGGCCTTGGTCGCCTTGGCCTTGGTCGTCGCCTTGGCCTTGGCCTTGGTCGTCTTGCTGCAACGCGCCAAAAATTTGCTCCGCGCTCATTCCCTGAAAACGCGCGTCGACCAGCGCGCCTGGCGGAAGGTCGAACCCTTCCGCCGTCAGGATAGCATTGATCGCGTAATCCGTCGCGACGTTCCACGTCTGCGAATCTCGCCCGCCGCGCCGGGTGTGGTGCTGGAATGCGCAGTGCGCCACTTCGTGAGCAAGAAAGCCCCGCGTCTGTGCCGGGGTCAACGTGTCGATAAACGCGGGCGAATAGGCGAGCGTGCGCCCGTCCGTCCAGCCTGTTTCGGCGCTGGGGTCCGCTTGGACGTTCAGACGCCCTAGCAACGCTCCCCAGAATGGCGCGTCGAGGACCAGCCCCGCGCGCGCCTTCCGTAGTTTCGTTTCGGTGTTCACTTTGCAAACTCCTTATGTTGTGATGCGAGAAGAAAAACAGCAGCAACGCGGAGCCGTGAAACTCCGCGCCGTTGGCTGTTTCTCCGCCCCTAGAATAGGTCGGCCATCTTATCAGCGATCTCGGCGGCGCGGTCGGCAATCGTCGCGCGGGTGGTCGCGTCGTCGCGTAGCGTTTGCGCGTCGAGTTGGCGCGATCCGTCCAGCGTCGGCCTGCCTGCCTCCAGAATCTCGCGGCGTATCTCGCGGGCGATGTTGTCTAGTTCAGGGTCTGCCGTTAAATTCAACGCGCCGACACCTTCGACGATTTCCGTCAAGTTATCCACGAGCGAATTTTTAAACCGCTTGTTGGGGTCCGCCAAAGTCGCCGCCATGTGCCGCAGTGGCGCGGCTAGGCGCTCCCACGCGTCACGCTGCGCTTCTTGAATCCGCGCTTGCTGGGCGTCGTTATATTCGCGGGCAATGGCGCGGAACTCCTCGTTGGCCTCGTCCAATATCCAATGCGTCACGGGTAGCGGTTCGATGTCGAACGCCGCGCCGAATTTCGCCCGCAACGCTTCGGGCGTCGGGTAGTCGTCCTCCTTGAAAAGGGGTGATTCGCCCCGCGCCCGCGCCCGTTCTGCCGCGTCGCGCTCGGCGGCGACGAGTGCGGGGTATCGCGACAAGAAACCCTGATACGCTGCCTCAAACGCCGCGATTCGCTGCCGCATCCCCTGCGTATACTCAAGCACGGTTGAGGCGATACATACTTGCTCACCTTTTTTCCAGTTGAGCGTTTTCGAATAGTGATAGCTGCGTACCTCTGCAGCCAGCGCTTGCACCGGCTTGATTTCCCCTTCGGGGACAATGAAGCGCGGCAGGCGCTTAGCGCGTCTCGCGTCCTCTCCGTGTGCCCGCATCGCCTCATCAGCCAACGCGCGGTCTTTGACCGTTCCGCTCCAGCAACTGATACTGCAACGGATCAGGACGGCGCGCCCGGTCAGGTCGACGGGCGGCGCGCTCTGCGCCTGGTGGATGGGTTCCGGTGTGGTGGTGGTGGTGGGTTCTAGCATTGTTGCCATCGTTTCAAACTCCTAAAAATGTGATGCAAAAACAGAAAACAAGCAAAGCGCGCCGCGTCGGGCGCGCCCTTGTTTGTGGTCTGTTATTATTGGTGAGCAAGTCGCCATTTTTAACCGCCCACGTCGTGAACGCGCGGGTTTTCTGGAACTCCTGAGAGCGGGCGGCGCTGTCGCGCACCAACAACAGTTCGTATTCCTGCGACACCTGCGCGCCGAGTCGTTCAGCGTACGTTATCAGCGCCCGGGCGGTGTGGTCGCTGGCGCGCTTGCCCAACGCCCCGGTAATGGCATAACATACGCTAGGATTTTTCGGGAGTTCAGCGGTTTCGGGAGATAGCAGAATCCCGTCAATGTCCGGCAGGTCTTCCCAAATGCGGAGAAACGCGGCAAACTCGCCCCCAGCGCCGGTGCCGACGATACCCGCGAATATCTCCCCTGCAATCTCGCGGGGCAGGATCGACGATTGGTAAACGTCGCTGAGAATATGCCACGTTCTGGGCGCGGGGAAGGCGCTTTCAGAGTTTCGCGCCGGATCGAATGTGTGTAGTAATTCTGGTCGGAATCTGAGAAACGCTATCACCTCGGGTGCCACGCCCGCACCAATCGCCCATGCGCACCAATCCGCCAGCGAAACGTCTATGTCAAGGTGCCCGAAGCGCGAAGCTAGCGCCGTCGATAGTCTGCCAGCGGCGGCGCGGTCGGTCGTCCGGTTACCCGCAGCGACGATCTGCACCCCGGCGGGCAATTCGTAGTCCCCCAAGCGACGGTCAAGAGTTAGCTGGTACAGCGCAGATTGCACGAGTTTGGGCGCGTCGGG
>Ga0181577_10002333_pt1 | contig 14939 bp, 15 predicted proteins | sample 101ome_21_FD_132468 | JGI IMG/M metagenome (GOLD analysis project Ga0181577, IMG submission 132468) | Coastal salt marsh microbial communities from the Groves Creek Marsh, Skidaway Island, Georgia - 101413BT metaG (megahit assembly) | ecosystem: Environmental > Aquatic > Marine > Intertidal...
CAAAATCGTGCGTTTGAGCGGAAGCTGGAAAAAGAACGCCGTAAAGATGCCGTAGCTGAATATAACGCTATACTAGAAGCAGAGTCAGAGTATGACGATCCTCTGCTTGGTGGTGACCTTCTAAAACTGCTTATGCGCACCGATTCTGTCGTAAACCTAGATACTCCAGTGCATCAGGCGGTTCGGTCGGCTTTGCAGAACGGTAATCTTAAAGCCGCGCTACAAGCCCTGTCAGTTACAGGCACTAGCCCACGCATAAGGCAGATTGCTGCTAAACTTTCTGGCGTTGCTGGTGATACTAAGATCGAGGTCGTTAAGGTTCTACTTGATGATGCGGGTAACCCTGTGGCTGGTATGTTTGACCCTGCCACAAATACCATCAAACTCGATGCCGATTCTGGTGTAAATGCGCATGTAATACTTCATGAGATGACGCACGCTGCCACAAGTGCAACGCTGGCTAACAAGTCACACCCTGTTACTAAGAAGCTGACGAAACTCTTCAACGAAGTAAAAGACCAGCTGGGCACATTCTATGGCTCTCAGTCTGTAGATGAGTTTGTTTCAGAAGCGTTTAGTAACCCTGAGTTCCAGAAGATTCTTGCTGGCATCAACCCGAAAGGTGAGCAGTTCTCTGCACTTGAGCGGTTCATTAACACTGTATCTAACATGCTACGCCGCCTAATGGGTATGGACACTAAGCCACTTGGATCGGCACAGGTTGATGTAGACGAGATGATAGACGCGATTATCTCTCCATCCCCCGAGTCTCGTGACGCAGGCGCACTCCTTATGATGTCTACTCCTGATGGCGTTAAAAACATCATGCGGAATATGGGCGCTATCCAGAAGACTTTCTCAAAACCAATGACACCAGAAGCGCGGCAGAGATTTGGTGATTTGGCTGTAGACTTTTTGGCTTCCAGTACTGATTTTGCGCGGCGGCTACTTCTTGGTGTGCTTGGCACAAAGTCGCTTGGTGATGTCTCTATGCGCAATGGTTTCGGTGATGTTGGTGTGCGTCTCCATGAAACTATTGAAAAACAGCGCGGGGATATACAAGAGTCAGATAAAGAGGTTCGTGCGTTTATTGACAAGATATTCGTGCCTTGGGCGGACAGAAACCCAGAGGCCAAAACTGCACTTGACCGTCTTATTTACAGCGATGAATACGGCGCAACTATCTATCAGGTAGACCCAGCTAAACCACGAAGTGCATATGAAGGACGCACGGATGATAGCGGCAACGACTTAGCTAAAATATGGGACGCACAACGCCGTGATTGGAATCGGTTGGGCGCGAATGGACACCGTGTATATAACGGTATGCGTAAAGTGTACGCAGACCAGTATCAAAAACTTAAAAAGGTTATCTATGGGGAAATTGATGACCTTATGAAAGACAACCCAGACGCAGCTCGTAGACTAAAGAATGAAGTATACGCTAAGTTGTTTGAGGCTGGCACGCTTGATGTCTACTTCCCACTCCTTCGTCAAGGGCATTACAAACTAACATACGCTATGAAAGTCCCTAAATCGTCACGGGAAGCGTATGTTGTGCGGATGTTCGATACCAAGCGTGAACGTGATAGGGTCAAGAAAGAAATAGAATCTGATCCAGATGTTGAAAGAGGTTCTATTGATACTAGTGATGGTGATATGCAAGTAAAAGATTACAGCAATGCACCGCCTGCTTCTTTTGTTGGTGAGACTTTGAAGACTTTGACTGCCAATAGAGTTGACCCGAATGTGCAGGCTCAAATTATGCGTTTGTTTATTGACGCACTGCCCGAAACATCCTTTGCGAAGTCACTACAAAAACGTAAAGGTACGCCCGGGTACATCCAAGATTCGTTGGTTGGTCTAAAGACGAAAGCGTATGATATTGGGCGGCAGGCAGTTCGTTTGGAGTACGCGGCTAAACTGCGTATGTTGGAAGACGAGATTATAGACATAAAAGAACCTAAGAGAGATAGGTTAAAACTTTTTGAGAGCCTAAAAAACAGAAAAGGTGTGCGTTGGGCTAAAGACCAACTGACCGCCAGTTTTAAAGATAATAAAGAAGAGTTGATTGGACGCGCTAAGTTTGCAAGAGAAGGTGCGGCAAATAAAGAGTTAGAGCGTTACTTCAAAACTGCAAACCAAGGCGCGTTTATCTACACAATCGGCTTTAACATATCATCTGCAATGGTTAACTTGTCGCAAATTCCGTTGTTTGCATATCCATATATGTCTGCTAAACACGGCGTGAAGGATGCAGGTGCGGCGATTGGGCGTGCTGCCCAGTTCTCTAAAATTGTTATAACACCAACTCTCCCTAAGTTTGAAAACGGCAAATTACGAGCAGGGCAGAGAGATCAGATTGATGACTACTACGATGTAGATGATGACGGTAATTACACCGTGCGTACTGATTTGGATTTGAGTACTAAAGAAATAAACCAACTAAGGCGCATGGCAACAATGGTTAAGACTGCATCAGAGCGCGGCTATCTTGGGCGTTCCTATTTGCAAGATGCTCTAGGTTTGGAAGAAGGTGGAAGGCAAGCACAGGGCAATAAGGCGCAACAATATTTAGATGCTATATCTACTGCGTCTGCTTTTGCGTTCAATGCTGTAGAACGATTCAACCGCCAGACAATTATGTTTGCCAATTACGACCTTATTCTGGACAGGCTGACTAAAGATGCGCGGTACTTCTCTGAAACTCAGGGTAAATACATAGACACAAACACTCTAAGCCGTACACAGAAAGAAGAACTAGCCGCCAACGAAGCGCTGTACCAGACAGAACAACTTAACGGCGGCATGGTGCTGGAAACTGCGCCGAGGCTATCACAACAAGGTATTTTGCGTGTGGCTCTGATGTATAAGAGTTACGGCATCAATATGTACTACACGATGCTGAAGAGCGCCGCGCGTATGCTAGATGCCACAGTAGACCCAGAGATGCGCAAACAGGCAATGAAAGAACTTATAGCGGTACATGGTTCGGCATTGTTATTTGCTGGTGTGCATGGGGTTCCACTTTACGGAATCTTTACCATGATTGCCGACTTGATCCTTGATGATGACGAAGACGATGCAGACACTATAGTTCGTAAATATGTAAAAGAAGGCTGGTTCAAAGGCCCGATCAACTATGTAACAGGTGTTGATGTTGCATCTCGTATCCGCCTTACTGACCTCGTGTTCCAAGAAAATAGATACAACAGTAACCCTTCATTGGAAGAAGGAATAGGCTATTACTTAGGCGGTCCAGCGCTTAGTACAGGTAAAAGACTGCTTCGTGGTCTTAACGATCTACAAGAGGGTGAGGTAGAGCGCGGAGTTGAGAACCTCATGCCGCCTGCGTTTGCCAATGCCTATAAATCTACCTTCGGGCGCTACGCTAGAGAAGGCGGTGCGTACACCAGACGCGGCGACCCCATCTACGATGACATTACAACTGGTGAATTGATCGGGCAAATGTTTGGCTTTGCACCAACAGGCTATACATTTGAGCAGGAGCGCAACCAAGCAACTAAACGAATTGACAGGAACGTCAATGAACGCCGCACAAAACTGCTCAAAAAACTATATAAAGCCACGCGGATGCGAGATTATGATGGTCGTAAGGAAGCCATGGACGAGATTAGAAAGTTTAACGACCGTTATCGCGGCACTGGCGCTATGATTTCCGCTGATACAGTACGAAAATCATTACGAACACACGCTAGGACTTCTGCACAGATGCACAACGGTATAACTATCAGCCCTGCTATGCGGAGAGCGTTGATAGAAAGCCGAAATGAATGGAACCAGTAAAAAACCCCCTCGCCGAAGCAAGGGGGCTAGTGGGGAGAACATATGACAGCGGAGGAAACTAACTGTCTATTACAAGTTATCACAAAATCCTCCAGATGCGTACCCCTAATTTTCCGTCTTCGATGCGGACTTGATGTTCTATCTTCCAGACTTTGACTTCTGCTATCTTTTTAGCTTGTTTAATGGTGTCCTCTGTATTTACACAGGGGATAAAGACTGAGGCTCCGACAACCATATCGTCCCAACCAATAACGATTCTGACCCCATCAGGGTTCAGATCATAGGTCTTCAATACTCCCTGTCTCATTATCTAGTCCAATGTTACAGTCCACCACAATCACATCTGTAGGCGGCAGGTTCATGTGTGTGCCTTTACTGAGGCGCATCTTGGTCTTTCTTGCACCCAGTTTACTCTTGAGGTCGCTGACAAACGCACTGTAGTTGATCTGTTGTTCACCGCACCATGCTTTCAGCGGTTTCGGTATAAGATACGCTTTCTTTAGATCAGTCTCATACCGTGCAACCAACTTACCCCGAGGCAAAACTTCTGGAACAATAAGAGAGTCCAGCCCATTCTCGTTCTGTTTGCGTAGGTCATCGGTGCTTTTAATCCATAGGACATTGCCCCAATGCTCGTGGATGTAGTCGTTTAGTGTTTCTTCTATAGAAGCGCCCATGTCGTTGACATTACGCTTGTTTTCTTCGAGTAAGTCTACAGCCCACTGGAATACTTTGTTTATATCGTAATTAACCAGCCCAACCTTCTTTGCAATTATCAAGCCCGCTAACGTCATTGATACGCCAGCAGACCAAAACCTGTTTTCAGCTGTTAGATTGGCTTGCTGATCTACACGAGACTGAACTTCAGCACATAGGTTCTTCACACCAGAAATGTTTTTCATGATGTATTGAACGAACGGAATACCGGCGTGTCCGTAATTAGATTGAATTGCGGCGCTAAACTTGTCCGTTTCTTCTTTAGTCTCGAACTGCATAGCCTTCACACGGCACTCAAGTATCCTCTGTGCCTCTGCTTTCGGCATAGACTTGGTTATGCTGATGCGTTCCCATATGCTGGTGTTTCCTGTTGTAACTGCCAGTAAACGCCATGACTCGCCTCTATGTCTTTCGGTATTACTACCACTAGACATACGCCCACGCTGGCGACCACCTGTTAACTGATAGGCTAGATTGGATAATTCCTTACCGTGAGTGTTGGTAAGTTCGTCCATATATAGTGGCAGGTTGTGGTAGATTTCGCCCCTGTTCATCTTGGTGTTGTATGTATCACGCTCGTGGATGATAAGGTCATCGGGCTTTCCCCACACCGAAACTGCCGCCGCCATGGCTGTAGTTTTACCCACACCAGACTCTTTACTGTAGAGATGCAGGCCAGCACAGTGTATCGGTGAGAACTGCATAAGTGCCGAGCCAAACGCTGTGCCTATAACAAACTGATGCAACTCAAAGCCTTCGCGGTTATAGAACTCGGCAGTCTGTTGCCAACCCTCAAGGCTTCCACGAGGTTCAAAGGCTGGAAACAACCCTGCGGTCTGTGTAGATGGTGGATTAAACTCTACACGATCCGAAAAGATTTCTTGATTGCCCAGCACGAATGACGAGCAATCTTCATCTGACCAGCCAAACTGCCTGTGTGCTTCGTCTGCCACGCTGTTTGCCTGTAATTCATTTACCCATGTTGTTGTATACTGCATAAGTTCGTCTATCTTTGTTACTGCCACGCCCTGCATAGACATGTTCTTTCTGAACTCCTCTCTTGAGGTGACAGCGGTTAGTGGAATCGTAAATTCTCTTACTCCATCCCTTGGCAGGTGCAACCGCATCACGATTGCTTCGCCGATTTCTATGTCTCTTAACCTTCTTACTACATATAAATCATTGTGGTATATGGATTTTTCGTCAATATCTCCGTCAGCATTTGTGGTGCGCACATATACGCCACCGTTTGCGCCACGGAAATATGGGCGTGGGTATGTAGGGATAAGAAACTGATTTACTGGTGCGCTAGGCAATGCAACGGCTGGTGCTTCTACTATGTTATCTTCTTCGGTGGCTTCTTTTACTTTCTGCCCCAGCACAATCGGTGATTTTATCTTGCCCCAGTTCGGGCAGTTAACGCACACATCAGGATTAAACTCATCAAACTTAGCGCAGGTATACGGACCTTTGATTAAGTCCATCTTCTTCGCTGTGGCTTGTGGTGTGTATTCGGGGTGGTGTTTCGATATAGCGTGGGCGGCTTTGTCACCGTCAATGCAGAACTTTGCGATTGACAATCCGGCCCGCCACAGTGGTTCGCTAGTCTCAGCCTGATTAGTTATCAGGTGTTTTAGTTGGTCACACCCTTTGCCAGCCTGCGTTTTAATGAGGATGGTCTTAAACTCGTTCTCTTTGTTACCAATCAAAGCGTCCATGACCGCATTGCTTCCCATAGGCTCCGCAAGCATTTTCGGAACTGGTATCGGGTCATCGCCGAGCAGTTCGGCAAACTGGTCAAAATCCACGCGGTCTGGCATCGACATGCCAAAGAAGTTCACTGGTGAAGGTGGGTTTGTTTTATAGTTGTGCGTGAAAGGTATGCGAAGAACGCGCGCGGCGTCAGCCGTAACTGCTGGGTCTGCTAACAGGTTATTATCTGTGCATAACTTCTTGAGCCGTTCCGCCACAGGTAACCATTCAACGAGCGATACCGATTCCTTCAAAAACCAGTAGACATGCACCCCACGACCTGAGTTTACCAGTAGCGGTTTCGGCAACGAGAACTGCCGACAGAACCCACGGAGTGCCTTGATAGCCTCTTCCTGTGATATGTAGTCCTTGCTCGGGCCACAGTCCAAGTCTAGGAACATTGCCTTAAGTTGTTTTACATTATCTACCTTGCGAGAGTTCGGCTCTTCAAAAGTAGCCAGCGCAAAGTAGGCATCGAAACCTTCGCCATCTAAGTCTTGTGCGGCTTCTATTACAGCATCTACGGAGTCATAAAACTTCTGTATTCTACGATCATCTGCGGTGCGGAACGCAAACACGCAGTAATAACCATCACTCCCAAGCGCCCTCTCTAAAAATATTCTTGCTTCCATTACCCTGCTCCATACCGAGAAGATGCCACGGCAGGGGTTTCGGCGACCCTTTTCGGCACGAGTGCCTAGCCGTGGCAGAGTTCAATCGCTCAGATTAGTCATCCCAATCGTCTACAATCGAACTCAGATCACTGTCGTCCTTGGGAGCAGGGGCGGACTTCTTAGCGACCTTCTTTGGCTCTTCAACCGCTTCTTCGGCTGGCTCTTCTACCTTCGGCTTCTCTTCAAACAATGCGGCTTTTTCTTTTTTCTGCACATTGTCTGTTTGCGCTACGGTAAGAGTGATTGCCTTGATGGCATCTGGATGTTCTTTCAACTCCACAACCTGTTTTAGTTCAGCCTCTTCCAATGGACGGACTGGCTTGAAAAACAGTTTTGGTGTGTCGCTGTTCTCATCAAAATACATCTGGGTAACGATGGCTACCGCAGGGGTATTGTGAGCCTGCAAGTAACGAGCATACGCCTGCATAGGCATCTTACCGTCCTTGGCTTCACCGAACACGCTAGTGGCAGGGAGTTGCAGTTGATACACTTGGTCGAGGTTACCCTCAATAACTACTGCAAGCCGCTGTGCAAAACGACATGCACGGCTTTCGCCCTGTCCAGAGCCTTTGATATTTTGCTTACAATCAAGACAACGAGAAGCCTGCTTCTGGTCTTCTGGCACTTCTGCCGCAGGTGACTGCGTATCTGCTGACCAGCAAGTAGGCGGTGCAGGGTTCTCTGGATCATAACTACCAGAGTAGTAGGTGCGTGATAGTTTCGCCGCGTTGACAATAACAACATTCATGCTGTCAGACTTGCTGACATTGACTTGTTCACCGCCAACGATCTCACGGAACTTACCGCCGCGCAAACTAATACGGCGCATCCGTTCACCACCGCCACCGCCGAGGTTATCGTTTACATCTTGAAGGTTTTTGAACAGATCACTGTTCACGAGCGCATTGTTTTCAAACAAGGTTAGATCAGACATTCATATCTCCTACAGATCATCATCTAGATTTTGTGGTTTGTCGGACTCGTCAAATGCTATCCTTCCAATACCACCAGCGTAAGCATCCATCTCTGGCACATCTTCTACCACAGCGGTTGTGCTTAGTTGTTTCTCACTTTTTGTCAGTGCCTCAGACACATCGGAAATGCAAAAACGGTAAGTATTACCAATCTTTACATAGGTATCCGTGGGGATATGTCTGTTACGCACCCACGCACGAATGGTGGATACGGACACTGAAAAATGTTTTGCCAAATCTTCGATTGGCACATAAGGCCCAGCCATTATTTTCTCCTTACTGAGATCATGTATTCCGAATCTACATTTAGTCCCATCGGAACAAGATCGGGGTTCTCTTCCAAGAACTGCTTTACAGATGTCTGGTTCAAACGCTTCTCGAAAAACTCGGGAACTTCATGCTCCATGATAAACTTGTGCATTGATTCCCAATCGCTTGTCCAATACCGCGTCTTCGTAGTTCTGTAGAACAGACCTTCGGAAGTCCTTACACTCTCAACGCCCTGCTCTTTGCAGTAGTCGAGAAGCGCCTGTTTGATCTTGTCTAACTGTGAGACAAGAGCATCGTCTTCTTCTTTATATTTTGCCGAAATTTCTGACCGCTTCGCTCTTATCTTTAGATACGCCTTGGTCAGTTTTTCGACAGCAATACCGTTATGTTCACTCATATTGGTCTCCTTAAATTGCTACCGAGTTTTAGACTGTAGTAGCAAGAAATACGCTAGTCAAGTATTTCTTTGTAAAGGTCAATAATTTTTGTGTGAACATCTATTCTGTTATCTAATAACGCGTAAACTCGTTTTTCTATGGCAGAACCTTGGAGTTGAACCACCGTGCAAGGGTGCTTCTGGCCTGACCTGTGGACACGAGCATTAGCCTGTGCGTAGGTCTCTAGCGAACTAGTCGGCCCCCACCAGACAACAGTATCTGCGGCTGTTAAGGTGACACCGTGTGCCGCCGCTTGTGGTTGGATCACCAGCACACGAGGATTATCGGTGGTCTGAAACTCTCTGAATATATCTGTCCGTTTCGATGCAGACACATCCCCACGAATAATCTCAGTAGTTACACCGTCTTTGCGTAGTTTATCTGTCAGCAAATCAATAGTGTGTCGGAACGGCACGAACACCAGCACCTTCTGGCTCGTCTCATCTATGACTTCCTTGAGAACCTGATAGCGGTGCTTGATGTCGAACTCTAGTGCCTCGCCGCCATCGGTGTAGATAGCACCTGATGATATTTGCAGGAGTTTGTTCATATTTACTGCGGCGTTAGCGGCGGTTATCTCTTCGCCAGCGGCTTGCATAACCAACTGTTTGCGCAGTGTTTCGTAATACTTTTTCTGTTGTCGAGTTAGTTCGACTTGCCGCTTCACATAAGTCATCTCTGGCAGGTCAAGACACTCAGCCTTGGTAAACCGTATGGCAGGTTGCAAAGCCCTATACACAGTATCGGTTGCGCTTTCTTTAGCCACCCATTTGAACTGCGTTACCTTATACATAACCTGATCGCGGAAAGAACCAAAGAACCTCGGCACTGCATTGGGGTTGACCAGTTTAGCCAGACCATACGCATCTAGTGGCGACTGTGCCGCTGGTGTGCCTGTCATCATCCAGAGCCATGTGTTTTCACCGACCAACTTATTGAGTGTCTTCCACCGCTTGGTCTGTGCGTTCTTATAGTGTGTAGCCTCATCCACAATGATTAGATCAAAGTTATTGTTGGCTATGTCGTCCACCACAATCTCTACACCATCGTAGTTTATGATGACGAACTCAGCACCGTTATTGATAATCCTTCTGCGTTTCTCAGCAGAGCCATAGGCTATGTCCACCGTGCGGTGCATTGCGAAACTAAATAAGTCAGCCTTCCACGCCGAATCCATAATAGACAGGGGGCAGATCACCAGCACTCGGTTGACCAGCCCTTGCTTCATAAGAAAGTCTGCCGCCCATATAGCACTCGCTGTCTTGCCTGTGCCTTGCTCGTTGAAGCAAAACGACCGCTTGTTCATCGTAAGGAAAGACGCTGTAACTCGTTGATGTTCAAATGGCTTATATTGCCCGGGCCAGTCGTAGCGTCCTTGTATTGGTGAGGGCGCGTTAATGTTTAGGCTTTTTAAGGCGTGTGTTTCGTTTACGCCCCATTTAACGACCACCCTGTTATCAGGCAGTTCCTTGCTGTGGGGGATGACTGTAGTAACCTTCTTCGGATTTTTGAGGCGCAACAATAGTGCCTTGTTGTCGTAAACTTCCAATTTGTTCTCCATCGCAACATCCGTTTGTTACGGATGCGTATTTTGTTAGTGTTGCACTAACGCTTTTTTCGTGGGCTACTCATCGCCCCACCAGCCGCACGGTTACGCTTGCGGCTCTGCACACTTACGCCATGTTTGTTCGTGCCGCCACGAGACAGAGGCTTCTTGTGTGCTATATCCTTACCTTCGCGCTTGTCGGCAACCCCATTCTTGTTGGCGTCTTTACCTGTTCTATCCATCTTACGCCGTGCGCGTTGTCTTTCCATACGGTCTGCGTGTTCACCACGAGACTTCTGTTGCTGGTATTCTTTCTTGTAGGGTCTAGGTTTATTTTTGTAGGGCATCAGTTTCTCCCATTATGAACGCACTCTGTAACAACACAGTGCCGCTTACACAGGCCGCTTGGATTAGGATTCCATACCCCTGTCTCCATAGCCTTCTCCATCTTGGAATACATGCTTAGCCACTTATTCCATAAGTCAGACTCACGATTTACATCGTATGAGTCCTTAACTAAATCGTTACACACTACAAATAAAAGTCCAGCATTTACTTTCTTTACTTGTGGGAAATGCTTGAAGGTAGCCATAGCCATAAGTTCAAGTTGGCCTTTGTCTGCATACCGTGACGACTTACCAGTCTTGTAATCAATGACCCACGCTAGGTTGTTGTCTAAAATTACAAGGTCAGCGATGCCGCGCCACCACACCTCATCACTGAAGAAACCGCACGGATCAAGGTTGGCAGTAAGCCCCATCTTGTATTCGCATAACTTCTCGCCACGCTTGGAAAGTAGGGAATCTAAAGTGGGCTTCACAAAGTCAAATTTTTTTGGGATCGGAATATCGTCACGGACATATTCTTCACAGGCTTTATGAAACTCCGTGCCGTAGCGCATAGCCTCGGTCTCAGGCTCTGAATAGTCTTTAACCACCTTGAGATGGTAGAACTGTTTAGGGCACTGTTCAAAAGACTTTATCTTGCTGAAAGACCAAGGGGCTATGCTCACTCGCAATCTCCATACGACTTGCCTGTTCCAGACTCACAGTTGATAGGTAACCCATCAGCCCAGTCAGGTCTCCACCGCATACACTCTTCGACAAACGCTTGTGCTTCTTGGACTTCCTCGTCTCGGACACACGCCACAATAGAGTCATGCACGGTTAATACAACGCGGTATTTCTTAGCAATTTTTAGCATCTGCTCACCAATAATGCAACGCGCTATCGCTTGGCAGACATTCTCTATTACCTTTCCACCATAGATACGAGTGCGACCTCGCCGTGTTTTATAGTGAAATTCCATACCCTTATCGGTCTGATCGAACCGCAGATCGTCATACCGTAACAACAAACCAGATGGTAGCCTTACAGCGGATTCGGCGGGAACAACATCTAGTATGCCCTGCCTACCAAACTGCACTGCATCACCACGCGACAGGTTCTTCACCATATTTTGTGCATCACGCCACAGTTGGTTGATCTTCCAGTTAGCATCACGGTAGATATTGATGACACGCCGTGCTTCATCCAAGTCCATCTCGAACCCAAAGTTCTTAAGTTGCGCTTGGAACTTGACTGCACCCATACCATAGCCAGCACCGAGGATAGTGGTCTTACCAACAAACCGCTGGTCTTTGGTTACTTCCTCTTCGCTACATCCGTAGATACGCGATGCCATCTTCACATAAACATCTTCTCCGTTAGTGAACGCACTAACAAGATCGTCCTGCTCTGCAAGCCACGCCAATACCCTAGCCTCAATCTGTGCTGAGTCTGCGTCTATCAGAGTGTAGCCTTCTGGTGAGATGATACTGCGCTTCAACTTCTTACCGTTGGGGCCACGACTAGGTAAGTTCTGTAGGTTTATCTTGTCATCACCACCCCAGCGACCAGTGTGCGCGGCGTAGTATCTAACAGGCACAGGCAGAGTTCCGCGCTTGGCTATATCAATGAACCGCTGTGTCCGTGTCTCTTCCAGCGTAGACTTCGTGCCCAGCCGTGCGGCGACTAGCGACTGCACATCATCATTCTCGTGGTCAGCCAGAGCCTTGAACGCTTCGTCTGTCTTGGCAAAAGCAAAAGTCTCCTTACCTGTCGTGGGGCTAACCTTCGTTGGCGGTTTAACCCCTAGACCTTCTAGCACTTCTGCAAACTTCTGATTAGACATGAGGTCTTCTTTGGATACCCCGGCACTCTCTAGTAAAGCATCCTTACGGTCACGAGTTTCGGTGAGATGTTGTTCCAGTAGCCCCAAGTCCAACTCAAGCGTAGGCTGGATGAACATACGCAGGGTAAGGTCTATGAGTTTTAGTTCCTGTCGAGGGAAGCCGTTTGCCATAATGGTAAACAACTTGTAAGTCAGTTCTACATCGTTGACGCAGTAGTCACCGTATCGGGCTAGTTCACTTTCCGTAAAGTCTTCTCGCCTCTTGCCGAGTGCCTGTATAACCTCTGTTCCCTTTGCACCGATATTATACTTTTCACTAACCGCCCTGAGACTTGCGCTAGTTTCAACCCCGTGTATAGCACGGGCAATACACATAGTATCGGCATACACGCGAGGGCGAATATCATACACCCAATTAAGAATAGCGCCATCGAACATGGTGTTATGACACAGTAACATAGTATCCGACCAATCGAATGATTGCAGATACTCCTTAATTTGTTCGTGAGTTCCACTTGCCCACTCCGTTTCTTCGTTGTTGCGCTTGACACCGAGGCCGATTACCTCAAACCTCGGGTCGCGCACATACTCTTCTGTTGTCATCTTACTAAGCGAAAATTCCTTGCTGTAGTAAGTTTCAAAATCCAGAGTAATTAAGTCCATAATTACCCTTCCTTCGCCGACTCACCAGCGAGAGCCAGATAACCTGCGGCATCCCGATAGTTTTCGACATTGGTAGAGTTCTGAGACATCCTTGCAAACTTCAGCAATGCCATCATTACAGGCACATCCTTCGGCTGGATAAAGTCAATCAGCCCAAGGTGGGTGTTCCAGTATGCCGCCGCCGTTTCCCAATTAGAATTGGCATCGCCATGCTCTGCTTCCCTGTCCTTAGACACCAACGCTTCTGCTTCGAGAAGAATGGATGACCTCAGCCGCTGCGCGGGCTGTTTAGTATCCTGCTCAAAAACTTCTTTTGGTGTGCCTACCTTGTTCATCAGCGTCCAGCAGTAGTTGTATGAAACGCCTGTTGCCTTCGCTACTTCTGCGGTAGTCGCAGTCTTATTCTTGAGAAGATACTTCCATACCTTCTCGCTCTTGGTCTTACGCTTAGCCATAATGTTCTCCTTAAGGCTAGTTATCGAAAGGTAGTTCCAACTGCCTTTCATCAGGTCGGACTATCTCAAACTGGACTACAATGTTATCCTCATTGCTTACTTCCTTGATGATAGTCCACGCATTAGAGGGGCATGTATCCAGCCACTCTCTAAGTTCTCTTTCGTTCATCACGCATGTCCTTGGTTGTTTGTGCGTTGTGTATTGTCAAGCCACAAGCCTTACACACCGCAGGGTTAACGGAATAATCTATTGTTGTTTTGCACTTCACGCAGACACCTTGGTCTATTCTTTTTTGTAGTTCGCCTGCGTCACTGTTCATAACTAATCTCATAACTCATCCAATAGTGGGTCGCCCGAGTTCATCCACGCTTCCAGTTGTTCGTCAGTCATATTGTCCAAATCCTCTAACTTAGTTCTGGGTCTACCTTTTGATCTTTTGGATTGCCACGGTGTTCTTTTCTTAACAGGTTTTGGTGCGGGTGGTTTCGGGGCTGGCCGTGTGGCTTCCATAAGCATTTCTATTGTAGAGAACAAGTGGCTACAACTCTGGCACACCCTTCGCCTTCTGGTCGTTTGAAACCCCTCGAAACTTTTGGGGCGAGAATCTTTTACATCGGTTTTAGATGCACATTTCGGGCATAACATTTAATCCTCCATAAGGTGAGCAGTTTTGATAAGTCATGCTCAGGACTTACATAGGCACAGCCATGGAGATAACCGCCCTACATCGTAGTTAAGTTGATATGTCGAAACCTAACTACCAAAAGGTATCTGCACTAGATTGCGTTTCACCTCATCTATATTCGTTTCGTTTATGACGAGCGATATGCCGCCGTTACTTGCGATTGCTTTTAAGTTCTTTTCCTGTAATGCAGTGGGTTTATTTTTCCCTGCTTTACATTCTATACCAAAAAACGATCCTTGGTAACAACCAACAATATCAGGCACACCGCTGATGCCGTAACCACCAGTCACTGGATAGAAATAGTAAGCCCCCAATTCCTTGAGGATTGCTACTACTTTTTTCTTAACTTTCGCTTCTGGAGTCATCGCCATCTGGGTCTACCTCTGTAACTGATACGCCAAGGGCGTCCTTATCCACGCTTATGTTCACCTTGTTCACATCACCAAACTGGCTAATCATACGCACCATGACTGGTTGTCTTAGCGCGTAGTGAAACTTGTAGGAGAAACGCTCCATGTTCTCATCGTAGCCGCGCACCTCAAGCGTATGCTTACCAGCAACATTGTGAAACAACACAGAGAGTCCTGAGTTTATCAGTTCATCTCCGACACCGCTCAACGATAGTTTCTGGTCGTTCAGTATTTGCCGTGTTTTCTTCAATCGGTTCATCTCGTCCAGAGTGCAGACCTGCACCTCTTCCGTAGACTCAACTCTATTCAAATGGGAGTGCGCCATGCTTCGATCCCATATATCTATCCCTGCCATCATGCTTCTCCTTGAGAACTG
>Ga0181577_10002352_pt1 | contig 14871 bp, 14 predicted proteins | sample 101ome_21_FD_132468 | JGI IMG/M metagenome (GOLD analysis project Ga0181577, IMG submission 132468) | Coastal salt marsh microbial communities from the Groves Creek Marsh, Skidaway Island, Georgia - 101413BT metaG (megahit assembly) | ecosystem: Environmental > Aquatic > Marine > Intertidal...
ATAACGAACAAAGGGTCGATGAGCGCGGTCACAGATGCCATATCGAGAGGCCCATGACACCTACTCAATAAAAACCCTTACGATATGTAGTCAGTGCATTAAACGGCACGAGCGAGGTACCGATGGCCGACTCTTTTCTCTTTGACATACCGCAGTCTATTGAGGACTACCTTGTGGTGCTCGATGACTTTATCGCGAGAGAGATCAAGCCGCTGGAAGCGCAGGATAACAACATCCGCTTTTTTGATCATCGGCGGGAGCATGCGCGCACGGACTGGGATCGAGGTGGGCTGCCCCGCGAAGAATGGGAGGAGCTGTTGTGGGAAATGCGTCGCCGGGCGGACGCAGCAGGTCACTTCCGATACGCGCTGCCAGAGGAGTTCGGGGGCCAAAACGGCACCAATCTCGGGATGGCGCGTATCCGGGAACACCTCGCCAGCAAGGGCCTTGGGCTGCACAACGACCTACAGAATGAATCGTCGATTGTGGGCAATTTGATGACGCCCATGATGCTCCGCGACTTCGGTACCGCAGATCAGAAGCAGCGCTGGATGGAGCCGCTTTTAAAGGGCGAGCTGGGCTGGTGCTTTGGTTTAACCGAGGCCGCACACGGCTCCGATGCCACCTGGATGGAAACCCGCGCTGAACGTGCGACTCGCGGCGGCGTCAGCGGCTGGTTACTCAATGGTGAGAAGATGTGGACGACGGGACTGCACAAAGCGAGCCATGTGCTCGTTTTTGCGCGCCACTCTGGAAACGACGGAAGCCCAAAAGGCATCGGCTGCTTCGTGACCTCCACACAGGCGGAAGGATTTGAGATCGGCGATTACCTTTGGACCTTCAACATGCCCACAGACCATCCTCACTGCACCTTCACGGATGTGTTTGTTCCCGATGAAGATGTCATGGGTGATGTTGACCAAGGCCTCAAGGTGGCTATGCACTTTGTGCATGAAAGCCGCATCCGACAAGCCGCCTCATCGCTGGGCGCCGCTCAATATTGTCTAGATGAGACCTTCGCCTATACAAAAGAGCGGGCCCCCTTTGGCAAGCCGCTCTCGACTAATCAGGGCATTCAATTTCCGTTGGTCGAGCTTCAGACCGAAGCAGAAATGCTTCGCTTATTGATCTATAAGACCGCGGCGCAAATGGATCAGATGGACAAAGTGGATGTCGCAAAAAAACTGACGGATAAAGTCTCGATGTGTAATTACCGCGCTAACCGTCTGGTGTGCAATGCAGCCGACACGGCGATGCAATTCCATGGCGGCATGGGTTACTCACGGCACAAGCCTTTTGAACACATCTACCGACATCACCGGCGCTACCGCATCACCGAAGGTGCTGAGGAAATCCAACTTCGAAAAATTGGCGGCGTTCTATACGGCTACGTTTCGTAAGATATGGCTAGCGTTGCGAGTTCGTGAAAGCCTCGACCTCGCGCCGCAAGGCGGCAAGCAACATTGTCTCGTAGTAGCCGCTGACCTGCTCGGCTGCTCCATCGAGGAACCCCAACATCACGTCGGTAGAGAAGACCTCGCCGCAGGTCGACCACTCACCGCTCATTGCGTCATCGACATAGGTCAAGCGTGCCGACTTGAGTCCCGCCTCGGCTGCGCCGCGGGTCCACGACAACGCATCACATGATTGGCCCTCACGCTTCAACATTAATCCGTACACGAACATTGCCTGAATATGACCTGCCTCTGCAGATTCAGCGAGGTACTGCATGCCTTCTTCGTATGAGGTTCCGCGCCGATCCGCGTGATACACAATGGCGCGAGCCAGCTGATACTGAAGCCGCGCGTTACTCGGGTTACGTTTTAGGTCAGCGCGACATGCCGCCATCGCGCGCTCGGTATTCACCTCAGACGAGGGTACTCCCGGACCCACGCGATCAGGATCTGAAGGGTGAGCCACCTCCAAGTCGCAGTCGGTCAAGGGCTGTGCAACCGCAGGCGCGACCTGCAGGCCGGTGATGACGCCGAGCACGCCTAGTATCAGACAGGCAAGGCTGCCAGCACGACGACTGAGAGCCACTTAGACTCCTGAATCCTCAGCAATACGAATCACTGGGGGGGCAGCCAGCATCTCTACGAGACGATCAAGCACCCCGGTTTCGGTTCGCCAATTCAAGTAGCGCTGATAATGTTCAGCGCTATCCCAGTACTCTATGAAAACGACCGCATCGCCATCACCCTCGATATAGACCTTGAGCCCCTGACACCCGTCAAACCCGCGTGTATCGGGCAGAATCTCTGTCAGAAAGTCGAGGATAGGCTGACACCCCCCCTCACCCGGCTTCAAATCAACCCAAACCATTGTCATGCTTCAGACTCCTGTAGCGTATCCGAGAAAAGTTGAACGGGCATTGGCTCCCCCGTTTGAATCAATAGCGCGCGCTTGCGCAAAAACCGCGTGAGTCCGGCCGGCCCCATGCGCGATCCACCCATTCCGGAAAAACGGAAACTGTTTTTCTCCACGTCGTTGACGACTCCCGTCAGGGACGCATCATTGACGCTGACCGCACCGACCTGTAATCGCTCTGCCACGGCCAGAGCCGCACTCCGTTCACCGGAAAACACTGCGGCAGATAACCCAAACTTTGAGTCGTTAGCCAATGCAATGGCTTGCTCAATGTCGTCAAAGGTCACCACGGGAATCACGGGACCAAAAGTCTCTTCCTGCATAATCAGCATGTCGTGGTTGACGTCCTTTAACAGCGTAGGCGGGTACCAGATCCCACCGGCCTCCACCGCCGCTCCGCCCAACAGACAGGTCGCCCCCTTGGATAGCGCGTCATCGACTTGCGCCTGAATCGTCTCTAGCTGTTTTGCAAAGATCAGCGGTGCTATGTCGCCAGTGCCGTCCTCGCTGCAAGTCAGCGTGAGCGCACCCAGTTGGTTCATTAGTTCTTGTGTAAAAGCCTCGGCGATGCTCTCGTGACAGTAAATACGCTCCAACGATTGGCAGGCCTGCCCGGTCATTCCAATGGCGCTGCGCACGATCGCGCGTGCCGCGAGCGAAATATCGGCATCGGGCAGCACGATCGCGGGATCCTTGCCCCCCAACTCCAGAAACGCGGGGATGAAACAGGCCGCTGCCTGTTGACTCACCTGACGACCCGTACGCACGCTACCCGTGAAGCAGACGGCATCCGCCCTCTCGATCATCGCCTTCCCAGTTTCGGGCCCACCCGTGACGATGCGCAACACCGCGGCAAGTTCGGGGACCTGATTCAGCGCACGCTGCAGCGGTTCGATAAAACGGGGAGTCACCTCGGAGGGTTTCAACAGCACGGCGCAACCAGCAGAAAGCGCAGCCAGACTGTCAATCATGGCGAGCAATAATGGGACATTCCAGGGACTGATGACTGCGACCATCTGATAAGGAATCAAGCGATGCTCAAAGTGCACAGAGGGTACTTGCTCAGAAGCACCTGAGCCACTCATCGCTTCCAGAATGGGTCCTGACTTCTGCGCCCACATTCGAATCAGCTCGATCGATTTAGCCGCTTCGAACTTCGCGAACGTCGTTCGGCCAGTATCTAAATCGAGCGCTTCCGCAAGTGGAACCAGCTCTGACGCTACGGCATCGGCAAAACGATTCAGGCATACGGCGCGACCCTCGGCGCCCAAAGCAAACCAATCGGTCTGCGCCCGCCGAAGCATCTGTGACAGTGCTGCTACGTCCTGCTCTGACGTTTCGGGAATGTGATAGTCGATCTCGCCCGTCCGGGGGTTCCGCACTGGCAGCATCGATGCAGTCATGTTAGCTGGCTTCCCTCAATGGGATGGCATTAAAGTTTTTAGGAACGCCCGCCGCGGACGTAAAACCAAACCACTCCTCCTCCGGGAGCAGGGTCGCAACCTGTTCTCGCACGGAGAGCAGCTTGCCGAGATCAATGCCCGTTGAGAAGCCCATCGACTCCAGCATGAACACCAGATCCTCGGTGACAATGTTGCCACTCGCTCCGGGTGCGAAGGGGCAACCACCCAAACCTCCCAGCGAGCTGTCCAGAGTGGTGATACCGAGCTCTACCGCTTTCAGGGCATTGGCAAGACCCTGTCCTCGCGTGTTGTGCAGGTGGACCCCCGTGAGCGCCGACTCCCCACATCGCTGCCATATACCGGTAACCAATCTCTCGAGCTGCGCCGGGTTGCCCATACCTGTCGTGTCTGACAAGCCCACTTCGGCCACGCCCAGATCGAGCACACGCTCCGCCATATCGATGACAAAGGACTCATCCACAACACCTTCAATCGTGCACCCGAACGCGGTAGACAAGCCGACCTCAAAATTTGGCCGGTCACTCTTATCCACCTGCTCAACCAGTGCCTGGCACCGTGCAATCTCGTCAAGCATCTGTGCATGATTACGCCGTACGTTTTTTAGGCTGTGTGTTTCGCTCAGTGATAAGGGTACGGAGACCTTGTGCGCGCCAGCCTCAAGGGCCGCTTCACAACCCCGCAAATTTGGCACGAGAACAGCAACAACCAGATCCGGGTGAGATCGCGCTCCCCGGACAACATCGGCTGTATCCGCCATCTGGGGTAACAATTTTGGTGACACGAACGACCCAACTTCGATTTCTCTGACGCCGGCACCGTACTCCATCTCAATCCAGGCGAGCTTACCCTCGGTCGATAATATCGTCTCGACGCTCTGTAAACCGTCCCGCGGGCCGACCTCGCTGATCGTAATGTGTCTCATACCGCCTCCTCGGATGAGCGACGCAACTTTGGGTTCACTCTCCGACGCGAACCACCACCTTGCCGTGATTCTGCCCGCGCATCAATTGACAAAAAGCCTCCGGCGCCGCCGCAAGGCCCTCATAGATTTGCTCATTTGCCACCAATTCTCCGGACTCTGCCAAAGGAACGAACTCCGCTTCAAAAGCGGCCCGCTGCGGTTCATAGTCATACACCACCAAACCGCTGACAGTGGCGCGCTTGGTGATCCACAGCCCGGGATGGGGACCTGTCGTTTTATGATCGCCGTTGTAATCTTTGATCAAGCCACACAACACGACACGACCGCCGATCGAAAGCTGTTGGGCCACTGTGGTCAAAGTGGGATCGCCAACCAGATCGAAGTACACCGATACGCCATCGGGCGCGGCTTGTTTCAGTGCCTGCTCAAGATCCTCATCGATACGATCGATGCAGTGATCGTAACCAAGCGTTTCAAGCGCGATGCGGCGCTTATCGTTGCCGCTGGTGATGGCGACCGTCGTGGCACCGGCACGCTTCGCCAACTGAGCCGCCATGGCACCGACTCCTCCCACCGCAGCCGGTATGACAACCACATCTCCCTGCCTAACCTTTGCGAGATCGACCATGCCAGCCCAGGCGGTCAGGCCAGGCATACCCAGTATCGACAGCGCCAAAGAGGCTCTACTCAATGCCTGTGGCACGCGTGCAAGCGCCTCGGGAAGGTGATCACTGAACACTTGCCAACCACTGTGACAACGGACCAAAGATCCGACCGGCCACTGCGGATCGTCACTTTCACAAATCCGGGCAACCGCCTCCCCGGCGATCACGTCGCCGGGATCGACACCGTGTCCCATATGGTTGCCGGCGATTACTGAACGCATGTAGGGGTCGAGCGATAGATACAGCGTCTTGCACCGAATGAACCCCGGCGCCCGAGAACCCAGAGGACGACACGCCACTTCGAAGTCATTGACTGTGGGCAGGCCGTTAGGGCGGCCAGCTAAAATGACGACTGTATTGTCAGCATCATTGGACATGGATGGTTTTTGCTACCGGAAACAGCTTAATGATATAACATCATAACAAATCGATCGGAGAGGTATTAATGACGGGGTCCCGGGGGGCAGAGGAGCGGTTGGCACCGCTGCGGGGTATTAAGGTCATCGAGTTCACACACATGGTCATGGGCCCAACCGCGGGCGTCATTCTGGGTGATCTCGGCGCTGATGTCATTAAAGTAGAACCATTAAAAGGGGATAACACGCGCCGGCTCAAAGGGTCGGGAGCCGGGTACTTCCCTATGTATAACCGCAACAAACGCTCGATGACGCTCAATCTCAAGCACCCCGAGGGTCGAAACGTGGCACTCAAGCTGATTCAGTCCGCCGATATCGTGTTGGAGAATTTCCGCACCGGCACCATGGCCAAGCTCGGCCTGGATTACGAATCACTGGCGCCTGCTAACCCCGGCCTGATCTACTGTTCACTCAAGGGCTTTCTGTCAGGGCCCTATGAGAATCGGGTGGCTCTGGATGAAGTGACCCAAATGATGGGTGGACTCGCCTACATGACGGGCCTTCCGGACAGGCCGCTACGGGCGGGCTCTTCGGTCATCGACATTACTGGCGGCATGTTCGGTGTGATTGCCATTCTGTCCGCGCTGCACCAACGCCGTGAGACAGGGCTAGGCAGCCACGTGACCAGCGCACTCTTTGAGACCACGGCGTTTCTGGTCGGCCAACATATGGCTCAGCAAGCAGTCAGCGGCGAGGCACCCCCACCCATGTCCGTGAGGCAGTCTGCCTGGGCGGTATACGATATTTTCGAACTGAACTCTGGAGAGCGACTGTTTGTCGGCATTGTCAGCGATACACTCTGGCAACGTTTCTGCGCGGAATTTTCACTCGCCGATTGGGCGGCAGACGAGTCGCTATCCAGCAACGCGGGCCGCGTGGCGGAACGCGATCGCCTGTTACCTGCCATCCGTGAGCTATTCGCGCCGATGACACTCGCCTCACTGAGCGAGCGCCTCGACCGAGCAGGGCTGCCTTTCTCGCCAATCAACACACCCGGAGATCTGTTTGAAGACCCCCACCTGACCGCTTCAGGTGGTTTGCTGCCGATCCATCTGACCGACGGTGACCACGCAGGTCTGCAAACCACCCTGCCACGCTTGCCCGTCGAATTTGGAGACAAAAAACCACCGCTACACCGAGATCTGCCAAGAGCCGGAGCGCATAGTTCAGAGGTATTGAGAGAGCTAGGGTTCAGCGACAATGATATTGACAGTCTCGCTGCGACAGGAGCAGTCGGCAGCTAAGCCTGACCGAGATAAACCCACGGCCGCTTCACCCGGTCCTGCGCTTCGAATGCATCGATGTGATGCCGTGACTGCTCGGTCATACCAATTTCGTCAAGACCTCCGAGAAGCATTTCACGAGCCACCGGCTCAATTGAAAATTCGACGACCTGCTGCTCGGGATCATGTCTTACCGTGCATGCCTCAAGATCAACGCTCAACGGGCAGGTCTCAGGGTCGTCACCAACCCACTGAACAAGCCTGTCAATATCGTCACCGTCGAGCTCGATCGTCAGAAGCCCATTGCGCTGCGCGTTGTTTCTAAAAATAGTCGCGAAGGACGGCGCAATGATGACTCGAAATCCGCTCTCGACTAGCGCCCAGACCGCGTGTTCCCGTGAAGAGCCACAGCCGAAGTTTGCGCCCGCCAGCAAAATAGATGCCTGCCTAAACGCGCTTTGGTTCAACACAAAGTGTGGATTCTCCGTTCTCGTATCGGGATCACTGTATCGCCACGGAGCAAATAGCCCGACGGCGAGGCCTGATCTGGACACCGTGCGCATTTCTCGGGAAGGAATGATGGTATCGGTGTCAATGTTAGGTCGCACGAGCGGAGCCGCCACACCGGTATGTCGGGTAAAAGGCATCACAGCGGGGTATCTGCTGTCAGGTAGCCGGCACAGGCACTCGCCACGGTGGTCAACGGGCTGGCGATATGTGTTTTTACTCGCAGGCCCTGCCGGCCCTCAAAATTCCGGTTGGTCGTCGAAATCACCCGGACACCTTCACCCAAACTCTCGCCCCCCGCAAAAAAACACATAGAACACCCGGGTTCGCGCCACTCGAAACCCGCATGCAGAAAAACCTCGTGCAAGCCTTCAGCTTCGGCGGCACGCTTAACTTGCCCGCTGCCCGGTACGCAGATTGCCTTGACACCCGTGGCGCCCCGAGATCCAGTTCGCTGAAGATAAGCTGCTGCGTCGCGCAAATCGGATAACCGGCTATTCGTGCAGGACCCAATGAATGCTGCATCAATGGGGTAATCGGCCAATCGGCTGCCGCCGCGAACCTCCATATACCGCTGTGCCCGTGACCACGCAGTCGCCTGGTCTTCATCGCTAGCATCAGCCGGCTGCGGTATCGTTCCGTTCCAGTCTATACAGTGCTGCGGGCTGGTACCCCAGCTCAATTGCGGCTTGAGTGAGTCGATATCCATCAGCTGCTCGCAATCAAAGTTGGCGCCCTCATCACTCCGTAATGACTGCCAGTAACCGCTCGCGTGTTCCCATACGGCATCCTGCGGTGCGTAACGGCGGCCCATGCAGTATTCGAGTACTTTTTGATCGGGCGCGATCAGCCCGGTAAAAGCCGACAATTCGGTCGTCATGTTGCACAGCGTCAAACGCGCCTCCACTGACAGGGATTCCACTGCGGAGCCGGCGAACTCGATGGCGTACCCTGCACCACCCGCTGCAGAGAGCTCTCGGATCGTGAACAGGATGAGATCCTTAGCAGTAACTCCTGACGCCAGCTCACCGGTATAGGTTACACGCATCGTTTGGGGGCGAGTGGCGCGCAGCGTGCTAGTCGCGAGCGCATGCTCTGCCTCGGTCGAGCCCACGCCCCATGCGAGCGCACCCAACCCCCCTAAGGTGCACGTATGACTGTCGGGACACACAAGCGTAAGGCCGGGCAAGGCAATACCCAACTCGGGAGAGATCACATGAACGATGCCCTGATCAGCGTCGGCGATATCAAACAGCTGAATACCCGTCTCATGCGCTGCATGCCGGGTCGCGACAATAAAATCCCGACCGCTGGGCATCAGCGTCTCGTCCCCTCTGCCCGGCCGCGTATCAACGATGTGGTCCATGGTGCAGAAGGCATGCTCACGACGGCGGACTGATCGGTCGCGCTCAAGCAAGCCGTTGAGTGCCACGCTGCCCGTGCGTTCATGCAAAAAAATACGGTCGATATAGAGCAGGGATTGGCGCTCTGAAAGCGTCATCACCTCATGCTCCTGCCATAGCTTGTCAAACAGTGTGGTGGCCACTGTGAACCTACCCATCCCCCACGGCGCCGTCTCTTACAGCACCCGACACATCGATCTTAAACCAACCGTCAGCTTAATTGTTCAGCGCGGGCGACATAGGCGTTTTAAAGCTCACCTCTATTGGCGCACCCGACGGCAGCGTCAGCACGCCGCCACGAACAACACCTTGTGCATCACGATAGGGCAAGGTCCAGGGAAGCGGTGCCTTCAACTGGGTCGGATCGACCTCAAGGCTGACCAGGATCACACCACCCTGCTCACCTTGGGGTGCGGGCATAGAGGAGGCCGTGGAAGGGTACTGGTCGATCTCGATACCGTACCCATCGGCCATGGAAATTAAAGCTAGCGGATGCTCCGTCTCCAGCGGCAAGTCATAAGCAGAGGACAACACACCAATTCGATAAGGAATCGGTCCAACAAGTTTGTTGTCAAAGTATTGGCGCCAAAAAGCCAAGCTCGCACCGATATCCTGACTTCCCATGACCATGATGAAGGTGTGACCGACCGAGGCCGGACTCGGCGCGGGCTGAAGAAACGACTTCGAGGGATCGATCATGTGAGTCAGGTAAAACAGCTCCCGATTCGGCCCGCTAACCTGCATAGCCAAGATGTTCTGTTCGTCCGTCAAAAAGTCAGGGCCCTGCAAGTGGTCAAATGCGGAACCGTCCAAGGCCCCTTTCAGTGCCACCGGATCCTTAACCAGCAGCTCTATGGCGCTCCAGCCCACTCTCTGCATGGGTCGATATCCAGCTTGCCCTCCCTGAACGATCCGAATGCCGACCTGAGGGCCGGTCGGTGGCATCAATGTGACATAGGGCTTACCGGTCAGGTGAGGGCGTGCTATCGCCCCCGCCAAATCTGCAGACATCACCCCTTCATCCACAGGCACATATCCAAGGTAATCTTGGTATGCCTGCTCGGTGGCAGCCAGATTTTGTGCCAAAACCCACACCATCAGAATCGATTTCAACATAGCGGCTTCATCCCATTAACGTTGATAAAGATCCAGCCGCCCGCCGTCGGGGGCCATCACTGACAAACTTTGGCCACCCAACCTGCCCGGTAGCTGCCGGTTTCGAAGCGGTTGGCAGACGTTTGCGGCCCACTCGCTGTTGTCGATCTCCATAAAAGTGGCCTCGACGTCGTCGCAAGGAATACAAATCGCGCGCAGTCCGCGCCCGCCCACAGGAGGCACTTCCAATACCGGCAGCGGGTGTTGTGGCACATCAATCAGTTCGATAGAACCGGACATCGTGGCTTCGGGGTGCGCGATACTCAGGTGAATGTTGCTACTTTCCGCAGGATGATGCTCAAGTTGCAACACCTTTGGCCCATCTCCGGGAAGCGGACCGGCATGGTGAACGAATCGTTCAAAACCCAGTAACTGCAGAAATGCCAGCGTCTGCTCCACGTCACGGACCATTTGCGTCGAGTTGAAAATGTCGCTCATACGGTCGAATTCGATACCCTCCAACGGGGGATGCAGGCGCTGCATGACAGCCACCACAATACCGTCGTCCTGAATGTAGAGACCCTCGCTGGTTTGGACGTCACCAAACTGCCAAGCGACGGCGGGCACCAGCTCTCGCCAACCATGCTGCTGCAGAAAATCGCGCGCCCAGTCGCTGTCCCAAGTCCGCATATTCACATCAAAGAGGCCACCCGGCGTGGTGACAGGACAATCCAGTGGGCGCAATGGGGAGGTCGCTCCTGACACAGGCAACAGCAGCACTTCGCAGGACTGGGTAGGCGCCACACAAGCGCTCGCTTCAAGCGCCGCCCGCACACCCCAAAACTCGGCCGCGTCCTCATTAATCGGCATTTTCTCAATCTGCCATCCCAATGCGCTGAAAAATCCCTCCAACTGCGTTGGGTTAGCCGTGTGCATCACAATGTGTGAAAAACCTTTCTCCCGCACTGTATTACCCTTTCGCTGCAACGCCCTTCATCATCATAACGCCATCGGAGGGCAAAGCTTCCAGTGGCGGATCGCAAAATATCCAGAAGGTGCTGGGCACTTCAGCCACACGAAAATATGCTGGCGAACTAGCCCCCGCTGAGGTCGGCCTCTTCACGGCTACCAGCAGAGCCTGTCAGGAGGTCTGGCCAAACCTCTGTTACCCTTGGAGAATAAAAGCCCAGACGCTGGGTCAGGAGGCGCTAAATGAACGCTGTGGTATCTAACATCACACAATCACTTCCCGCGGAAATCGTCGACACAGATCCGCAGCAGATCGCGCTCTATTCTCAGGACGTCTTCACCGTAGGCCCGCCCGTTTGTGCCATCGTCAGACCCCGGGACGCTCAGGAAGTTCAGGCGCTGGTTAGTGTGTGCCTGGAGCGCGGCACGCCGATCGTGACACGCGGCGGTGGCATGAGCTACACCAGCGGCTATTTGGCGTCTGCGCCAGAGAGCGTATTGGTTGATATGGCCCGGATGAATGAGATCGTCGAAGTCAACCTAGAGGACCGCTACGTGACGGTTGAGGTCGGTTGCAGCTGGCAAAAACTCCATGAGCACCTGACACCCTTGGGAGTTCGGACCCCCTTCTGGGGAACGCTCTCCGGTCGCTTCGCCACAGTGGGAGGTGGCTTGTCACAGAACTGCATATTTTGGGGCAGCGGCCAAAGCGGCACTGCCGCCGATAATGTGTTGTCAGTCAGCGTTGTCACCGGCAACGGCGTGCTCATCGAAACAGGCTCTGCAAGCCAAGAGCATGCGCCGCCTTTTATGCGGCACTTCGGCCCCGATCTTACCGGCCTGTTCTTGGGTGACTGCGGTGCCTTGGGTATCAAAGTGCGGGCGACACTGCCGCTTGTGCCGCTCGCCGGTGCCAAAGGCTACACCAGCTTTGCCTTCGAAGCGTCTGGACCCATGCTCCGCGCGATGTCACAGATCTCACGGGAATCGCTGACCACGGAATGTTTCGGTTTCGACCCCTACCTGCAGCATCAAAGAATGAAGCGGGCGAGCCTGGCTGCCGACGCACAGCAGCTGTCGGGCGTCTTGCAAAAAGAAACGGGCATCATCAATAAAGTCAAACAAGGCGCAAAGATCGCGCTGTCAGGCCGCCGTTTCATGGATGATGTCGAGTGGGCCATGTTCACTATTAGCGAGGGCCGGACGGACGCTGAAGCCCAGCATCAGGCGATGAGGATTCGTGACATTTGTTTGGCCGAAGGGGGGAAAGAATTGCCGGACAGCATCCCAAGGATACTTGCCGCCAACCCATTTGGGCCGGTGAACAACATGGTCGGCGCAGAGGGCGAACGCTGGTTACCGGTGCACGGATTGGTACCGCACTCGAAGGGCGAATCTGTGTTGGCCGCGGTCGAAGCCGTTTACGAGCGAAATCGAGCGACGTTGGAGCAGTTCAATATCGAAACGGGATACCTGATTGCAGTTGTCAGTGAACAGATTACGGTTCTCGAGCCTGTCTTCTTTTGGCCCGACGAGCTCAACGCGCTACATAAACACAGCCTTGAACCGGACCACCTCGCTCGACTCAATCAGTTCGAAGCCGTTCCTGATGCCTGGGAGGCGGTATACAAAGTGAAGAGCGAAGTTGTTGATGTGTTTTCCGCCGAGGGCGCCAGCCACCTTCAGCTGGGAAAGGCTTATCACTATCAATCCGCTCTGAAATCCCCGGCGCGCGATCTCATCATCGGCATTAAGGCAGCGCTAGATCCCAAAGGGATAATGAATCCGGGAGTGCTGGGGCTCTCCTGACGGTGAGCAAACACTCGAGGCCAAGTCGTGTGTCTGACCGCGCAGCATGGGTTCATGCGTTGGGCGCCAAAACAATCAACAGCCGTTCAGAGGGAACCTCATGACCGCCTACATTATTGTCGAAGCGGTGCTCCACGATCCAGAGAAATTTAGCGCTTATGCCAAAGCGGTGCCGCCGGTCGTCGCGGAGTATGGCGGCGAGTATCTCGTGCTGGGCGGAGCGCATACGCCGCTGGAGGGCGACTGGGGTGCCACGCGGTTGGTAATGCACAGTTGGCCCTCAGCTGAGCAAGCCAAGGCTTTTTGGTATAGCGATGCCTACGAGGCTCTTAAACCCCTGCGGTATGGGACCGGAGACTTCCGCGTGATGCTGGTCGATGGTTTGCAACAGACACCACTGGAGTAATCCACCATGACACCCTATTCCGCCCTGGCGTTGCAAATGGACTGCCATGCGATAAACCACCTCTCCGATAGGTACGCGGTGGATGAAGCGATGCAAAATACCTTGGCTCGTGTCGATCAGTTAATCGCGGGCAGTAAAGGTTTCATCGGTACATTCAGTGGCGACACACTGCGACTCGTGGTGCTACCGGAATATTTCCTGACCAGCTTCCCCATGGGAGAGTCGATTGCCGAATGGCGGGAAAAAGCGTGTATTGCGATGGATGGCCCCGAGTATCAGCGGATGGGGCAGATCGCCCAGGAAAGAGGCGTTTACCTGTCCGGGAATGTCTATGAGTTAGACCCGAACTTCCCTGATCTGTACTTCCAAACTAGCTTTATCATTAATGATAAAGGCGAGGTGATCCTCCGCTATCGCCGCCTGATTTCAATGTTTGCCCCCACGCCCCATGACGTGCTGACGCCATACCTAGAGGCGTATGGAGAGGACAGCTTATTCCCTGTGGCCGATACGCCATTAGGCCGCCTCGCGTGCGTTGCGTCCGAGGAAATCCTGTATCCAGAAGTGAGTCGCGCGCTGGCGGTACGAGGTGCTGAGGTACTGCTTCACTCCTCAAGCGAAGTCGGCAGCCCGCGCCCCACCCCCAAGAACATTGCCAAATCCGCGCGTGCATACGAAAACATGTGTTACGTCGTGTCCAGCAACACGTCGGCAATACACGATTCGCCAGTGCCCGCAAACTCCACTCAAGGGCACTCACAGATCGTCGACTTCAAAGGTCAGGTAATGACCGAGGCCTATTCGGGGGAATCGATGGTAGGGCACGGCCTGGTTGATATCGAGCGGTTACGAGAGGCTCGTGCCAAGCCAGCAATGACAAATCTGCTTGCGCGCCAGCGACTATCGTTATTTCAGTCGACCTACGCCGCAGAGCATTTTTATCCGGCTGATAATTTGATCAACGAGGCCGGGGAAGTCACGGTACCAGACAGGGCCCACTTCATGGGACAACAGTCGGCGGTCATCGAGAACCTCAAGAAAGCCGGACTGCTTTGAGCGCTCAATCCAGCGTCAGATCCATCGAGTACTGAAAGTGCTCGGGGTTATACAGCACGACCAGAAAATCCATGATCTGTTCGCTCTCTGACCCCGTTTTGCGATAGGAGCGACGCGTTAAGCTCAACAACGGGGCACCCTCCGCCACGCCCAGCGCACTGGCGACGGGAGGATCTGCCGAGACGGCTGACAGCGTTTGCGCCACATGCGTCACCTCCAGCCCCTGCTCCCTGAAATAACTCAGTCGGGGGGTATGTTCAAAAATGGCAGGATCTGTTGGCATTTCCACACCAGCCGTCCAGCTGGTGTAGTGACCAAACTTCATGCCGTCCCGCTCGCGAACTCGCAACAGGTGCAAAGCGCTCTCGCCATCTGCAAGCCGCAGGTCGTCGCGAATGGCGCCGGGCGGCACGCGCATACCGAAGTCCAATATGTGGGCAGACGAATTACGCGCCATGCTCTCGATTTCCTGAAGCATGCCGGTCAATGGAGCGTGAACAGGTCTGGGCGAGTACTGATAGATCACGTGTGTACCCCGGCCGCGCCGTCGCTCGACCAAACCCTCGCCAGCGAGGTCATCCATGGCGCGCTTCGCCGTGATGCGCGACA
>Ga0181577_10002360_pt1 | contig 14851 bp, 8 predicted proteins | sample 101ome_21_FD_132468 | JGI IMG/M metagenome (GOLD analysis project Ga0181577, IMG submission 132468) | Coastal salt marsh microbial communities from the Groves Creek Marsh, Skidaway Island, Georgia - 101413BT metaG (megahit assembly) | ecosystem: Environmental > Aquatic > Marine > Intertidal zone...
ATTACCGACCCGCTGAGGCCGGATCTTTTTAGCGGCTATGGCGATCTCCCACCTGGTCAGTATTTGGATGATCCGAATCAGGATCCGGCCAATCTCTGAACCTAAATGGGCTCATCTGTTTCGATGCCCACCATGCCTTGCTTGAAGGTCAATGGGATCTTGAACAATTGGGCTCCTGCACATGGGCCTTGGACGCATTTTCCAGTTGTTGTCTCATAGAGAGCACCATGACTTTGGCAGAAAAAATAGTCCTGATCTGGAGTGAAAAATTGATTGTTATCTAAATCCAGACTTATGGGGATGTGACGGCAACGGTTTTCAAATGCCACCCAGCCATCCTGCAGGCGCGCCAGAAACCCCTCGCGAGAAACACCCATCTGGTTGTATTCAAATTTGATGGTCTCACCTGGCTGGAGAGCCTCTTCGGGTATCAGGAATTTTGTGGGCATAGATAAAATGCTGTTCAATGGAGCATCGATCCGTCAAGCCATCCAGTTGTCAAAGTCCTTGATTTGTCGAATGTTTGCCGGTCCTACGGCTGCCAGGTTAAGATTTTGAGGCTGAGCCAATTCCCTGACGGTTTCCCTGATCAAGGAAGGTGTTACTGATTTTAGGCTTTTTAGTAACTGATCGACATCAGGCAATTGCCCATAACCAAGGATGTGTTCTCCTAACCAAGTCATGTGGTTCTCGGTGTTCTCAAGGTGCAGATCTAATTGGCCAGCCAAGTAATCGCAGGCCTGCCTAACTTCCTTACGATCAGGCAACTCCAAGGTTAGTGATTCCAGGGTTTTTCGAATGAGCTGCAGACCTTTTTCGACGTTTGATGCCTCCATCCCTGCAGAAATGCTGAGTAATCCGACATCCCTAAAAAAACTTTGTGAGCTGTAGATGGAATAGACCATGCCGTGGTCTTCTCTAAGGAGCTGGAAAAGTCGCGAACTCATGTTTTCACCCAATAGTGCGTTAAGCACACGCAATGCATGCTGTTTCGGGTCATTGCGTGAGCCAGTCTTAATACCTAAAGCGAGTTGAACTTGCTCCAGCGCGTTTGATCAGGGCTTTGGCTGGTTTATCTTGATTATCCTTGATCGGTGCTTCGATTGGGATGCTACCCGGGGCTAGTTTGGCTGCTAAGGGGCGAATGCAGCGAATCGAGTGTTGATGTTCGATGGGGCCAGCCACCGTGATCAAGGTATTCTGCCCGACATAATGTTGGCGCCAGAAATTGCGAAGCTTCCCCACACTCAGTGCTTTGAGCGAGCTATGGGTCCCGGTGATGCAGCGTCCCAAGGCGTGCTTGGGCCAACAAACCTCATTCAGAAGCTCCTGCACTCGGTGATGGGGTTGATCGAGATACATGGAGAGTTCCTCTCCGATCACCTCCCGCTCTTTTAGAAACTCTTCTGCAGGGAAAGTGGGGTTGAGGTACATGTCCATCAGGACATGGCTCAATTGCTTGAAGTGTCTGGCGCTTGCTCTGGCGTAATAACAGGTGTTCTCCTCGGATGTGAATGCGTTGAGGTAGCCACCCAGACTCTCTATGGATTCGCTGATTTCTCGGGCTGATCGAGAGGACGTCCCCTTGAAGAGCATATGCTCGATGAAGTGGGAGATGCCGCTCTGATGCGGTCTTTCGTGTCTGCTGCCTGTTCCTGACCAGATCCCGACACAGACGCTTGACATGCTGGGAAGGGTTGCCGTGGCAATACGACAACCGTTCCTAAGCTGACTAAGTTGATAAGAGGTATCCACAACTGACTCTTCTTTTACTGTGGTCCCCGTTCTCCTTCAATCCCATAGAGGGCGTTTGTGTCGAGTCAATAAATGGGAGTGATTTGAGGTTGAGCTCAGATGAGTGGCACTAAATATTCATTGCGAGGCGCCTAGTAGGTGTTATAGTCCAAAAACCTCATCATTGTGATTGGCATGGCAAGGTCGCTTCGATCTTTTCAGTGCATAAACAAAACAGTATGTTGCTATTATGAAAAATCTAATTATTTCAATCGGTTTGAGTCTTGGTATCGTTGCCGGCTTCAACCCTCACGTTCAGGCCGAATCGGCTGAAGTCACGCTCACTGGTTCAGGATGCTGCGCCAAATGTGAGCTCAAATCATCCGATACGTGCCAAAATGCGCTCAAATCTGGCGATGTGGTCTATCTTCTTGAGCACAATGCCGTCAGCAAAGCTTTCCACAAAAACCTTTGTAGCGGCACCAAGGCCATCACTGCTGTAGGAGCTGTCAAGGAAGTGGATGGCAAAAAGGTTTTGGTAGCCACCAAAATCAGTCTGGCTGGCGATGAGGCCAAGTCTGATGCGCCCACCCAGTTTGTCGGCACCGGTGTCTGCACCAAGTGCGTCGCGAAGATCACCGACCAGTGCCAGAACGGCATTATCGTCGAGGTGGATGGTAAGAAAATCCTCCACTTCATCGAACATAATGATGTCAGCAAGGCCTACCACTCCGAGGTGTGTCAGGGGCCCAAAGAGACCATTGTTCATGGCAAGGTGACCGAATCCAATGGCATCCGTAAGATTGTGGCTACCAAAATCGAAGTGGCTCCCAAGAAGGATGCCCAAGCAGAAAGTCCCAAAGCCGACAAAGTGGCCGTGTCGACGGTGACCCTCAAGGGAACCGGATGCTGCCTCAAATGTGAGCTAGGCAAGTCTGACAGTTGCCAGAATGCGCTCCAAACAAGCATTGATGGTCAAGACACCCTGATTGTTTTCGCCAAAAATGACGCTAGCAATGGCTTTCATAAGAATCTCTGCTCCTCCACCGCACCTATTGTTGCCGTGGGTACGCTTGCTAAAGAAGGTGATCAATCAGTCTTAACTGCCTCGAGCATCAAGCTGCAGGAAAAAACCACCCTAACTGGAGAAGCCCTTTGCTTGAAATGTGAACTCAAGAAAAGTCGTACATGCCAAAATGCCATAAGGGTTTCGGTTGATGGCAAAGAGCATCTCTATGTGCTCGACCAGAACAAAGTCAGCCGTCAATTTCACAGCCAAGTCTGCCAAGCTACCGTCAAGGTTTCTGCAGAAGGTTCTGTGGCGGAAATCGACGGAAAGCTTGAATTCACCGCCACAGCCATCAAGGCTCAGTAAGGTTTTTCTAGTTCCTCTTATGAAGGCCGCTCCTTGTGAGCGGCCTTTTTTTGTCAGGAAATGCTTTTTGCCAATGCATAAAAAATGGTTGGTCCATCAACATCTTCTTCCTCGGCCTTCTTTTAAATTTTGTGCCGGATGTGGTTCGGATGCTGTCTCAAAGGAAAATAGGGGAGGCGCAGGCTCCGCATCACCCGATTTGGGACCGTCGACGGTGGAATTCCTAATGGCTGCCCTTTCGGATAACGTCCCTGAAATTAAGCGACATATTGCGCCAGGAACGGATCTGGAGTATAGAGACCCTAACCCACAAGGCAATCACAGTGCGGCGCTGATGATGGCAGCCGCATTCGGCCACGCTGAAGTGGCCCATCTTCTGTTGGAAGCGGGGGTTGATTTAAACGCTCAGAACAAGGATGGCGATACGGCACTCCATTCTGCTGCGTTTCTGGGTCATCCTGAGATTGTTGAGGATTTATTGAGTCATGGTGCCGATGCAGGCCTATCCAACCTCAAAGGCTCAACGCCTCCGGATGGACTGCGACTGCCATGGCCATTGGCCAAGGGCATTTACGACTTTCTAAATGCCATACCATTTACTCCCATGCAACAGCCTCTGGATATCGAGCGCATCGAAAAGACTCGAGAGGAAACGTTGAAACTTTTTGACTGAAAAACGGTGCGTAGGTTCAAGAAGAGACCTCTTTAGGAGGTGGGTAGGCCTTCAAAAGCCAGGCCTCAGCACTTTGCCTTTGGCTCCATCCTTGCTCAATTTGCTGGTCATAAACCTTGGTAAGTAGTCGCCCCATTTCCTTTCCCGGGGGATACCCCATGCTCAGCAGCTGCTTTCCCTGAACGAGTGGCTTTGGGGCGCCATGGGTGACTTCGAGTTTTTCAGCTGTTTTCCTTAATGCCGTGACGTGACTGGGGTTTGCCTGAGATGCCTGCCCCCGGCCTCTGGCGTCGGCAAGCATTAAGCAACAGAGGTGCTTGATAGACTCCGGTTCAAGTCGTTTTGACAGACGCCGCACGGCTCGTTCAGTAGGCTGCTGCAAGTGCATCATGTGTTCCTGGACGAGCGGCCGGACCCTTTGGGTCAACCACAGAGGTGCGCCAATTTGATCAAGAAAAACCTCTGAGAGGCGCGAACTTACTTGGGCGTGACCAGGGGAGACGATTCGCTGGAGGCCATCTTTGATAATCGCTTTTGTCGTCGTGACTTTTCCGGTGTCGTGAAGGAGACAGGCCATCATGATCGTCAGACGATCTTCGCATGAGAGCCCATCCTGCCAGGATTTCGCTCCAACCACGGCATCGCAAACCAACAAAGTGTGCTCCCACACATCTCCCTCCGGATGCCATTGGGGATCTTGTGGTATCCCAATCATCTGATTCAACGAGCTATGGTGCGATAGCCATCCCGTTTCACTTAGAAAGGAAAGGCCCATGGAAGGATGAGTGGATTGGGTAGCCCATTTTTTCCACTCTTCCCACAAGCGCTCCTTCGGGAGGGAGGTGAAAGACGAGTGCATCGAGCGGCAAAGGCTCACTGTCTCTGGGTGTGGGGAGAGTCCAAAGCGTCCAGCCATTTGCATGCCTCGCATGACCCTCAGGGGATCCTCAATAAAGGCTACAGAGGTATGACGGAGAAGGCGTTTTTCCAGATCTTTCTGGCCACCGTATAGATCAATCAATTGGTGCTCCAGCGGGCAATACAGCATCGCATTGATGGTGTAATCTCGCCGTGCACAGGCCGTTTCTAGAGAAAGGTGGGGATCGGCATGGACGCTGAAGCCACGATGACCAGCCTTGGTTTTAATTTCCTGCCTAGGTAGGGCAATGTCGTAGGTCTCTCCGGGGCACGGTGACCATTTGATGACACCAAATGATTTCCCAACTGTATCAGTTCGTCCGTGACGGTTGAGGTGATTCAACAAGCTCTCCATGGGTATCCCGTAAATTTCGACATCGTAATCATGCACAGGGTGCCCAAGGAGAGCATCTCGGACGCATCCACCAGCCAGGTAAGCTTTCGATCCTGTGGGAAGGGAATGCCACAGTTGATGAAGCTTGGTAGGAAGGTTAATGATTGGTGAGCCCACATAGAGCTTTCTATCAAAGCCCAGGCCAGCTTGCAACGACAGTGGCTCAGTCCTTTAGGGTTGCCAGGTTGAGACGACTCTGTTTGGGTTACAGTCTTCTGATGCATGACGCGAGCACCACCCCCGGCCAGGCACCTCAGGACCCGGTAAGTGCTACGAGACCATCGGTCGCTGATCCATATTCTGAATCAACAAAGCAAGGCATGTTTGCCTCGCTGCAGCATCGTAACTATCGGATTTTCTTCTTTGCTCAGGTAGTTTCGCTCACAGGTACCTGGATGCAGATGGTAGCAGAGGGGTGGCTTGTTTACTCTTTGACTCGTTCGCCAATGAGCCTTGGGCTGGTTCGTTTCCTTCACACCTTGCCGGTCACGCTACTGACCTTTCTCGGAGGCGCGATGGCGGATCGTTACAACAAAAGAGCCATCTTAGTGGTAACGCAGTGCCTGGCATGCTTGTTTTCAATCCTACTGTATGCCTTGAGCGTTTCGGAGCAGATTGCCTTTTGGCAAATAGGCCTGCTTGCTGTTTGTCTGGGGGTCAGCAATGCCATAGATATACCGGTTAGACAGAGCTTTGTTGTCGACATGGTGGGCAAACGCCATTTACCCAACGCTATCGCCCTGAATTCCAGCGTTTTTAACGCTGCTCGTATCGTGGGCCCTGCGGTGGCAGGCCTTTTAGTGAGCTATGTGAGCCTCCCGATTTGTTTTTTGATCAACGCATTATCCTACTTGGCTGTCATTGTGGGCTACATGGTGATGAAATTGCCGACCACTCACTCCGCGCAAAACAAAAAGGATGGAGACTCCAGTCTTGGTCTTGCTGTGCGATGGATCTGGGATCACGAGCAAGTTCGCCCCATTTTTATCCTGGTTTCAACCGTAAGCCTGTGTTGCATGTCCTACCTCGTGCTGATGCCTGTATTTGTTCAGGAAAGACTTCATGTGGGCGCTGATGGCCTTGGGTGGCTTTTGACGGCCAATGGCGTGGGTGCAATCAGTGGTTCCATCACCCTGGCATGGATGCAGGAAAGAGGGGATAGGCAGCAGCTCTCTCACCTAGGCCTTGCTGTCTTCCTGTTGGCTAGCCTTTGCTTTGCATGGACCACACAACCCATTGGGGCAGGAGTCCTACTAGCGGTTTCAGGATGGGGAATGATCGTGTTCTTCGCCACGTCCAACACCATGGTTCAAGGTTGGGTGGCCGATGGCATGCGGGGCCGAGTCATGGGGGCTTACGCTTTTTGTTTTATCGGCCTGAGTCCCTTTGGGCATTTTCTGGCTGGATGGTTGGCCAAGGTAATGGGGGCTCCATTTGCTGTCAGCCTAGGTTCCGCTGTGGGCCTGGTGGCGTTGTGCCTTGGACGGACAGGTCGGATCAAATCAAGTCGATGTGCACCCATAGATCGATGATTAAGACAACGTGAAGACTTATCAGTTTATGGGATTGATCTGAAAAATTGCATATTCTCGGTAATGCTTGAAGCTGGGTATGGGTTTTGACTGTCTGTGACATCACTCCAAGGACCCTCCAGAGTTGGGGCACTTTGTAGGGTTCCAGAATAATAAATCCATAGTCCTTGGTCGCCTTTTTCGATAGCGACAAAGGAGATTGGTTTTGATTCCTGAGCTGGAGTGAGATAGCGAACGGCATTGAGAAACATCTGGCCGCCTTCTTCAGTCAGGTCATAGATACCGGCTGTCTCCGATGTATACCCTGATGCCTCGCGGCTTCCGGTCAAAAAAAGCATGCGTTTACCCGCCAAAGTATACTCGCCCAGGCTGTTCATGGTCGTGCCTTTTTCCCATTCAGCAATGACTGTGCCACCGAAGGCATTGTCAGTGATCGAGGCATTGGTCGCTATGAGTTTTCCTCCTGCCCAGAGCGGGTTTTGATTGATGGAGATACCCCTCTGTATAACGCCTTGTAGGGTCACAGGTTCCGCGTAAGCCTCGGCCATGATATGATCAGTGCCCAAGCGGATTCCATCAAAGACAGGGTGGGTAGCATCCTCGGCTCTAAGGTGGATTGTACCTGAAGTATCCGTCATGGTTGTACCCATTGTGAAGCCTAGGCGACTGCTACGTGTGATATAGCCACCCAGCATCATGACCGGAGTTTCAAGGCTGTGCCAGGCAGCAACTTGTTCATTGGTGGCATAGTCACCGCTGGCCACTGAGCGACTGATGATCACCAGGTCATGGGATTGGAGTCGATCCATGTCTGGGTTGGAAGAGCTTGCCATACGAACGACTTCGTATCCTTCCTGCTCAAGTAAGTGAGTGTAAGTCGCATCAGGAGCTTCAATCATTCCTGCAGCTCTTGCTGCTGGACTGGCTGCGTCTGGGTCGGTGTGGAAACTGACCCAAGCAATGCGGGCGCTGACGGGATCGCTATCAGGTATCGCAATCAGCCTGACTGCCTCAGAGGTGGTGAACTGACCGAATCTATCCCAGCCCTGAATTTGTAAAATATACTGCCCTGTCTCTTCAGGGATCCACTCCCAGCGGTAGGGTGGCTGAGTAAGCTGGCCTATTGACATGCCATTGACCAGACATGTCACCCTTGCCATGGATACGTTTTGTTCGCTGACAACAGCCGCAGCAATTTCAACTGGGCGACCTTTGACAATCAAAGCCTGTTCCTGAGGGGCAACCAGGGATAGGGTCCAAGGCGGTGGCAGTGTATGGTTTTGAGTGGCTTTAATTGCCTCCCATGCCTCCGGGCTGTTTGAATTGGGGAAATCTAGCGATGGCAATCGAGCCAGGTAATATCCCTGACCATCTGCCAAGATAGGCCAAGGTTCCTGATCGTCGTAGGTGATATCCCAAATCAGTTCTCCGCCAGCATCAGTGGCTATGAGGCGTTCCCCAGCATTGGAAAGATTGGTTCTTTGCTGAAACGAGCCAGCAATCGGCTCCTGAGGTCCGAATCGATAGCTATAGGCTTGGGGGTTAGCGACGACCACGCAAGTGGCACCGGCAGCCAACTCCATCAGGGAACTGTCTTTTTGGAAATCGAAGGTAATGCCATCGGTAAAGAGGATACCTCGTAGGTCCACTGATTCCTGGCTGGTATTGCTGATCTGAAGAAACTCAAAGTCACTTCGCTGATCGAAACCCAGAGCGATCTCTTCATTCGATGGTGCTGCTGGGTGATAATGAATTTGGGATAACACAAGGTTCTCGGAACTTGCTGGAAGGGTGTTGACTAGAAAATGAGCCTGATTCAAGGCCGACCATTGGGTTCCATCAAAGGTGCGTGCTTTGAGCAGTGTGGAGCTTTTGAGGTTGATGGGCCCCTGGTAACTGAACACTTCCTGCTCCGTGTCAATGGGTTTCTCTGTGAGGGTGGTGGATGCTGTCAGAACCGGCCAAATAAGAAAATCACTGCTGGAATTGGAAACATTCAACCCATGAATGGCTAGGACATTATCGCCTTGGCGTAAGGCTGTCAGCCCTTCAGCCGTGATGTCCAACAGTTCAAAAATTGTAGCTTGGCTGTCACTATGGCTGGCTGAAGCGGAGGCGTTCCAAGCAGCAGGGTTTCCGATGGACCCCGGCGCATTGGATCTGGCGACCTCCTTACCATTCAGATAGGCAATAAAGCCGTCATCATAGCGAACACCCAGAGACAGCTGATCAAAGGTAGGCATATCATCGAGTGTGAAATGAATCCGCATGTAGATCGTCTCTGCGTTTTGGCTCGATGCGGAACCAGAGAAATCCAAGGACGGGGCAATCAAATTTTCATAGCCAGATCCATTTTCATACCCTGCACCTTGTTGGCCGCTAGGCCAATTTGAGTCGTCTGAATTCGGTTCGAACCAGATGTGATCCAGATTATCATTTTCGGGCATCCATGCCTTCTTGACGGCCAATTCTGATACCAGGGTTGTCTCTTCTCTTGAGATGACTTTTGCCGATTGCCCCATCGGGTCAGTGCCATCGATGGTGTAAAAAATGGTTCCTTGCTTCGACTGCATGGTGAGCGGGCTTGTGGAAGCCAAAATGCCCCCTTGCTGGCTGAAAACGGGAGGGTCGATCGAGGGGATCCAATTGTTGGATCGAAATTGTCCAAGCACGATACTGCTCCGCCGCGCGAAATAGTCAAAAGTGGGCAAGGAGCGGTTCTGGGATAACCCAAAGAGCGAATCACGGATTTCAACCCAATCAAGTCGAGTGTAGGCGCGTGCTCTCTGGTTATCTCCCCAGCGAGCTGATTCGAGTCTGATAGGGCCATCGAGAGGTTCACTGATGGCACGATACAATTGGGCTGCCAGGTCGGGGCTGAGTATGCCTCGTGTGAGTTGGGTCCAGGCTCTGTCAGCAAAACGCATGCGGTAGAGTGGGTTTTGTATCAGCCGGTGATGCAAAAAAGTGGGTCCACCACTGTCATCACGGTTGGTGACGTCGTCGGTGACGCGGTGCAGGCCTTTTTCAGCATCCCAACTGTGAAAGCGCCAACGTCCTGCAGGGTCTGATCTATTGTAGCTGGCATACCAGTTATGGTGAGCCCAGTCTCCATTGCCGATGTAATAATTCACCAACATGTAGTCGATGAAATCATTCACATCCAGTAATGACTCCAGCTGACTCCAGTTTGCTGCCTGACCCAGATCAGCCTGAGCAAGCTGCATGAGTCTTAGGTAGGACGCATTACTGCCTTGAACGACTGTCGTCGGTGTATGCTTGATGACATCGTAGTCCTCATTGTCCCCACCCAGATAACTGGCAGCGAAGTTATCATCGGGTCGTTCGTGAATGGTGTGGATGCCCCAGTAGATCCCGTTGATGAAAACGTGGGCGTGTTGGCCATGTGGAGAGGTGCCGCCCATGGCCGTGTGGAGGTTGGCTGCATATTGATCACGAACATACTGCGCTCGGTCCCGCTGACCTACTGGCTCGGAGCCACCCCCATAATGCCAGACATTGTTGAGCCTCGCATCCACCACCAGCGTGTCAAAACGAGAGGTGGCCTCCGGACCGAACATGGGGTATCGGAGGTCTTCATCGAATTTTAGGCGCATGGAAAGCTTGTCGGATTTCCATCTTGAGGGGCTGCTTCCTCCCACGATTTGGACGGTGGCTCGTGTTTGAAAGCCAGCCTCTCTATTGGGCTCCTGAGGGTTACCCTCCGGATTGATCCACTCAACAGACACGTTCTTTTCGACCCCCTGGCCAGCAATATAAATGCCTCCATTGCCAAACATTTCGGTAAAACTCATGCCGATGGATAGTGAAGGTAACCTATGGAAATCAACTGCTTCGGGTCGAATGCGAGCATCTGAGTGTTGGGTGATCGCCGGGTCCATGGCCCAGTCGGGCCCAGCATGTCCCCAGTTCACGGATTGATCGAAAGGGGATCCCAGGCCACTTTGGTCAAGGAGGTCGCTTGCAAAAAAGTAGGTTTGGCTGTCGATGTTGGATGGTTCCATGCCTTCCTTAAAGGCCATGACCCTTAACAGGGTGGTCGAGGTCATGCGAAGTTCCAACAAAGGTGGAAGGTCTTCTGCGATGGGCACCACGTGTTGACCATGATTGATCTGCGGTTCGCTTCCGTCGGTTGTGTAGACCAGGCGGGCTCCCGGTGTCTTGCAGGTCACTTTCAAATCAAAAGGTGAATCGTAATAGCCTCGGTCCACAGAAAAAGTGGTGTCGCTCACAAATCCATTGGTGTGATTTGTGGCATTGACGCGACCTGGTGTGGGAGAATCAAAATAAACAAGGGGCGCCTCTGATTCTGGGCTGGCGTAACCAAAGGAATACCCCTCTCTTTGCCTGGGGTATTGGCTGATCACTGTGTCAGCTGCTAGCCCTGTCGCAGTCATGTGACTTAAAATTAGCCCCTCGCCTTGTTGGTCGAGCTGAAAATTTGTGTGTAAGGGTTTGTTAGCCTCTCCGCGGTCCTTACCTGAGGCCATGACAAGCAGGTAATCACCGGGGGCAAGTTTGATGTTCGGAAACCTCCACTTGTCAGGGTATTCGAGGTCGTCGGATAAATAGTATCCTTGCAAGGCAATCGGGTCGGGTGAAGGGTTCCAGATTTCTATCCAATCACTGGGCTCTCCATCCTCATCGACTAAAGTCGATGATCCCGACGCATACCATTCATTGATTCGGATGCTTTCAGCCATCATCCCCAAAGGAAATGCCTGAAGCATGAACGTCCATAGGGCCAGCCATGTGTAGCCTGCGTGATGCATGCGCTCTGTCAGCACACCTTGTGCCAGCCTTCCTGTGGATTGATGAAAGTTGGGTGGCAGGAACTGATTTATCGAGGATGACCCTGCATGACCCACTCAATGTTGAAGCTCGCATGCTTGATGGTTTTGCCCTCGCTACCGTCTTTCAGAGTCCCTGGAAGGAAGGTGCTGTAGGTGCACTGAAGGAGTCCATCATGATCTTGAATGATGGATGGGTAGTGAAAGGATCCCATGCCTGGCTCAGCTTTTTCGAGGTAACGGGTCCACCGATAGGAGCGTCCCTCATCCTCGGAAATGGAAACAGCCAGTTGATGGCGTCCATCATCGGTATCATTGTAAATCGTGAGAAAGCGTCCATCTTGCAGGTTTATCAGCTCGAGGCCTGAGCCTGGGTTTTTGAGTTGCGGGTGATCGTAGACCTTCGACCAGCTCACTCCTCCGTCCGTGGACTCTGAAACAAGAACACGTTGAGGAGGGGGGCCATTGTCTCGCATGTAGGTAACCAGTGTCCCATCTTTTTTGCTGGCAAAACTGGGCTGAATACTCCCGCCACCTACGATGGGTTCGCTGAATTGCCATGAATTCCCCCAGTCATCGGTTCGAGCAACCATGGAAAAAGAAAACCCGTCGGAATAGAGTCCCACGAGCATGCGCTTGCTATCAATCAAGTAGGGATGAGCCCGCGTAAACCACCCCAATCGCCGGGTGAGCTTATCATCCGCTTGCTTAAAATTGTCGTGAGCCCACTGGATCATTTCCGGTGTGAGCTGCTGGTGACTTAGGTAAGCGGCGGTTTTTTCCCTTACCTGAACGGGGAAAGCCTCCCCCGGCTTAACATGCAGGACTTTTTCTTCTGTCCATACAGGTGGGCCATCCTCTTGGTAATGGCTACTGATCTTGTATTTCATCAGCGCGGATTCCCACAAATTGGCCTGGATGGTGGGCCAGAGTAACCAAAGGCGTCCTTTAGGATCGATGATCATGCAGCAGTTGGTGTCGGGAAATTCTGGAGTGTCTGCCATGACGAAGGGAGCGCTCCATGCGGATTCATTTCGACGTTTTCGGGCCCCAAGGATCATCACATCGTCGGATTTGCGCTCACCAGAACCGTGGAACCAGCATGCTATCAGATCCCCTTCGGGAGTTTGGACGATGCACGAACCATGGTTGTGCCAGTTTTCCAAAGGGAACAGGTAGGTCGATGTGTGGTAAGGTTCAGCCCCCCTCAGGGCTTCGGTGATGAAACCGAGACTGAGGCAAGTGATGAGACATCGGATGAAGAAATCAGGACTCATAGGTGGTTGTTGGATGGAACACGGATGCAAGATGGGATTCAAGTATGAAAACAAACCCCAGCGTTCTCAGGACTCATTGCTGGGATTCATTCACTCATCATTATCTTCAGTGCAGCCATGATGCATCCCACCTATTGGACACGTAATTCTTCGAACACCTCTGGAGGGAGCTCGGTGAGAAAACGGGATGGCCGCTGCATGAAATCACCGTTGCCGCGTTGAGTGAAGCGCATCAGTGGGTAGCATAGGTAGAGCTCGTCCATGGCTCGGGTGGTAGCGACATAGAAAAGGCGTCTCTCCTCCTCCTGCGCCTCCTCGAATTCAACCGATCGCTCCGAGGGAAAGAGGCCCTCACAGAGCATGATGACAAACACCACTTTGAATTCGAGTCCCTTAGCCTGATGAATGGTTGATAACTTGATTCGGGCCTCATCATCAGTTTGTTCAGGTTGCGAGCGTGCTGGCTCCATATCTGTTTCCAGGGCCAATTGGGTGAGGAAATCTTCCGGGGTCTCAAACCCTTCCGCATAATGAGCAAGTTGTTGCAAATCTTCGAGCCGGTTGCGGTAGTTGGAGAACTCAGTTTTGAGATAATCCTCGTAGCCTGCATCCAAGACGTGCTGAATCAAGGAGGGAACATCCTGAGCCAGAGCAGGCGATTCCATTTGCTCCAAAGTGAATTGAAATTGCTCCCAGGCAGCGAAGGACTTCTTTGGCACTTTGTTCGCGCAGGCCTTGAGGCCTGAAGTGACCGAGAGAGTCGGTAGCCAAGAGGGTTCTTCCTGTCTTGAGTTCTCCGTGACGATGCCGCTTTGAAATTGTTGCCAAAGCTTGTCAGCCCCCCGAGTCCCTATTCCTGGTAGGAGCTTGACCAGACGCTTGAAGGAGAGTTCGTCTGCTGGGTTGCTCAATAGCTTGATGTAGGCGGTCACATCCTTAATGTGCGCCTGTTCGAAAAAACGAATACCACTTGTGATGGAGAAGGGGATGTTACGGCTGGTTAGCTCCATTTGCAACTCCATGGCATGAAAATGGGACCTGTAAAGGATGGCCATTTCATTCAGCTCAATGCCTTCTTCCCTTAATTCGAGAGCCTTCTGGGCAACGAACATGGCCTGCTCGTGAGCATCATTGGTAATCACCTGCATGGGACGCATCCCCTCTGATCGAGCTGGTGTCAGCACTTTGCTGAATTGGTGTTGGTTTGATCCGATGACTGCATTAGCCAACGCAAGGATCTGCGGGGTGCTGCGGTAATTGGTTTCGATCTTGTGGACCTTTGCCTCCTGATAGCGTTTTGGGAAATCTAGGATGTTGGCAAAATGAGCCCCTCGCCACGAATAGATGCTCTGAGAATCATCGCCCACCACCATGACGTTTTGGTGTTTTGCTCCCAGCAGATCGACCAGATCACTCTGAATTCGATTTGTGTCCTGGTATTCATCGACCAAAAGGAATTGAAACTGATCTTGATAGCGCTCCCGAATGTCGGTTTCCTGCTTCAGTAACTCCAACCATCGACATAGCAGGTCATCAAAATCCATCATGTGGTTTTCCAGCTTACGTTGCCTGTAGGCTGATTCTACTTGGGTCATTTCATCTGCTAGATGACTGAAGTAGGGGTATTGGGCCTCAAGCGTATCCTCAACCGAGCACTGACGGTTAGCCGTAAGAGAGAGGATGTCTGCTAAAACCTTAGCTTTGGGGAAACGGGTTGACTTCACATCGATGCCCGCACTGCTCACACAAGCACCCAGTAGCTGGGTAGCATCCTCACGGTCCATGATCGTGAAATCGGCTTGATAGCCAAGCCGCTCAGCATGCCGACGCAGCATGCGGGCCCCAATGGAATGAAAAGTTCCTCCCCAGTGGATCAGGGTGTGTTCGCCCAAGAGTTCCGCCACACGCTGCATCATTTCGCGGGCGGCCTTGTTGGTGAAGGTGAGCAGTAGGATGCGGTCTGCCGCGACGCCTTGTTCCAAAAGATAAGCCACGCGATAGGTCAGGGTTCGTGTTTTGCCAGCGCCCGCCCCTGCAATGACCAGAGCTGGTCCCTTGGGTGACGTGACCGCTGCGTATTGCTGACTATTCAGTTCGGCTCGATAGTCAATTTGTCCTTGGCGTGGTGGTCGGGGAA